>RRZU011551120.1_pt1 | contig 20320 bp, 19 predicted proteins | sample 2165561 | NCBI WGS metagenome assembly RRZU01 (sample SAMN10456909, study PRJNA506462) | wastewater metagenome | isolation source: wastewater sludge | place: USA: Moscow, Idaho | reverse complement strand
TCCATTGCGTGCGCCCCATAATATGCCACCAACGCCAAGGCCCTAAGCGGGCGGAAAAAGCCACAAGCAAAGCCCCTACCGCAGTAAAAGACAGCCAAAACCCAGCCTGCAGCACGACCAACGGCTCATGCACCAAGACTAAAACTAAAGCAGTTAGAAAGGCCGTCCACACACTTAAATGTTGAAAGCGCCAGCGCCATAACAGCGCCACCATCACCATAATGCAGGCACGCTGCACTGGCACAGCAAAACCAGCAAAGGCGCCGTAAGCCAAGGCCGCTGCGATAGAGAGTAAGCAAGCGGCAGGCAACCAAGGTACCGATTGCGGCCACCAGCCCAAACGCATAAGCCACAACACCAACCCATAAGCCATCACGGCCATTAAGCTAATGTGCTGTCCAGATATCACCATTAGATGCACAGTGCCCGTGGCTTGTAGCGTGCGCCACTGCTCACTGCTTAAACCTGAGCCATCACCCAAGACTAAAGCCGCCATCACGCCCTGCATAGATTGTGGTGCATAGCGCTGCAAACGTTGCCTGATCTGTTCACGCCAATGATCTAAGCCCTGCCCTGCTGCCAAGCGTGTACCGGTCTTGACCGACCCTGTTGCGCCAATCCGCTGAGCAAACAGCCAAGCATGATAATCAAAACCATGCGGATTAAGTGAGCCATCCGCACGCTTTAAATTCACAGCTAAGCGCCAGCGCTCACCGGCCTGCAGGCTCTCTGGTGGAGCTCGCCAGGCAAGACGAATACGCTGCGGTAATTGAGTGCGACGCGAAGTGGCATTATGCAATTCAAAGCGTACGGTCGGCGGCTGCCCGTGTACCAACGGCCACTCAGGCAAACCCATCACAGTGCCTTCCACCCATAAAGTACGCCCATCCAACTCAGGCTTAAGTTGATCTTGCAGCGCCCAGTGCGCATTGAAGCATGCCCAACAAAAGCCTAATGCAGCGTAAGAAAACACTCTGTAACGGCTGCGTAATAACAGCAATGCCAGTAACGCACCAACCGTCAACCAAAGTGTGCTGGGCAACACCGGCAACCAACGTAAAGTTAACAAGCCCGCAATAAAAGCAAGCGCAGCTAAATGCATAACGCGACCTCCCTGTAGCATTTGCAAACATATATTTTGCTAAATAGCGCGCTTTATAAGACTTTTGTCACACCCTGTAACAACACCTCACGCGAATAAGATGCATAATAGACGGGCTTTAGCATGTCAGAGAAAATTCATGCCTCGTCAATTGTTTAAACGCTATATGCCTGACCCGGAAAAACTCAAACATAATCCGTCATTACGTTTTTTGGGCAGCCTGATCCATGATCCAAATTTATGGCACCTCAACCGTCACTCGGTGGCGCGCGCAGTTGCTGTGGGTTTGTTTTGGGCCATGATCCCCATGCCAATGCAGATGTTCGCCTCTGCATTTTTGGCGATCCCAGTACGTGCGAATCTACCTATTTCAGTGGGTTTGGTTTGGTTGACCAACCCCCTTACGATGCCGCCCGTGTTTTATGCCAATTACAAGCTAGGCGCATGGTTGCTCAACACACCGACTATTCAGCTGCCTGATAAAGTGAGTATCAGCTGGATTTTAGAAGTCACCACCACCCATTGGCAGCCCCTCTATGCTGGATCTCTGGTGATGGGCCTGTGTTTAGCGCTATTGGGCTATAGCGGCACAGCATTATATTGGCGCTGGTGGGTCAACCGCAGCTGGAAAAAACGTATAAAGCTGCGTAAATCGCGCTTAAATGATTGATTTCAAAATACTTTTTGACACAACGCTAAATATGCGTATACTTATTGGCGCGGGATGGAGCAGTTTGGTAGCTCGTCGGGCTCATAACCCGAAGGTCGTAGGTTCAAATCCTGCTCCCGCAACCAGATTAAAAAGCCTTAACTTTCAATGAGTTAGGGCTTTTTTTATGCCTGTAATTCCTTGCTGAAAAACCGTCTAAAAAGCCTCTGTGACACTTCTGTGCCCAAACCGTGCCCTGTGCGTGCCCATTTTTAAATTCCAAGTTTTTAGCTACGCTCGATTTTGACCCTAAGTCTTTCCAAGACCATACATTTCCCAGCCTATTCTAACGCCATCTCATTCCTACATAGCTGCTTACTCATCAACAGCATCCAGTGATGCTCCCTCTGAAAAATGAGTCTCGAACCTCTCAATGCTGCGATCAAAGTCAGGCCAAAAAAGCATCAGGTGAAAGATAAGCCATTGATCAATTTCATTTGACCACTACAGACCAACTACACTTAGCTTTACTTCATAAAGCTATATTCTCATGATCAGAATTACAAATGAATAACAAGCTATTTCACTAACAAACACACAAACATTTACCGCGCTATTAATTAATAAATTTAACTTGATATCCTCTTCTTTTAACAGTAAAAATAACTTATGGTTACATCATGAAAAAATCAAATGCATATAACTCCATCTTAATTTTCTTCACCCGTCTTTCTATACAACCAGCGATATAAACTTCAAGTTACATTACATAGTGCTATCAGTTAGAAAGATATAGCCCTCCTCCAGCGTCACAGTCACGCCGGAACTCAATAGTTAACTCGAGATCCTAACAATGAAAAAAGAAAACTTAGCAATTGATCCAGACGGCTTATATAAGATCCCAGGCTTTCATCAGGTGATGGTCAGTGCAGCGAGCAAAACTATTTATATCGCAGGCCAAGCACCCTATGACGAAAGCATGGAGTTGGTCGGTGCCGGCGATTACAGCCTGCAAACTACTAAAGCCTTGCAGAATATCGCCACTGCTTTAGCAGCAGCCGGCGCGCAACCAAAGGACGTGGTCAGCAGCGTTTTATACGTCAAGGCTCTTGATACACCAGGGGCAGCAAAAGCCATTATGGAAGCCATGGCCACAGCATTAGATGGCCAGCCCTTCCCCGCTCATGCCTTTAGTATCATTGGTGTAACTGCATTAGCTGACCCACGCGTTCTGATTGAAATCACTGCTGTTGCTACGCTGGACTAATACCATCCCCTCGCACCTGTGCACTGCGCAGGTGCTTGCTGGCTCTATCCTTTATCCAATCAACAACAGGAGCGCTTTAAGTGAACTCAAGTAAAGCTCTGATCACGCAATATTTTGATTCAATCACGGGAAACAGCACCACACCTATTACTGACTACTTTTCTGATGATATTCGCTGGAATCTACCGCCTACTCACCCCTTCGGCGGACCTTTTACCGGCATTCCTGCTGTATTGGAGATGATGGCTAAAGGTGCACATTTTTTCCCTTATGAAACCATTGCTATCGAACTGCACAGCTTGATCGCTGAAGCGGAGAATGTGGTCGCGCATTTTCGCTTAACTGCACAAACGCATGACGGCAGAGATTATGCCAATGAGTATCTCTTTCGCTTTAAGTGTCGTGGGCAAAAAATTATCGAAGTATGGGAGTTTCTAGATACTTATTACCAACAGCAGATGGGTATGTTTAACTAAAAACAACACATCAATATATGCCCTTCAACATAATGAAAGACTGATTCAAAAACACCCTGAGATTTTATTTAATGATTTAAATAAAAGAAGAACCAACATCAGATAGATGCCGATATAAAACCAAAACAACACATGCCACTTTAATATCTAAGTAACTGAATAACCGAAGCAGGAGTTTAACTCCCACTTCGGCTACAGATTAAGCGTCTTTCTTGTGCATTGTTACAATTTCTTGACGCTCTTTAAGTTTAGCTGGAATATCAGCTTCATCCATAAAGAACTGTGAGTACCACTCGCGCAACTGATAGATAGGACCGTCGCCTTCTGCCAGCACAGGATTATCGATACGGGCTTTATGTTTCCAGATATCAACGTCTTGGTAGAACGATGTACGGTTGGCCTGTACATACTGCTTAGCCAGCTCGTTATTCTGCTCGCTCGTCAACTCTGGATTTTTCTTAACCAGTACACCAAAACGCAGTTCAAAACTGTTTTCTGAGGTAGGTACGTGACTATTGAGCAGAATAGTTTCAACAGTGCCGCCTTCGAATTCAGCACTCATACGAGTAAAATGCGTTGCTGGTCCGTAGTAGGCTGACTTAGCAATCAGGTTACCGCCTAGACGTCCAGAATCACCATGAAACTCTTGCGTGCCAATATGGCCTTCAAAGGTATTAGCAAAGTAGGTGCATGGCGTACCGTGCACTGGACCAAAGTGAATCACGTCAGATAAGTTATCAACCAACTCGCGCGGATTTGTCTCAATAAACATTAAGTCCACATGCCAGCTATCATTCCACTCATCGCTATCGATTTCAGGCAAGTATGGAATTTCCACACCTTCAGCAGGTGGGTTGCCTTCTGGGTTGTGCCAGATAAATAACAACTTGTTAACTTCTTTGGTCAACCAACTCTTAGTTTTTGCTTTTGGGGGAATACGGTCGCAATAAGGAATCTTTGCGCAACGGCCACTGGCTTCAAACTCCCAGTGGTGGAATGGGCAGACAATACGTCCATCAACCACTTCACCCTGTGACAGGTCTGCACCCATATGCGGACAGTAGGCATCTAAAACACTGATGCTACCTTCATCGTTAGCAAACGCAACCAAGCGCGTACCGAAAATATTCAGCGTATGCGGTTTACCATCATGGTAATCCTTAGCTTCGCCCAGGCAATGCCAACCTCTAGCGTAACGGTACTCTGCAGGAGCGCCAGAGGGTTGGATATCTATCTTTTTTGTCATGTCCTGATCCTCATCATTTCAAATTTAGTCTGTATTTAGGCTAATTCAGTTATTTCACAGCATCACTATTGCCAAGATAAAGGGCATTCTCATCCCTCAACTGGACTAGATTGAGATGAGCTACGACTTTTTACGCCAGTTCTCGACCAAATATTGATCCAGAGCAAGTTTTTGCGCATCGACTGTTCTTTTTATATAACGACCGGCATGATCTGAATGAGCTAGCCATAAAATCGCAGCGGCAGGTACATCAGCCGTTGATGCCATGCCACCTAAAGCAGCGATACCTTGATCGCCAATGGTCGCTTTGAGTGCTTCAGTGGCCACCACACCTGGGTTGACTGTATAAGCACGTATCCCTTTAGGACCCAACTCAACGTTGAGCACACCTGAAAGTCGTGACACTGCTGCTTTACCGGCACCATAGGCATAACCCCAGCCACCCTTATCAGCAGGAACAGGTGGGTTATGCTCACCGGCACCGGAGCTGACGTTAACAATCACGCCCGAACCTTGAGCCACCATTAAGCGTGCGATGCCCTGGGTTAAAGTCACAGGGCCTTGCACATAACCGCGGTACACACGATCCAGTGTTTCAGCGGTTAAATCTAAAAAAGCGTTGTTTAGATCCGAGCCTTGATAAATTGCATTATTGACCAGCACATCAACATGCCCGCACTCGCGCGTTACTTGCTCAATAGCTTGGGTCGCAGAGTGCTCATCGAGCAAATCCAGCGGCACCAACCATACTTTGCGACCTAAGGCCTCAATGGCTGCAGCCGTCGCTCTAAGGCTGCCAGTGAGTGGCGTACCGTCTGCGGCTATCACTTCATGCTCATGGCGTGAGCCATCGTCAATTGAACGCGCACTGATCGCTACATCGTAGCCTTCACGGGCAAAAGCTAATGCTGTTGCCCGTCCAATGCCGCGGCTTGCGCCGGTCACAAATGCAATTTTAGTCACATAACATTCCTTCTGAAGAAGCGAGAACCTAATTAAGCAGGATAGTCGGTATAACCAACAGGTCCGGCAGAATACAAAGTGTCGCGATTAAACTCTGCCAGAGGGCTACCCTTAGCCAAGCGCTCAACTAAGTTGGGGTTAGCAATATAATGGCGGGCAAAAGACACTGCATCGGCCGCCCCGCTATCCACAGCCTCAATTGCCGTATCACGCTCAAAGCCATCATTGATAATTAAGCCGCCTTTAAACTGCTCACGCGCCATCGCAAATGCATCAATTTTGCGCGTATGCGCTTTCATAATGTGCAGATAGGCCAAGTTCATATCAGCAATACCATCAAGTAATGCTTGCAGCGTCTCTGCTGGCTGGCTGTCACTCACATCATTGAACTTATTGGCTGGGCAAAAACGAAAACCCACACGACCTGAACCAATCGCCTCAGACATCGCTTTGAGCACCAACAGTGGAAAACGCACACGGTTTTCTACTGAGCCACCAAACTCGTCGGTGCGCTGGTTGGCATTTTCTGACATAAACTGCATTGGTAAGTAACCACTGGTACCGTGCAACTCCACGCCATCAAAGCCTGCTTCACGTGCATTAAGCGCCGCCTTACGGTAGTCCTCGATCACCTCATAAACCTCGGCATTGCTTAACTCATGCGGCATATCAGTGGCAGCCATACCGACAACATCAGTAAACAACTCCACTTCAGCTTTGAGCGCCGAGGGTGCAACAGTCTTAGAACCAGCAGGCTTGTTGTGCACAGTCGCCACACGACCGCAGTGCATCAACTGCAACACAATGGTGCCGCCCTGCGCATGCACCGCATCAGTCACTTGGCGCCAAGCAGCAATTTGCTCAGCATTATAAATACCTGGCGTGCGGCAATAGCCCATACCATCTGCTGAAGGCGAAGTACCCTCAGCCACAATCAGCCCAGCATTGGCGCGCTGCGCATAGTATTCAATCATTTCAGCCGTAGGTACGGCTTGGTCGGTTGAGCGGCTACGGGTCATCGGCGCCATTACCACCCGATTTTTTAAAGCGAGATCACCAAACTGAATGGGCTCAAATAACTTACTCATAGCAACTCCTTAACGAACTCGGATTCTGGGCGTCGGTGCACCGCGGCGCATACCTTTAAGAAAACCGTCCAACGGTTGCGGCTCGGCCACTTCAGGCAGCACATCGTGCTCTGGCGTGTTGTTCCAGAATTCTTTAAACGACGGGAATAAATCATGGAAAGTGCCATGATATGGTTCACGTCCTGGCCAGCGCATCTTCATATCACCAATAGGTGGTTTATTCAGATCAGTGGCATACCAGTAGCAGGGTAAGCGACGGCGGAAATACCACTGGCCATCGATACGCTCATAATCGTCCCAGTACAGCATTTGCATGATTACCCACTCAGCGCCGGTTTCATGCTCATTCTTTGAATACACCACACCAATGGCGTGATCAGCATCAGTAAACTCAATGATGTGTTGGCCAATATGATGCGAGGTACCAGTAAACTGATGACGCAAGGTGTCATCAACCCAAGCCTTCAGTTCAGCACGACCGGTTTTACCCTTACCGACTCGGATATCGTGGGCAAACAGCCCAACATGCGCATCCAAATCGCGCATATCAAGTGATAACGAGTATTTACCCGCAAGTTGGCGAATCGCTTCGATAGACTCCAAGCGGTCAAGGCGCGCCAGCAATTCTTTTTGACTCATATTTTACAATCTCTATGACTGAACAAAAAATAGTGCTGGAGTATCTCCAGCACTGAGCACAGGTCAATCTATTGCGGTATGCAGATCTGAACTGCGGCCGCCATCAACAGGCAGGCTCGCACCAGTAATATAAGACGCCTCATCTGAAGCCAAAAATACTACGGCGTTAGCCAACTCTGTGGCAGTACCAACACGCTTCATTGGAATTAACTTAGAGGTGCCCGCGCGCGACTCATCGCTGCTCAACATACCGGCAGTGGCCTCAGTTTCAATCACGCCTGGAATCACTACGTTGCAGCGAATATTTGCTAGAGCGCCTTCTGACGCAACCGCGCGACTGAAGTTGGTCACTGCGGCTTTAGCAGCAGAGTAACCGGACATCCAAGCGGTACCAAAGGTGCCGCAGATCGAAGAAATATTAACGATCGAGCCACCTGTTTCCTGCATCAACTGCATCGCTTTACGCGTGCCCCAGAAGGTGCCATCGACCGTGGTCTTAAAGTTGGCATGCCAATCTTCAGTAGTCATATCAGTCAGCGCACCCCAAGTGTAGGCCGCAGCATTATTGACCATAATGTCGAGCTTGCCGTACTCACTGGCAACCGCATCAATAGCACTGACAAAGGCATGCTCATCGCTGACATCAGCCACTTTATAAGCTGCTTTACCGCCCTGCTTTAAAATGTTTTCCACCACCGCTTTCAGTGGTTCTTCACGACGACCAAATACCACTACGGTTGCGCCCTCTTCAGCCATACGTATAGCTGTTGCTGCGCCAATACCACTACTACCACCGGTGACAATCGCAACTTTATTCTCGAGTCTGTTAGTCATTTCAATACTCCTTAGTAGAACGCCATGCCACCGTTAACGGCGATATTTTGACCGGTGATAAAGCTTGCTTCATCACTGCCTAGGAACGCCACAACACGGGCAATTTCTAATGTGGTACCCAAACGACCCAGTGGAATACCTTGGATCATCGAGTCCATCCACTCTTGTGGAATACCAGCCATCATGGGTGTATCAGTGGCGCCAGGCACTAAGCTGTTCACGCGAATACCGCTGGGTGCTAGCTCACGTGCATTACTGCGAGTTAAACCCATAATGCCAGCCTTAGAAGCCACGTAATGGCTTGGGCCTTCACCGGTTTGCCCTGCAGTACTGGAGAAGTTAACTATTGCTCCACGACCTGCTTTAACCATCAACTTAGCCGCTTCGCGACTGCATAAGAAAGCGCCGGTGAGGTTGACGTTAATCACACGCTGCCATGTCTCTAAAGATGTTTCTAGGAAACCATCCACTGAACCAATACCAGCATTGTTGACCAGTAAATCTAAGCGGCCTTGTTCTTTTTCAATGCGCGCCATTAACTCAGCCACAGCTGCCTCATTGGTAATATCACAGACCACTGCATGCGCTTTACCGTCTAAACCTTGCACGGTTTCTTCCAGCGCAGCAGCGTTGACATCAACGGCATATACAATGGCGCCCTGCTCAACAAAATGCTGCACCATAGTGCGACCCATGCCTTGCCCTGCGCCGGTGACAACGCTGATTTTATTATTCAGTTTCATGATTGTTCCTGTCTTGTTCTTAGTGTTATTCATCATCGGGTGACAGGCTTACGCCAGCATCGTCTATTAAGACTAATCATTGGTAATCGATGCTGCGCTGCGCCCAGCTTGGCGTCCAAAAAAGGTCGAATCACCTAAAGACATACCTGAGCTATAGCCTTCGCCCCAGCGTGGCAAACCACAGGCCGTGCGACCGGCAGCATACAGCCCTGGGATCACCTGACCGTCAGCATTCAACACTTCACCCGTAGGCTGGGTCGCCAAACCACCTAAGGTGAAAGCATGGGTATTGATATCGCCTTGGCAGTAACTGATCGCAGCAAAAGGCGGCGTCTGAAACGGACGCAACCACTCTTCGCTTTTATGAAAATAAGGATCTTTACCTTCAGCCGCATGGCGATTAAATTCAGCGATGGTTGCGACCAAAGAGCCGGGCTCTAATTCAAGCTCCTCTTCGATTTCTTCCCACGTTTCACCTACGGCAGCAATATTCATATCCGGCTGAATCAATGGACGACCAAAAATATCGTTATCAACCAACAGCCAAGCACGGCCATTGGGCTGCTGAATCACATGACGGCCCACGCGACCGTGGTAGGTATCTTCATTAATAAAGCGCTGGCTGCGCTCGTTAATAAAGATACCTTTAACTAATGAATCAGGCGGGAAAAACGGAATAGTGACAAAAAACTCTTGCATATTGAGCGTTGTGGCACCGGCACTGATACCCATGCGAATGCCTGAGCCATTATCGTTCCCACCGGTGATCGGATCGCTGCTTAACGCTTGCGGCGCATAGCGCTCCAGCATTTCAGGGTTACCAATAAAGCCACCAGCAGACAAGATCACACCTTTATGCGCTTGCACAAATATCTCTTTACCCGCAACGCGCACCACCAGGCCTTTGACCGCACCTTCAGTATCAGTAATCAGGCACAGTGCGCGCGCATCATAATGTGCGTTCACGCCAAGCTTGATGGCTTGCTCGCAGAGTTTTTCCATAAACAACTTGCCACCGCCCCAGCCTTTAAACTGCACGGTATGACCACGGGGAGCAGGCTTAGAATGAGCAGAAAAAGGCCAGGCCTTCTCATTACCTGACCAAATCAAGGTGTCATCGGTAGGCGGCTCAATCCATTTACCGGGCAAGTAAGTGCCTTTAAAAGGTACGCCTTGATCTCCTAACCAGGTGAAATGATCTGCCGCATGCTCAGAGTACAGCCCAACTTTTTTCTCATCTGCAGCAGGGCCACCGGACATCATTAAATAGCTGTGTAAATCTTCAGTTTTATCTTCAAAGCCATGCTCGCGCTGAATAGCTGTACCGCCGCTACCTCCGACATACACCTCACCGCCTGACCAACTGGCACTGCCACCAGGGGCGCTGGCCAGTTCAAAAATATCAACAATGGCACCAGCGTTGCGCGCTTCAATCGCTGCACAACTACCGGCCGCACCGAAACCTACAATCGCAACCTCTGTCACGATATCCCATTGCGGCACCTCAGCAACGGGTAAAGCACGGCCTGTACTGAATACTTTGCTCATACTATGCACCTATAATTATTATTAGTTTCAACATATCGCCAAGTAAAAAAGCCGAGCACTATGGATAAGTACTCGGCTTTTTTTAACTCAAAAAATTCACCACTCTCAACGCGAACGTGGCAAACCAAGTCCAAACTGAGCAATCAGCTCACGCTGAATTTCGTTGGTACCACCACCAAAGGTCAAGGTCGGTGCAGCACGTACATCGTACTCCAACTCACCCATCAGGAAAGCCGCAGCAGAGCCGCTACGGATCAAACCATTGGCGCCCACGATCTCAGTCAACATGCGCAAGATTTCGATCACTGATTCTGAACCATAGACTTTAGTGATTGAGGCCAAAGCCACATCCATTTTGTCTTGCTCTAGATCAGCGGCAATGCGGAAGTTAATCAAGCGCATGGCTTCCAGCTTGGTGTAGCACAAGGCTAAGTTACTGCGCACCCAAGCATGATCAGTCGCACGCTTACCATTTTCATCTTCAGCTTTAGCCCACAAATACACTTTGCGGAACATACCCACCACACGATCCGACCACGAGCCTAAGCCCAGACGTTCGTGATTCAACTGTGCAGTAATTAACTGCCAGCCTTTATTCAGCTCACCGACCAACATATCTTTAGGCACCACAACGTTGTCGTAGTAAGACGCTGCCGTGTTGTTACTGGTGGTAGGAATCACCGTCTGTGAGAAGCCTTCGGTTTTAGTATCGACAATTAGAATCGAAATACCTTTATGGCGTGCTTCTTCAGGGTTGGTGCGTGCCGCCAACCAAATGTAATCTGCGCCATCTGCACCTGAGGTCCACATTTTATTGCCATTGACAACAAAGTGATCTTCTTCAACTTTGGCGGAGGTTTTCAGTACGGCTAAGTCACTGCCGGCACTGGGCTCAGAGTAACCAATGGCAAAGTGAATATCACCGCTGGCAATGCCACCCAGAAACTTCTCTTTTTGCGCGTCAGTACCGTAAGTCATTAACGCCGGACCCACTGTACTGATAGTCACGAATGGTAAGGGCGCACCGGCAATGTTGGCCTCTTCAAAGAAGATCAACTGCTCAGTTGGTCCATAACCCTGCCCGCCGTACTCTTTTGGCCAACCCACTGCTAACCAGCCGTCTTGACCCATTTGGCGTACAATTTTACGAAACTGATCACCGCCTTCAGAGCCGCGTAATTGATTGCGCAGCTCAGGCGTCATTAGATTAGTAAAATAATCGCGTACTTTTATTCGCAGCGCCCGCTGCTCGTCGGTTAGATCAACAAACATAGTTCGCTCCTTACGCTACGCCTAAAATAAGGCCACTGGTAGGTACGCCAGTTCCGGCTGTGACCACCACGTTTTCGACATTATCCACTTGGTTAACCGCCTGACCACGCACCTGACGCACGCCTTCAGCGACACCATTCATGCCGTGGATATAGGCTTCACCCAGCTGACCACCGTGGGTATTGATCGGTAAACGGCCGCCACGCGCATGGTGTCCGGCACGGATAAAGTCTTTAGCACCACCGCGCTCAACAAAACCAAACTCTTCCAACTGCGGCATCACAAAAGGCGTGAAATGGTCATAAATGACTGCAGTTTGAATGGCTTCAGGACCCAGACCAGATTGACGGTAAATCTCTTTAGCCACCACACCCATCTCTGGCAAACCTGTGATGTCTTCGCGATAGAAGGACGTCATACTCTGCTGGCCAGCGGCGATACCTTGTGAGGCACCTTTGATAATCACTGGCTTTTGCTTCAGGTCACGCGCGCGATCCACTGAAGTAATCACCATCGCAACCGCACCGTCCGACTCTTGGCAGCAGTCGAGCAAGTGTAATGGCTCACAAATCCAACGCGAGTTCTGGTGATCTTCCAAAGTGATTGGCTTCTCATAGAAAAACGCTTTTGGGTTAGTCGCAGCAAAATCACGCACGGCAACGGCAATACGACCGAAGTCTTCTGATGTCGCACCGTACTCATGCATATAGCGCTGAGCAAACATACCCACCCACGACGCTGGCGTATGGAAACCGTGCGGCATATACCAGCCGTAATTCACGTTTTCAAAAATTGGTGTTGAGCCAAAACCGTAATCACCGGTACCAAAACGGTACCAAGAGCGCTCGTTCATCGCGCGATAAACCACCACAGTTTTCGCCACGCCGGTTGCCACAGCCATCGCGGCATGCATCACTGGAGCACAGGCAGCACCACCACCGTGCGGCACTTCAGAGAAGAATTTGACATCCTTACAGCCCAATAAACGTGCGACCTCATATTCAGGAACTTTATCGACTGAATAGCTACTAAAACCATCCACTTCAGACGGATCAATACCTGCATCCGCCAGCGCCTCTAAAATTGCTTCCATGGCCAGTCTCAGCTCAGTACGGCCTGAGTTCTTGGAAAATTCTGTAGCGCCAAGTCCAACGATCGCTGCTTTACCCGACAAGAATGAATCACTCATTGCTCAAATCTCCCATAGCTCAAGGCAGTACCACAGCAACCGTACCGGCTACGTGATTACCCATTGAATTTTTACCTTTAAAGCTTAAGATCACTGAGCGATTTGCTTCATCACGCTCGGTGACTTCACCGGTAAAGGTCATTGTATCGCCAGGATAGTTGGGCGCACCCAGCTTGATTTTCTGACTCTTAAAGGTTGCCAAAGGACCGGCCCAATCTTCGATAAAACGCTGCACCAACCCATTGGTAGTGAGAATATTCATAAAGATATGCGGTGAACCTAAGGCTTGTGCTGCTTCCTTATCATGGTGGCCTGGAAAGTAATCACGGGTGGCAATAGCTCCACCGTTAATCAAGGTCACAGTGATCGGAATACTAAGCTCTGGTAGCTGATCGCCAACCTTAACCTCAGCGATTGTTTTGGTTTTCTTCAAGGTCATATTTCCATCCCAATTTATCGTTGTTGGCTAACCAGTTACCCAGACGCTCAAGGCTGCCTGAGGCGCTTCCTAAAACCATTGACAGGTGACGACTCCAGTATGAGAAGCGGTGAATTGGGTAGGTTAAATCAACCCCAACACCACCGTGCACGTGCTGGGTTTTATGCCCAACAAAGTGTGCTGCTTCACAACTTAAATACTGCGTCGCTAAAGCTTCTGACGGACTGGCTAGGCCAGCGTCCAAGGGGTAGAGCAGCTGATAGAGCGAACTGCGTAAGGCTTCAACCGCAATATGGCAATCAGCCATGGTCATTTGTACTGCTTGAAAAGTACCAATGGCACGTCCAAACTGCTCACGCTCTTTCAGATACTCTGCAGTACGCGCCATTTGCTCAACACTGACACCTAGCTGCAGTGAACACAGCGCAGCAATCGCACGCTGTTCAAGCCACTCAGTGGCTGCCACGGGCAAGACATCTGCGCTGCTTACAGTCACTGATTCACACTGTACATCAGCCACTGCCACACCATTGTTAGCCACACCTGCAACCAGGCTTACGCCAGCTGCTTTAGGGTCCAACAGTACTAAATGCAAGCCTGCATCAGTTTTCGCTAACACCAATAAACGATCGGCTTGCGCGGCGTAAGCCACAGCACCCACTTGGCCATGCAAAGTAAAATCAGCACCGGCCGCTTGCAGCTGCAGATCAACACCTAAGCTGCTATTTAAACTGGTCATAGCAACAGACAGCAGCGACTCAGCACTAGCCGCTTGCTCAATCAATGACTTATGTGCGTCACCGGCAAACTCTGCCAAACAGCAGGCCGCCAGTTGGTGCTCCCAAATCGGCACCTGTGCAAGACTTGCGCCCTGTGCCTGTAGCACACAAAACAGCTCAGTCATACCTAGACCGCTGCCGCCGAACTCCTCAGGAATTGCTAGCGCCTGCAAACCGGTTTCAACACAGGTCTGCCATACATCGTCCATAAACGGCTTCGCCGCTAGATCATAGTCACGCATCTGCTCATCAGAGCAGTTATCACGAAATAAGCCATCGGCCATTTCTGCAATTGCGCGCTGATCTTCACTTAATGAAAAATCCATACAGCCCCCTTAATTAAGCAACAGGTCGAAACTGTGGCAAGGTTTGTCGATCATCAAAACGAGTGAACTCAACCTGCAGCTTCTGGCCAATTTCAAGATCCTTTGGATCCACACCCACCAGCCCAGCGATCAAACGCACACCTTCTTCCAGCTCAATCAGACCAATCGGATTGGGGTGATCAAAAGGTGCAACTTCTGGGTAGTGCATGACCACAAAGGAGTACAGCTTGGCTTGACCACTGGCTTCAATCGAATCCCAGTCAAAGCTGTGGCACTCGATACAGACCGGCGCTGGCGGATGACGTAACGTTTTGCAACTGGTGCAACGCTGAATCAGCAATTTATTCTGCTCACAACCTTCCCAGAAGAAGCGCGTGTCATCACTGACACCCGGCAATGGGCGCATACGTGCTGGCTTGTCATCTGCTGGCTTGGCCGCTTTTTCTACAGGCTTAGCTGCATGCGCAGGCTTAAACTTGAAGACACGGAACATCAGCTCACCGACTTTCTCATCATTGCCACTGTCGCTCTTGGAGTAAAATGGCATCGCTAAGGTAACGAAAAAACCCGTCCCCAAGCCTGTGGTTTTCTCTTCACTGATCGAGTCCACATGACTGGTGTAATACAGTGTTTCGCCCAGCGTAATATGACGCTCAAAGCTCAATTCAGTATTGACTGCAACCACAGCTGGGTAGCCGTAGCCCTCAATCAGTTTTAACACTTCAAATGAGTTTTCATCGGTTGAGCCCGGCGCATAATTTTCATTATCCAAACCACCCATGCACCACACTTGGAGCATCGCTGGGGGCGCAACAATATCGTCAAAGCCAGCCTCACGGGCAAATGCAGCATCGGTATACAACGGGTTATCAACACCCATCATTTCACACCAATGGCGAATCATCGGTGCGTTCACTTGATCCCAAGCGTACACCCGACCATATTCACGACCCACAAAGGCTTCTATTTGTTCTAGTAATTTAGGATCAGCCAATTTCGTCTCCTGATGATGTTCAGTGACAGCAGCGCTTTAATTATTAAAAGCTAAGACTGTCGAGTTTATTCAGCTTATTTCGCTGTGGAAGAACTCAAGAACGCTGGCGTTTCGCCACCGCCGTGCAGCAATAAATTTGTACCGCTCCAGTAACTCGCAAGCGGAGATGCCGCAAACAAACATGCGCCAGCAACATCGCTGGGCTCACCCATACGGCCGGCGGGAATGGTCTCGCCTACCGCTTGAATACCGGCCTCGTCACCGTAGTGCAAGTGCGATTGTTCAGTTTTAATCAAGCCCGGACTGACCGATACCACGCGCACTTTCGGCGCCCACTCAACGGCTAAGGAACTGACCAAAGACAACACACCCGCCTTGGCTGCGCCATAAGCTGCAGTACCGGGTGATGGACGCGAGGCACTGACACTGCCGATAAAGACTAGCGCGCCGCCTTCAGCTTGATTTTGCATAATGCGATTAGCAAATTGCGCCACATTCAGTGGCACCAATAAGTTAAGCCGGATGATACTTTCACTAAAGCGTGGTGATACGGTCGCTGCATCCACTGCTGGACTACCACCGGCATTGTTCACCACAACATCCAAACGCCCGTAATGCTCGGCGATATAATCAAACATAGCTGAAAGCGCATCAGTATCACGCAAATCAATGGCTTGAAAATCCGCAGTACGATCTTGAGCTGTAGGTAAATGCTCAGGTGTCTGACGGCCGCACACTATGACTTGCGCGCCCGCCTCTAAAAATTGTTGCGCAATCGTTGCGCCAATACCTTTAGTGCCACCAGTAACGAGTACCACTTTCCCCGTATAATCGAGACTATCTTTAATGTGCATCCGGGCTTCCTCATAGCAACGGTCTTAACTGACTTTATGGCCTTACCTATAAAGGTTCATCGTCTATATAGACGATGAATAGGCAGGGGTAGAAAACCAGAATGCAGACAGCAATATTTGCTTATTCCTGTCGAGAACTCACATATGACCGATCACGATGAAGATCCCGTATTACTTGACTACCCAGAGCCTGGCGTAGCACGACTGACCCTCAATCGCCCACTGGTCAACAATGCTTTAAGCCTTAAGTTGCAAGCTCTTTTATCAGAGTATTTTTTGGCCTTGGGTAACAATCCTGAAATTCGCTGTATTGTGTTAACCGGCGGCGACAAAGTCTTTGCTGCAGGTGGCGACATCTCCAGCATGGCTAACACCGGCCCCATCGACATCTATCAGCGCCACACAGAACGCGTTTGGGCCCCGATTCAGCACTGCCCTAAGCCTGTGATTGCGGCGATTTGTGGCTATGCCTATGGCGGCGGCTGCGAGCTGGCGATGCATGCTGATATTTTAATTGCCGGTGAAAGTGCACAGTTTTGCCAACCCGAAATCCGCATCGGTATCATGCCCGGTATTGGCGGCACACAGCGTCTGGTGCGCGCCGTTGGCAAAGCTAAAGCAATGCAGATGGCGCTGACCGGCAAGCCCATCAGTGCCCATGACGCTTGGGTTGGCGGCTTAGTCAGCGAAATCGTACCCGATGATCAAGTGCAAGCCCACGCGCTGAGTCAAGCCAAGCTCATTGCCAAAATGCCACCGCTGGCTGCTGAGCAAATTAAAGAAGTGATTTTGGCTGGCATGGATGCATCACTCGAAGCGGGTCTAGCCTTAGAACGCAAAGCCAACGCCCTACTCTTTGCCTCCAATGACCAAAAAGAAGGTATGAACGCCTTTATCGAAAAAAGAAAACCTGTCTTTAAGGGCAACTAAGTCTCCAGCAAAAACAACAACGCCCGGTGATGCCGGGCGTTGTTGTTTTTAAAGTTCAGAGTGCTTTACGCAGCAAGATTGCGACGCAATTCCAGCTTATCGACCTTATTCGAAGCATTTTTCGGCAAATCAGCATAGAACACCACGCGACGCGGCACTTTATAGTTGGCCATCTGCGCACGACTCCAATCAATCAGCTCTTGCTCACTGAGTTCCACTCCATGCTTGAGCACCACACAAGCACAACCCACTTCACCCATGCGCTCATCGGGTATACCAATGACTGCCACTTGCGCAATACCAGGGTGTTCAAACAGACCTGCTTCAATTTCAGCTGGATAGCAGTTAAAGCCTCCCACAATAAACATATCTTTTAAGCGATCAGTGATGGTTAAGTTACCATCAGCGTCCACATGCCCCACATCACCGGTACGTAACCAACCATCAGCGGTAATCGCTTCGGCAGTGGCCTGCGGGTCATTGAAGTAGCCTTGCATCACGTGGAAACCACGCAAACAAATCTCACCGGACTCACCGGTGGCAACCGCCTGACCTTCAGCATCAAAAATACCCAACTCAGTGCCCGGAATCGCACTGCCACTGGTGCTAGCTATGGTCTCAGCCGGTGCAGCCGGATCACAAATGGTCGCCAAGCCACCGCACTCAGTTAAACCGTAAGCAGTCGTCACTACGGCAAAACCAAGCTCATTGCGCAAACGCTCAATCAAGACCGGCGGAATTGCAGAAGCGCCAGTGGCTGCAATACGTAAACTACTCAGATCCGCTTCAGCTAAACGCGGATGCGCCAACATCGACAAATACAAAGTCGGCGGTCCAGGCAACACAGTAATGCGCTCTTGCTCAACGCGGCGGAAAATATCCTCAGCATCAAACACCGCTTGCGGAATAATAGTAGCGCCAGCAATTAAGCAGGTTAACCATCCGGCTTTATAGCCAAAGCTATGGAAGAACGGATTCACTACTAAATAGCGGTCACCCTCAACTAAACCAATGATGCGCACATATTCACGAAACGCCTGCAGCGTCTGCGTGTGGTTATTCATCACCCCTTTAGGCTTACCTGTGGTGCCTGAAGTGAATAACAAGTCTGATAAATCATCGGCACGAATCGACTCAGCACGCTCACGTGCCGCAGCGAGTGTCACTGTTGCACCTGTTTGGATAAAGTCAGCCAAGGATATTTGATTGGCACCCGTAGGCTCACCAATCACCACCACTTGCTCAAGTGATGTAGGACGGTGCGCAGCCAGCATCGACGGGTAATCCACACCTAAAAAGTCGCCAACGACAAAGGCAATGCGTGAGCCACTGCGCTCTAAAATATCTGCAGCTTCATTACCTTTCATACGTGTATTGATGGGGACTAACAAACCGCCAGCACAGTGCACAGCTAAAGCGACTAACACCCAATCCGTTGAGTTGGGCGCCCACACACTGATTCGGTCACCCGTCTCAATACCACTGGCCATTAACGCTCGGGTAATAGCCAGTACGCGCTCAGGCAACTGAGCGTAACTGATGGACTCTGCTGGTGCTTCAAGAGCGATACGCTCTGCGTATTGAGTGGCACCGGCAAAGACCAACTCTGGAATAGTGCATGCAATTTTGCTATCGACATTCATCTGATTGTTCCTACTCATTGGCGTAACAGCCTTTATTATTATTTGAGAGTAACCAAGGCCATGCATGCACTCATCGTCAAGGTAGACTAGATATTAAAGTCCTAGATCAAGAGTCACGCTTCAGTGGCATCAACAGTTCACCCGGCACCAAACTTTTGGCAGCATGCCCAGGCCCAACCACATTGCCACTTAAAGCCACTACGCTATTGAGCATCACTCGCACCAACTCAGCTTGGCGACGCACACCGGTTTTAGAGAAAATAGCACGCAAATGCGCGCGCGCAGTGTTGCGCATAATGCCTAATTTTTCTGCGGTATCTTCCAATGACAAACCATTGGCCAGTTCCAACGCCAAGGCTGTTTCCGCCGGTGTAAAGTCAAACAACTCTTTAGCAACCGAACTGCTGACACTGGATTTATTCACCGCATCACGCACATAGAGCAACAGCGCACTCTTATCGCCATCATCCAGCCAACTTGTATCGGGCACAGTCTCAAAGACAATCCCTAAGTTGACCTCACCCGAAGGACGGGTCACGGATAAAGGCTCGCTATTAATCGGTTCACGCCGCTCACGCGCATCAAAAGCATCTTTAATACGTTTTTGTAGCTCTTTATTATCACTGGGGTAACTGGCCTCAAGCTTATCGCCAACCAGCTTCAGCCCGTCTGCTCGATCTAAAAGCGTCTGCGCATAATCATTGAGCTTTTGCACTACACCTTTATCGTTGAGCAAAATAGTTGCTACCGATAAACGGTTGATCGCGTCGGCATACAAATTACCCATTGACTCACTGCGTCCGAGCATACTGCGCACATAAAAAGCACTGCGAATATGGGGTAACAACATCTGACACAAGGCTTTATCTTGATCATTAAAGGCCGGCGCAGATTCTGCCCGTGTGATACGCAAACGAAACACACCATCGTTCTCAGTGGAGATGTCTGCGCCCATCACATGAAACACGTTCTGGTACTTACACGATGTTTGGTAGTAATCGGTTTTAACCCACTCTTCATCTGTCATCACGTCACGCTGGGTAAACACAGTGTCGACTGACTGACCAGAGAATGGAGTTAGGCTGCGATAATAACTGATATAGGCAAGTTGCCCATGTACAGCTAAGTCGCCAGAAACCAGCATCAGCCCCACATCCTCAACACCTGGAATACGTAAAATCAGGGTGACAAAGTTAGCGTTAAATTGCTGACGCATACGATCTAAAGCTGTGGTGCTGGTGAGATCACGATCATTAGCGCCATGGACAGCCAAAACTACCTGCTCCTACTCACACCGCGAGATATCTTGGCTATCTACGCCAGCGTCTTGGAAGGCATG
>RRZU011110072.1_pt1 | contig 20320 bp, 23 predicted proteins | sample 2165561 | NCBI WGS metagenome assembly RRZU01 (sample SAMN10456909, study PRJNA506462) | wastewater metagenome | isolation source: wastewater sludge | place: USA: Moscow, Idaho | reverse complement strand
GGGTTGCTATCGCGTAGAAATCGGTTCTTGTTTATAATGGAGTAGAGAAAAGCAAGAAGGAAGGCATAAGTTTCAATCCGCTAGAAATCGGGTCTTTGTTGTAATCGTATTAGAGGGACTTAAATCAATTGGTGCAATCGGAGTTTCAATCCCCTAGAAATCGGGTCTTTGTTGTAATCTTAAAAATGCAGATCTTGAAAATGCAAACCTTGAAAGTTTCAATCCCCTAGAAATCGGGTCTTTGTTGTAATGCAAGCAAGCAAGCAAGCAAGCAAGCAAGCAAGCAAGCAAGCAAGCAAGTTTTAATCCCCTAGAAATCGGGTCTTTGTTGTAATCAAATATTCTATCGTAGAATGTAATATAAAAGAGGTGTTTCAATCCCCTAGAAATCGGGTCTTTGTTGTAATTAGAGTTGCTGAACAGAGCGACCTTCGTCGTAAGTTTCAATCCCCTAGAAATCGGGTCTTTGTTGTAATAACAGAGGTCTCTTGACTTCTGTTGTTGAGAATCATGTTTCAATCCCCTAGAAATCGGGTCTTTGTTGTAATGAATCTTGCTAATCTAGTTAACATTCAATGTACTAGGTTTCAATCCCCTAGAAATCGGGTCTTTGTTGTAATTGAAAGTTTACAACGAAGACGGAGTATGGTTATTTGTTTCAATCCCCTAGAAATCGGGTCTTTGTTGTAATCTAACTAAGTTCGAAATAGTTATCTTAATCAGCACAGTTTCAATCCCCTAGAAATCGGGTCTTTGTTGTAATATATTAACTGATAACACATATATCCAAGACTTTTGTTTCAATCCCCTAGAAATCGGGTCTTTGTTGTAATATGAAGAATGCATTTTTACATAAATTATTACAATGTTTCAATCCCCTAGAAATCGGGTCTTTGTTGTAATCTTTCAAAACCATCCTTTATAAATTTTTTTAAATAGTTTCAATCCCCTAGAAATCGGGTCTTTGTTGTAATCCTTGACCCTACCTAGTTGCTTAACTGATACTCCAGTTTCAATCCCCTAGAAATCGGGTCTTTGTTGTAATAAATCAGAGTTAGGTTATGGACTATATCATAACTAGTTTCAATCCCCTAGAAATCGGGTCTTTGTTGTAATTGTTGTGGAGAATCAGAATATACTTAAGAAGTTTTGTTTCAATCCCCTAGAAATCGGGTCTTTGTTGTAATAAAAGCAAGCAAGCAAAAGCAAGCAAAGCAAGCAAGGTTTCAATCCCCTAGAAATCGGGTCTTTGTTGTAATCACACAAAAGAGCTGATGGATATCAAATTCTTGCGTTTCAATCCCCTAGAAATCGGGTCTTTGTTGTAATAAGGAATAACAAATGAACATAGCAGGACTAACACAGTTTCAATCCCCTAGAAATCGGGTCTTTGTTGTAATAAATAGCGATAGAAAAGAGCTTATCAAAACTCAGTTTCAATCCCCTAGAAATCGGGTCTTTGTTGTAATGGCTCGAGAGCCCATAAAATCGATATTTGTTTTCTTAAAGAAAACTTTAATGAACAAAAAATTGTTAAATATCTTAAAATTTTCATGGTGAGAATTATACAGCATTTTGACTTTGAAAATACAAACTTCTATATATTTCAATAGCATAAGTAGTTGAAATCACCCTATTTGTAGCTATATTGTAGATAAGACCTCTTTCATTGAGTTTATAAATCTCATTTTTATAGTGGATTGTTGTCGATTCTTTATTTGTATTTCTATAATAGGTCATAAACTTATGAAAGTCATCGGCATTTGAAATATTATTATTTATAGATATATTTTTTGCTGGCTCATTTTGGATAGGTAAACTCTTACAATTTTTTATCAATTCTTTTAATTCTTTGAGTTCATCTAATATTTCAGTCGCCCATTGTGGTCTATCGTCACTTTCCCCTGAAAATATTTCATCAATTTTTTCATAGATATTCATTTACAAAATCTCCTATAATATTTGGATTTTTAAGGTCAACTGCACTGTTTAGATGTATTGAGTGGTGGATATCTATTTGATAGATTCTTACATCATCTGCATCATTGTCTATAATCTCTTCTATTTTAAAGCTTAGTTCTTTAAGATTTTTCTTTGAAAAAGATGGGCAAAAAAAGATTGATTTTTGGATACGGATACCATTATTTTCAAGAAGTTTTGCTATTTTTGCGAGTCTTTTAGGGTCTGCTATATCGTAGCAAACTAAAAAATTAAAATCTTTCATAAACTCTATATCCATTTCCTACTGTATATTGGTAGTCAAAAACTTTTTGAAGGAGCTGTAAGGAAGATGGAGCTATCTTGATATACAACTTGACATAAATCTTCTCAATATGCTGATATGCTATCACCCTCTCTTCATTTGGTGTTTTGATAATCATATATTCTTCATTTGCATTTATTTGAATTTGCTTTTCTTTGATTATAAGTACTTTACCCATTGATCATCTTTTTGAGATTTGCTATCTCTTTATCTAATTTTGGTTTGAGAATATTGACTAATGCTACAAATTCTTTCCAGATTTTTACCCTTCCATCGTATTTTAAGTAACATCCATTTTTAAAAGTAAAATCCTCCATAGTTAAAACTTGATGGTTGAATATTGAGAGTATTGCTTGATTTATCTCCGCTCTAAAAAGTTCCATCAAATCAGAAGCTAGTGCATTATGCTCTCTAAATGGGGTGTGAAGATACCCAATAGATGGCTCAAATCCATAACTTAAAAGTTTTATGGTAATGATGTTGTAATACAAACTATACCAAAATGACATTAGGGCATTTGCTGGGTCAAGTGGGGGATTTTTGGTTCTTTTTGATTTGTGAAATTCTCTTGGAATAAGAGGGAAAAAATCATTAAAGTATGCTCTTGCAAAAGAGCCTTCTATCCCCATAATTTCCCCTATTTGTGTTGCATTTTTGATTTGTTCTAGGTTTTCTTGTATATCTATTTTTATCCCATTTGCCTCTAATTGTTCTTTGTGAGTAATGAATTTTTGAGATATAAAATATTTTGCTATTTCAAGTCTATTTTGAAGTGCAGAATATTGAGCAAGTTTTATATCACCATTTTTTGTGTTTGCACTATTGATGATTGAACTATTTTGGTTGTTGTGAGAAACTATCAATATAGTGATATTTTCTTTTGTGAGTTGGATAATATCTTTTGTTGATAGCATCACTCTATGGTTTAACACAAGCATATCTATAAGCTTAAATGGGATGGTATGTTCCTCATATTTAATCGCATTGTTGTCTAGTTTTAATGTAAAGTCTTTTTTGTCAATTATTGCTATTTTCATATTATTATCACTCCATTTTCCTCATAAGAGATATGTTTTGCTTTGCCAAAAAGGATAGGGTCGGAGAGAATTTTTATGATATTTATTTTGTCATCTTCTTCTATGAGTGTTTTTAGTTTTGTAACTAATTCTTTTAAAGATGGTTTATCAAGTGGTGCTTCGAGTGCCGACTTTTGACCACCAAGGGCATAGGAGTATGATACTTTTTTGACTTTTGGGAGTCTTTTTGTATCAAAAATATCGTAAAGAATTATAAAATCTGACATGCTATACTCAATTTCAAAATATATCCTTTGTGAACTTTAAAGTTTTTTGATGATGTAATTGAAGTATAAAAGATATTATAGACATATTTTGTCTATAATATCTGTTTTATGTGTGAGTTTGGAGTAAGTTAAACCAAAAAGATTAGTCTAAAATCTCACAAAGTAGCCAACCAAAAGGTTGTTTATTTATAGCCCAAAAAGTAGTTTCTTCATCGCTATATTTTGGTGGATTATTTCTTCCTTGCATAAGTTTTATATTTCTTACACCATCAACAGTAACCGCTCTAGCACCGCTATATTTTCCGACTTTGAGTAAAAATTGGTTTGCTTTAAGTGTGAAATTTTCATACTTTTCTATAAAGTTATCCGATAGAAAGCTTCTTGTATATGCATCTGTCTGATGGTCAAATTGCGATTTAAAAAGTGGTAAATAGTGGTCATTACAACTTTTTGCTATTTTTTTAAAATCAAGATCTTCTTTTGTTGTAACTTGTGTCACAAATTCACTTGTTTGCATAATAGCTTGGAGTCTCACTTTTACACCACTATCATCTTGCTCTTTCTCTTTATTTCTCTTTTTATTGATTGCTTCACCTATAAAGGTACCTTGCTTGAGTGGATTTGCATCTGCTATTAAGAAATCTTTGAAAAGATTATCTTGAGTAGGCTTGAGCATTATATTCTCAACGTTTTTATATTTGTCTTCTTTACTCCCTTGCTTTTCTTGTCTAAATAATTCTTCTTGATAAGCAGTCGAAATCGAACCTTTGAGTGAACTTCCCAAAAGAAGTGGCTTTTGAGAATTTGGTGTGATATAAGTTTTTGCAATTGCAAATTTATTAAATACTTTTTTACCATCTTTTTCTTTTTGCACCACTTTCCCTATCCCTTTATAATAATCTTGTGCAACCATAGGTAAAACCCATACTTTTTGAAAAGCTATTTGTTTGGCAATTTCTTTGTTTAAGAGTATAAATCTATAGAGTTCTAGTTCAGCATCATAGGAGGTACTTGAAACAATTTTATTAAATTCTTGTTTTTTAGTATTGTCTAGTGAGGTAAAAAAATTCATCTCATCAAAAACAAACATATAGTCTTTTTCTATTATTTTTCCATCAGCTTGTTTTATTTTCATTTTATCAATTACATAATTTATCGGTTCATATTCTTCCCCAGTTCCGATATGTATAGGGCTAATTGCCGTAAGTTTTAGTTTGTAAGTTTGCATTAGTTTATCTCCTTGGTTGGGATAAGTATCGCATATCCTTGATGGACTGTATTTTGATGGCTTGAATGCCCTTTGATAGCTTTGCCAATGTGTGGCTTAGTGTGGTTCTCTTCAAAGATTATAACCGCTCCACTATTTGCTAAAAGAAGTGGTTTTTTAAAAGGATTTTTATTTGCCAAATCTGCTCCATGTTTCCCAAATCTTGTAAATGGCTCATAGTAGCTATTTTTGAGATTTTGACCTTCAAGAACACTTGGACTTAGAGTCATAAATGTATTTTTACCTTGAGAAAGTTTCACTTCCTCTAATTCACTAAAACTAAAAAAACCTTTGCCAATACTTGCATTTTTACCAAATCCCATTTGAGATAAGGTTTGAAGTATTTTGGTTAACTCATCTTTTGAAAAAACATCACTTATTAAAAAGTAGATATCTTTTGGGGTTATGGCACTTTCATTTTCGCTATAAGGGGCAAAAGTTCCACTATCATCTGTAGTAAATGTTTTATAATTGAGTGAGTTTTTAACTGTTGCTACAGTTTGATGTTGGTTTCCTACATATTTATCTGTGATAGCTTGATTGAACTCTCCATTTTGAAGTTGGTCAAGTGTAAGCCAAATATTTTTACGATTTTCTTTCTTTTTATCACTATCTTCTTTTAAAAGGCTACTTGGCAAAGATGGTTTTGGTAAATAGCCACTTGCAAAGCCATCAGAGACTACTAAAAATGGAGAATCTTCATAGTTTGAAAGCAATGCTTCTAATCTCTCATTTCCAAATGTATATCTAATAGCCCAACACATTTGCCCAAACAAAGTATCACCTTTGAGTGAGGTGGCAAAATTTGATAGTGGGGTTATGGTAGTTTTGTACAGCTTCATCGTTATTTCCACTCTTTGTTTATAAATGCAACCCTTCCATAACCTCTACTTCCATTTCCACCTAGGTAGTCATTTTCTACCAAGAAAAGTCCCTTTTCTACCATATCTTTAAGAGCTTTTTCATCATCCCCATCAAGTACTTTAAGTCTTATATTAAATTTAAATTTTACACCTGCTGGGACTCTTTCTGTTTGTCTTGGATGTTGAGCAGTACCACTTTTTCTATCAATTACATTTTCATATTTTGCTTCACTTGTTATTAGTCCATCATCTATAAGAGAGCAATCAGCCACACTTATTCGTGTAATTCCAAAATTTTCTGCATCTTCACCACTTGCACCAAAAAGTTTAATGAGATTTGAAGCTGTAGTTTTTTTAGCCTGATCGTTAAATACTGCATCTTTTAAAAATTTTGGACTAAATGGTTTACCATCACTAATCCCTACAAGACCAAAATTCCACTCTAACAAACTTCTCATTTTTCCTTTTAAACTACTTCCTGGAATATAAGGCTTATTTGTATTAATATCCTTAATCACTTGATTATCTATCCCACCTATTTTCATAGTGTCATCACCGCCACCAATATGAAGTCCACTTAATAGCTCTACTTGTCCGCTTAATGTTAATATTTTCATTTATATCTCCTGATTTATTTTTTAGAGAAGCCAATAACAGCTTCAAAGAATAGTTTAAAAACTTCGAGTTTTTTTGGTGAATCAACTTGTTTAATACACTCTTGTATCATAAGTACAAATTCATCATTGACATGACTTCTACTTTTTGCATAAGCTACTTTAGAATTAAGCATTTTTACAAATGGCAAAACATCTGGGAACTGCTTAGTTTTTGATTGTTCATAAAGGTCTAACACATAATCATAAAAATTTCTCATTTGAGTTGATTTTGTTTCTGGTCTTTTGTTTTGTGCTATCTTTTGTGCAACACTTTGTGCTGTTGTGTTAAATAACTCCACATCTTTTGTATAGTCAAGTATAATTGTTGGTAGTGTAGCTTGAGGTCTATCTCCTCCATCTCTAGTTTGATTATTATTTGGTCGGCTATTATTGTAACCACCTCTTTGTTGATTGTTAAATTGTCCCATTTTTAATCTCTCCTTTTATAAATAAATTCACTTAAATACATTTTTGATTCTTTTGGATTATTATCAATTGCATTATCCAGAACCATAAAAAATGTTTCCCCTAATTTTGCATTGTTTCTGCTAAAACTGTATCGCAGTTTGGATTTCCACATTGTTGCTTGAATATCACCCTCTTTTGCTTTTTTACTCATATCACAAAATTCCAACAACCTATACAATAGTGCCGTATTGATATCTTCTTTGGAAAGCTTGCTAAATTCATTTTCAAGTATTAATACTATTTTTTTATATGATTCCCATTTTACTGTCTCCCCAAAAAGAGAAATGGCATCTTTTTTGTCATCTATCGCTTTTGCCTCTTCAAGTAAATGCTCTGTATATTCTGCTAAATAGCTTATAGGAGTTGAGGGCTTAGCAATAGCAATACCAAAAGAAATTGTAAGTTCTTTTGATTTTATAAACTTTTTAAATTCACTCTCAATAAATCGTGCAAGTTCTAAAATAACATCCCAACTTCCAACTAAAAACAGATCATCTCCTCCAGCAAATACTGTGTATGAATTTGGATATTTTTCTTGCATTACTTTTGGAATATGAAGTGAGAAAAAGTTGTCGATTGTTTTTGAAAACATATCAAATTCTTCAAAACTTAATTTTAAAGGGCTATTTTTGATAAAATTTCCCATCCCATCAACATCTGCTTTTAATATTCCTAATGATTCTATACCTGTATCAATTGCTTCACAACTATTTTGAGCTATTACCTCAAATGTTTGTGGGGCATTGAAAGAATCTTTTAAAATGTATGATTTGATTTTTTTATCTAGTACTATTTTTGTATCAAAATCCTCAAAAAATATCTTCAAATCATCCCTGCTTGAAACCTCTTTCACTTTATCATCTACAAGCCTTTTACCTAGCTCAATAAACATATTACAAATATCGCAATTCTCTTTTGATATTTTTCTTATATTGCAAACTTTACAAAGTGACTGGTTATCTATGTTATCATCATAATTCAAAACAGTTTGTTGATTTTGTAAATCAAATTTATGAAATTTTTTAAGCTCAATAGTATCTGCTATTTTTTTTCTTAAAATTTGATATTTACCTGAATCAATAAAATCATTTTTTGTACATTGTACAAATGTTATACTCATACCACTTAATCCATGAAAATTTTTAATAAAATATGAATCAACGATAGTGCTGATTTTATTTAAAAGTTCTTCATCATTTTTTTGGGAAATTATTTCAAATTTTCCTGCATTACTACTGATTATACTTTTCTCATCTATATCTAGCTTATCGCAAATATACCTTGCTAAAGTAATTGTAAAAAGCTGTACAAAAGCGGACTTTGCTCTAAGTACTTTACTTGCTTGCTTTGTTACTAATCCTTCAAAAATAAATTTCTGAATACCATAAAAATCCCCTGAAATGATAGTCAAATCCCCTTGAAGCAATTGATTTAAATCAATTTTTTCTCCAAGTAAGTGTTGAAAATCTTTGTTAAAATACTGCTCAAATTTACTCAATTTTTCCTCCTGTATTAAATTTAACCTCAATTTTCCCAAGCCCAAAAACCGTGCTTTTTCCTAAAGCAATAAGCTCTCCTACTTTAAGTACATCATAGCACTCTTTACTCAAATTCCTGATACTAATCTCACCTATTAAACCTCCTAAATTCATTGTTGTTTTTTGACGATTGCTTTGTCTTGTAAGCTCTTTAAATTCAAGCTTTTTACTCACTATTTCCCCTACTATCGGGTAAGGAAACTTTTTGTAATCCCGTCCCAAAAGTTTCATTTGTCTTTGGTAGATAGAGTTTATAATATCACTAAATTCCAATTCTTCACTTCTAATAAATCTATTTTCTTTTTTTATCCTAAGTGGAGTAATGAATTGTAAAGTAATATCTGGACAGAAATTGTCTATCGTAAATTTTTTAGTAAACTCTTTTGGTAGTGAAAGTTTGCCATCTTTAAAACAATTTGCATCGTTTATAAACATATCAAACTCCTTATAGGTTTTTTTTTCTACTCCAAGCCCTATTTGTGTTAGCAACATATGAAAAGCTGAAACCACATAAGGAAGTTTTGAAGTCGCCGTATCAAAAAGGTAAAAGTCAAAATTATAATATGAAAACCCTAGTTCAAAATCAAAACGGTATTTATGAAAAGTATTTTTCTCTTCATAAAATTCGTGGTAGAGACAGTTTGAAGTAGCAAAACAACCTTCACAGGTGTAAGATGGATTAATACAAGTTACTTTTTTAAGGGCATATCCCAAAGTCCCACGAAGTTGGCTTCCTATAAAATAGGGTGGCTTGTCTTTGATTATTATTGATAGTTTTGTGTAGGTCATTGTTGTTCTCTTTTAAAATTAAAAATATCATTATTACTGATTTTTATAAAAAACTCATCGCCTACTCCCTCTTGAATAGAAAATATATTGTCTAAAAATTCAGATTTAGACATATAGTCTATTTCATAAGGTTCCTTACTATTATGTAATTCTCTTAGAATGCCCTTTAACTCACTTCTTGAAAAATTCTTTCTCTTGATGCTATCAATTGCAATTTGATTATTAGCTCCATTCTCATTTATAAATTCTATAAAAATTTTTATAGTTTCCATTTGTTTTTTATTTTGTTTCCAACTATAAAAAACTAAAAAAAGTGTTAGAGATGTTGCATATGCATCTATCAGACTCCATAAATCATAATCTTCAAAAAAATATAACTCTGAAACAAATTTTGCAACAAACACAAACAATACTCCAATTGCTATTGCAGACCAAATAGGATATTTTTTAATTATTTCCATATTCCCTAAACCTCCTATGTTTAAATATTGATTTTTTTATAAATTGCTCATTTTCCTCTACTTCAACTACTTCTCTTTTGGTAGTTGCATACACTGGTATTAAACCCAGACTCAAAGCAAAAGTTACAATTGAAAAAGTTACTCCAAAATCTCCTTGTATCAAAACAACATCTCCAATATTTGCTATATTTTGTAAAAATTCTTGAAATGGTTTTGCATCTAATGTATCCAAATCAGGATCAAAATTACTCCACTCTTTTTGAAGTTCTTGCGGCAAAGACACAAACTCCTTTACTCCAAAACTTTTTATAGCATCATTTTTTTGCTCATCACTAAGCGTATGAGAAAATAAAAGTATCATCTTTTTATTCATTCGCTTTTCTCATTTTTATGAACTTTTAAAACCATTTAACTTATCCTTTGTAGATACTCTGTGAGTTCTTGTTTGATTTTTTCTTTATACTCTTTGGGTTCAAGCACTTCAATATCAGGAAGCCAGGATTTGATGATATTATCTGCATCTTCATAGTGTGATACTTCAAATGAAACGATTAAGCTACCATCTTTTAGTTCCTCTTCTATAGTTTGCGATTGGAGAAAGTTTTTTGCTTTAAAATAGTGTGCGATTTGCGGATAGACTTTAACAATGATAGTAAAGTTTGTTCCATCTTCAAACCAAGCTGAGTGGGTATTTTTGATAAGTTCTTTTATCCTGTCATGGGAAACTGAATAGTTATCTTCTATGGTATCTATCTCTTTGATACGACTAATCATAAATGTTTTAATCTTTTGGTCATCTTCATCTTTAGCTACAAGATACCAAATTCCATCGTATGAAACTATCCTATAAGGTTCAAGGATTTTTGGTTTGTTATAGCATTTGGTTTTGATATGGTATTTATTTTTTATAGCATTTTCAAGTTCTTCTATAAGGGGAGAATCTATATCTATGTCTTGTATATCATCATATTTTACATAATAAGGATTGAAAACATTAGATTTAGAGAGTTTTTGAAAAATCTTATCAGTAAGCTTATCAAAATCACTTACCTCACGAAATTGATTTAATGAGAGTTGCAAAAGCATCATCTCATCACTATCAAGCATCGTTTTATCAAGTGAAAATCCATAAGAAAAATAGTATCTATGCGTTTTATCATCTTTATAAATAGGAAATCCACTATCATGTAGTTTTTTAAAATAAAGCTGTATCGATCTTTCAGTTTTTTGAAACTCTTTTGCTAACTCTTTTACTGTTGGACCATCTTTGAGATTTAATTTATGGAGGATTTTTAAGTAACTATCCATTGTGGATATCCCTAATTTTTCTTTATCTTTCGGTAGTGCATTTAATTTATTTAATGTTTCTTGATCCATCGAAACTCCTTATTCGTGAAAAATGATTTTACAAAATATAACTTAATAGTAATCTTAAAGAAACTTTAAGATTTTGTTACATCTTCATTACACCTTCAAGAATAAAATAATTTAGTCATAGCTGAAAACCTACAGGTTTTATAGACACATCTCCCCTGCCCTACTTTAGGTATTTGTGGTGTAAACAAAATATCGAATTTTTAATTTTATTACATAAGTGTAGTAAAGTTTTAGTAATTATTTTACATATTATTAAGTAGATTTATTACTTGACTCAGTGTATCTTTTTTGATACAATATCCTATGAAAAAAATAGTTGCACTCTTTTATGAAAATGAAAATGGTAAAAAACCAGTTCGAGAATGGTTATATACTTTATCTCCTGATGATAGGAAAATCATCGGTGAAGATATAAAAACAGTTGAATATGGTTTTCCTATTGGTATGCCAGTTTGTAGAAGATTGGAAAGTAAACTATACGAAGTGAGAAGTAATATTTCTGATGGAAGAATAGCAAGAGTAATTTTTACTATTATGTCGGAATATATGATTTTACTCAATGGATTTATTAAAAAGTCTCAAAAAACTCCAAAAAGTGAAATTGATTTGGCACTAAATCGAAAAAAGGAAATCAAATGAAATTAGTTAAAAATATGGGAAGTGATTTTGATGACTTTCTTAAAGAAGACGGTATCTATGAAGAAGTTAATGATATTGCTATCAAAAGAGTAATTGCATATCAATTAGAACAGGAGATGAAAGCTCAAAGTATTACTAAAACCAAAATGGCTGAAATGATGAATACTAGTAGAGCTGTTGTCAATAGACTTTTAAATCCAGATAATAGTTCGCTAACATTAAATACCCTTGAACTTGCTACTCATGTTTTAGGTAAAAGATTGAATATATCAATTATCTAAAATTTATCCTTGAAGTAGTCAGTCAGCTTTTATTAGCTCATATAGTGCAATTTCAATAAAGCCGAATAAGAAAGCCTAAACTTAAAGTGCTTTAGACTTAGTATCCGACTACATTCAGAAGTTTCAACTTAGCTTGGAATATACTTCTTAATAATTCCATTTAATTCATTTTCTAACTCTTTTTTTTGTTTGCCTGTAAGTTTGGAGAAATCACTTTTAATTTCAATTTTATTCTTTTTAAATACAAATGGTTTTACTTCAATTTTTACATTTTCATTATTCATATTTTTTACATACTCTATAATATCTTCCCTATTAATCTTTTGCTCAATAAGACTAAAATACATATTTCTTTGTATCTCCAAGTCATTAATTCTTTGAAGAAAATACAATGCCTGTACATCTTTTGTAGATTTATTTTTTCTAAGGTCTTCTAGTATAACTTCTTGGAGTTTTAATATAGAAAGAATTTTTGTAACATAAATCTTTTGCTTGCTAATGGCTACTGCTAATTCAGCTTGATTTTTATATATACCTTCCTTTAGTGCATTAGTAAAAGATATTGCTGTTTCTATTGGATTTAAGTCATTTCTATGAATATTTTCTACTATGGCATTGGATAACATTATGTTTTTATAGTTCACATCATCAATCGAATAGCTAGAGAAAATGATAGCTTTTACTTTCGTGTCCCCATTAAATTTTACCGCATCTCTTCTTGTGTGCCCTGCAATAATCTCATAGACATTTTCTGATGATTTATTTAATACTATTGGCTGTAAAAGTCCTCTTTTTTTGATAGACTTAGCAAGTTCTTCTAATTTACTCTGCTCTATTTGCAATCGTGGTTGAAATGGATTATCACTTATTAACTCTAAATCAATATACAACTCCCCTCCACTATTTTGTCCACCAATAGTATTGCATGAAATACTTTTTGGATTTGCTTTAATTGTTTTAACTTTTCCACTTACTTTAATATGTTCAAATTTATCTTTTATTTTCAAAAAATCTAAAAGCTCTTGTTGTTTTTTGTAATCAGCTAAAGACAAAATATGATTTATTTTATCTTCAGTTGTAAGTTTTAAAAATTCTTCGTTTGTCATTAATCAATCCTTATATATGTTACATTTATAAATAAAAAGTATTTCATGCAATACTCCACCCTACTCTACTTTTGAATATTTATCTATTAAAATTTTTTCTATTATTTCATCAACTAGATTAAAATAGTCCCTTACTAACTCATTTGTTGGGTCATACAGTATAACAGCACCCATATCGGTTTGAGATTCTTTCAAAACATTGTCAATTTTAATAAATTGTTTAAATAAAGAAGTTTCACCCAAATCAGAATTCATTACAGTATTTATGAGCTCTTCTTCAATTAAATCTTTATTTAATCTATGAATATTAATATTTGATTGGTATTGATTCATTATACCACCAAGAATAACAATATCTTTACCTTTTAATTTTCTATAAGACTTTGAGTTCATTTCGATTGGAACAATAAACGATGCAATTCCATCTTTGGCCATTTTATCTGGAGTTAGTGCAACTATAAAATAGTCAGTTGCCAATACTGCCATTCGAAGATCTAATTTAATAGAAGGTGGTGTATCAATAATTACGAAATCATAATTATGTTTTACATGGCTTAATGCCTCATCAAGCACTTGATTTATATTGCCATATGTTTTTAACTTCGTTTCGATATCCTCAAACTTTAGAGCATTTTCAATACTACTATCATTAGGAAGCATATCAAATCTACCACGAACCTTAACTCTGTCATTCAAGTTAACTATATTTTTTTTAATCAAATCCTTAATATTATCATTTTCAATTTCACATAAAAGATCAACTATTGAATATTTAAAATCGGATCTCTCTGAATCATATATTTGTTCAAGATCGATAATCGATAAATCTGGTTTTTTATTAGGATTCTTTTTATATCTATAAATATCAAACATAGATGTAGTATTCCCTTGTATGTCAAAATCTACTATTAAGACATTAAATCCATAAAAACTTAGTATTGTCGATATGTTAACAGCTGTAGTTGTTTTTCCAACACCCCCTTTAAAATTTGCAATCGATACTACATTACAACTATTAAAACTTCTAATCTCTTCAATATATTTTAAAATATCTAAAAAATTAATCGGGACCAGTATGTTATTTTCTTTATCTAAAATTGCAGGAATGTCCTTATTTATCAATTGCTCCATAGAAATTAATTTATTTTGATCATTATTTATTTTATAAAAATCTTCTTGCGATATAAATGGTGATTTAATTTTTCGATACTCTAACAATTTTTCTTCAAATAAATCAGGACTATTTCTTTGCCAACTTCTTACTGTTGATTCATGTAGTGGTTCATCGCCACCCAAAACTTTTCCCATTTTTTGATTTGTAGGCTTAATTATTTTCCCTATTAAGGGCTCAAATTGCTCCATTATTAATCCTTTTTTTAGATTCTTTTTGTATTATTACGAAATGCTATCGTATTTTAATTTAATTGTCAAGAATTAAATGAAAAAAAGTATTTCATGTAATACTTTTTCAAAAAACGGTATAATAAATCTTACTAAAAGTATTTCATGCAATACTTTAAATTTTAATGGAGAATATAATGGATAATGAAAGTCTTTTTGGTGATGAATTTAGTGAATCAAAGCCTAAAATAACATTTTTTACTTCTGAAAGTGGAAATCTTAACAAATCTATATCCTTAGATGGAAAGAAAACTTCAAATGCCCTACTTTATAAAGGTAAATTTATAACAAAAGAAATTCATAATTTAAAAATTTTACAAAAAGAATTAAAGAAATTAAAATCGAACCAAGCGATAGGTCTCGGTGCAAATAAAAATGCTGACATGGGAATTATCACAAGTAGAAATAATGACCCTAAAACTGCTAGAAGTAAAGATAATTTTGAATGGAATAAAGATTTAAATATTGTTTTACTTGACTATGACTACTTTGAGGGTCTAAAAGAAATTAATTCAACTTATGAATTCAGAACAACATTAATAGAAATAGACCCTTTATTCGCTTTTTGTGAAATGCTAATACTCCCATCTTCATCTAGTAGGATTTTTAAAGACAACAAACTTTTTCTTAATTCAAGAGGTTTACATTGTTATATAATAATTAGAGGTGATATCGATAAATTCAAAGATTACCTATGGTACAGCTGCTGGGCAAAAGGATTTGGAGCTATCAAACTAGCAGCAGATGGAAGTATTCTTTCAAGAACAATATTTGATAAAGCTGTTTTTTCGCCAGAACGACTAATATTTGAAAGCCCACCAATATTAGAAGAAGGATTAACGCAAGAGAAAACTGAGGGGCTGTATATTGAGGGAAGTATTTTAGATGTTATTCAAATGCAAGATAACATTTCAAAAGGTAAACAAATAGAATCCGATGACAAACATAAAGCAAAAGACCCCTCTAAAAAGAAAAATGAAGAGTACATCCAAACAAATGTTAGAATGCTTGTAAAAAATGGTTACTCTGAACGAGATGCAATTGAAATAGTAAAAGCTAGAACAGGTGAATATGGTGTAATTTATACTACTGACATAATTACACTAAAAAATGGCATACAACTTAAAGCTAGTGAATTAACTAAAGAACATAATGGATTATATTGTTTAGACCCTATAGAACCAGAAGAGTCACCAGCCGTTATAAATATTGGTGATGAACAAAAAACAATTTGGAGCTTTTTACATGGTGGAAAAGTGTACGAAATTATTGAACCAAATAATGATATTCAATTGGAAATAAGTAATAAAGCAATCGAATTATCTATTGCCTACAGAAATATATTGTGGTTAAAAGAATTTGGATTTGAAACTAACGATAAATTATATGAAAATTGGGAAATTATGTTTCAATCATATATTAATGCTTCTCAAGAAAATTTTTCTAATCAAATGTACTTAGTAGGGACAAGTGCTGGGAATGGGAAAACGACATCATTAGCTTTTTATATTGCTCAAACTATTAAAGAAAATAACAATTTTAGTGTCCTTATTGTGGTAAACACAATTAGAAATGCTAGAGAACTACAACGAACAATTAATAGGCTAATAACAAATGAAAAATTACCAAAAGCTCAAGTTTTACACTCATCTGATGGAAAAGTTTTTATTGATGATTCAGCAGATTATTCTGATATTAAAGAAAATGAGGCAATTGAACACCAAATATTAATAATCACACATGCTAAATTACAATTAGCCGTACGAAATGACAATACAAAATCAATACGAACTATACAAAAAAACAATAATATTATTGAAAGAGATTTAACAGTTATAGATGAGGCTATAGATTTTGCTGAAACTGCAACTATCAAATTAAATCACATTGAATTTATAATTACTTATTTGAATCAACTTCTCCGTTACAGAAAAGATTTTAAGTCTGCAATTAAATTAAAAAATATTTTAGAGTCTATTGCTTCAAAAACAATAAAAAAAACAAATATTACCATTCAACCAGAAGAATTATTTGGGAAACAATACCTAAATTTAAAAATTGAAAATGATATTATTGATGAATTGGAAAAAGAATCTACATTTACTTTTAGTATTTCTAGTTTTATAAAAGATTTAGAAATTCTTTCTCGAGCAGATGGATTTGTAATGGACATTGGGGGTAGGGAAGGGATTATGTACAGTTCCTCAAAAGATAAATTACCTTCTGGCAAAGGTGTTGTAATACTCGATGCAAGTGCTACAATAAACAATGAATATAAACACTACATAACTAATAAAAAAGCCAGCCGTATTAGAATTAATCAAGATGCACGGAGCTATTCTAAAGTAACAATTCACACAGCAATAACAAGAGATAACATAGGTAAAATAAAAGTAGATAAGAATGATGATGAAAATGTTAAATTTGTAAATAAAAAAACAAATCTTCTTATTAATGAAGTAATCCATAAAACAAATAAAGATGACAAAATTCTTATAATTGCAAATAAAGATTACATTGAGACTATAAATAAAAATGGTTTTGGAAGTAGAGATGTTGTCTGTGAACATTGGAATAATCTAACAGGACGAAATGATTTAAGAGACAGAAATGTAGTGTTTGTAGTTACTCTCCCTTTTAAACCTCTCATTCATTCGTATAATTTATCTCACAAACATAACCAATATGGAAATACTGGTGAAACAACATTATTTCAATACTCTAATATTGCCGACGATGTTTATCAAGCTATAATGAGAGCTAATCTAAGAACTACTTCTAAATACTCGACAGATGCTCCAAAATGTGATATATATATGATTTTGCCAGCTAATAAGGGGAAATTGCGAGAATTGTTAATAAAAAAGATCAGTAATCTTTTATTGGATTGTAAATGGAATGATTGGGAATTTGAAACATTGCAACACGAAATGCTTTTTAGTAAATCACCACCGTATCAACCAAATGAAGCGTTGCTCAGTGTATTATCTGCTCTTGAAAAATGGGAAAAACTACATGATAAAACCCCTTTCGTGAACATCGATACTTTAGCAGATATGGCTGGCATAACAATGGATAGTATGCGAAAAATATTAAGCCGAAAACTAGCCCGTAGCATAGATGAGAATTATATTGGTTCTACTTGGCTTGAAGATGTTACTGGCGAATTCACTTATGTTGAAAGTAAATTAAGTAAAGATTTATTAGAAAATTTAGGCTTTAAAAATCCTGGCCGAGGTAAAGCAATTTTTATACGAAATCAAATATTACTTGCATAATTATCTCTTTTAGTCAAAGTGTCCACGAATTAATTTTTCTAAAAAAAGCCTTATAAAATAGGCTTCGAAAAAGTATGTGAATATTTTTATGTGTATATGTAAAAAGCAAAGAGCGGGAGGAACTTTTTATCCCTTTAGTTAAACTGTCCACGAACTCATTTTAAACTAAGATGTCCGTTAAAATAAGGAAAAAAACAAAAAATTAGAGTCTAAACTAAATAAACTAAAAGAGAAATATATACCCTTTAGTTAAACTGTCCACAAACTCATTTTATACAATAAGTATGTTAACAAAGGTATCTAATGGATTGGAAATTAAATTTGTTATATGTTTAAAACAATGTTTATTCTCACCCTTTAGTTAAACTGTCCACGAACTCAAATATAAAATAAGTGTTATTTCACAACCAGGCTAAACATAATCCCACCAAATACCTATTACCTGTACTCTAAAATCCTACTATAGTCCCTAAAATAGGGCAGTGATGGCATCACACCTTCATATAATGATTAGATTTCTTGTGGATGATTTGTTTTATGAAGAGTGTAGCTTCTTCGTAGGAGGTGAAGATATTTTTCATAACTTTTGTTGGTCTAGTATTTTGAGATGAGCCTATGTTTCTTATCACTAGAAATTCATCAAATAGGTTTTTATAAAACTCTATTGAATAATATCTATTTGGATATTTTGGTTGAATACTAATAAGATGGATATTGTCCATAAAGAGTTCACTCCAATATATTTTATTTTTCAATGAGTATAACTTATCTGTGTGCAACCTATGTTTCGTATCAAAAGGGGGGTCAATTTTATTCAAAATATTATCTAAAAGGAGGGGAGGGCAGTAAAAATGACAGTCAAATTATACTCATAAAAATCTATCCACCTTCACAATGTGGCTAAACATTTTTGAGATTAATCTTATAAAAGTTCCCGTATCATCCCTATCTCAGTATCACTGAGGGTAAAATCAAATATCTTTAGATCTTCTATCATATGTTTAGAAGAAGTGGTTCCATTGAGTGGAGAGATACCTATTTGGGTTAAGAATCTATAAAATATCCCCTCAATGGAATGGTTATATTTTAGGGATAATGTGTAAAGTTGTTTTGTATTTAAGATATGAGGATTTGCACTTAAACTCCAAAAGCTTTGGTACTCAATAGTATGCTCACCACAAAACTCTCTTAGTGTTACATCATAATTTGTCTCTTTGTAAAATCTATTTTGTAAAACTTTAGGTTTAATCGTAGCATCATCATAAAACTTTTTAAAAAATTCACTATCGTAACAGTTACTCATCCCTAGTTGTTTGATAGTGCCATCTCTTACAAACTCCTCTAATCTTTTCCATCCCTGAATCAATGAGCTATAAGGTGCTATTGGGGAATGGAGCAATAGTGAATCAATATAGGATGTTTGAAGATTTGCTAAACTAACACCAACTGAGGTTTCTATTTGTTTTTCTATAGTGTCATTTGGATTGTATGGTATTTGAAATGGGTCTTGTCCACCTATTGGTGTAAATTTTGTTTGGATAAAGATATCTTCCCTGTTGAGATGGTTCTTCTGAAGACCAGCAACTATCCCATCTCCAACTAACTTTTCATTATAGTGTTTTGGTTGACAAGCTGTATCAATTGCTCTAAAGCCAGAACTTATTGCATTTTCTACCAAAGTAGCCGTCTGCTCTTTTTTCCAAGCCGTTCAATAAATCATTTTTGCCATGGCTATTTCCCTAATATTTTAACTAAATCATTTCCTAAATTATTAGTATTTGTAGCACAACCTAAAAAGAGTAGGGTAGTAGATAGAATAAGAAGTGTTGAGAATATATACTTCATTTCCGTTTTTTCCTTGTTTTTGATTTTCTCATTATATTTACTTTATACTGAAAATTGAGATACTCTTTAAGAAGAAGAGGGGCAACTTTTTCCATAGTATCAATCACAGTTCTGTGTTCCCATATTCTTTTATTTGGGTTATTGTGTAAGTACTCTTTTTTTAAATTGATATTTACTTTCTCATATATTGCCAATAATGTATCTAACTTAAAATCATCAATAAAAGGAAACTTCTTAAAACTTCTTTTGTGTTCTCCTTTGTAAAGGTGGATTAGAAGCAATCCGAAGTACTCAGGGATGAATAAACCACCTTTTGGGATATACTTCATAAGTAAATTTGCAATCTTTTCGTAATAGACCCCAAATGGCTCCACTTGTTTAGCAATCGCAAAAGTCTCTTTATTATGCTTTGCTTTGCTAAACACCTCCATTAATTGCTCTTTAGATGTAACATTCTCTAAGAGATAGCTATGGAGTATCTCTATATTTAATGATATAACCATATCATCTTGCTTAGATGTATCTATGGAAGTTACTCCAATTTTCTCACAACTATCATTTTGAAGTTTTTTATAATCTTCAAATAACTCACTCACAAATGTAAGGAGTATCTCCCCTTTTATATCTCTAAGGGTTGAAGAGGTAGAGAGTAGTAATGTTGCTTGTATTGGAATAGTAGTATTTTTAATATGAAAACCTTTTAAGAGATTTTAAACTAGGAGTAAAATTTATAATCACTCTTTCTCATCTCATTTAGTACTTTTTTCTCATTTCTAGTTTTTATT
>RRZU012848796.1_pt1 | contig 20321 bp, 14 predicted proteins | sample 2165561 | NCBI WGS metagenome assembly RRZU01 (sample SAMN10456909, study PRJNA506462) | wastewater metagenome | isolation source: wastewater sludge | place: USA: Moscow, Idaho | reverse complement strand
CCGCCGCTCTACCGGGTGGATGCGCCGGCGCGTGGCAGGAAGCCCGCGGCCAAGCTCTACGCGTTGGATGAGGGCGAGCTGCAGGCCATTCTCGACAAGCTGCGCAAGGAAGGCGCGCGCGAGGGCGCCTGGTCGGTCAGCCGCTTCAAGGGCCTGGGCGAGATGAACGCCGAGCAGCTCTGGGAGACCACGCTCAACCCCGACACCCGCCGGCTGCTGCGCGTCGAGCTCGGACCGGTCGACCTGGCCGACACCACCCGCTCCTTCGGCCGGCTGATGGGCAAGGGCGAGGCGGCGGCACGGCGCGAGCTGATGGAGCTGCACGGCGACGCGGTCGAGATCGACATCTGACATTCCTCCTTTCCGAGAGACAGAGAGCTTTGCCCATGAATGCCCCCCATGCCTCGCAGGCGCATCCCCATGCGCGGCTGCGCATTCTCATCGTCGACGACCACCCGATGATCCGCAGCGGTCTGGCCGCGATGGTCCGTGGCGAGGCCGATTTCGAGCTGGTCGGCGAGGCCGCGCATGGTGCCGACGCAGTCCGCATCGCGCCGGAGCTGATGCCCGACGTGGTGCTGATCGATCTGGTGATGCCGCAGATGGACGGCATCGAGGCGATCACGCGGCTGCGCCCGCTCTTGCCCTCCACCCGCTTCGTCATCCTGACCAGTCTGACCGAGCCGGGCGAGGTGCAGCGCGCGCTGCAGGCCGGCGCCAGCGGCTACCTGACCAAGACCACCTCGGCGCAGGAGCTGGTCAATGTGATCCGCGCCGCGCACGGCGGGCGCCGTGTGCTCTCGCCCGAGGCCACCGAGGCGCTGATCGCCGCCTCGCAGTCCGGCCAGCCCGGCGCTGACCTGACCCAGCGCGAGCGCGAGCTGCTGGCGCTGATGGCGCGCGGCCTGACCAACCAGGACATCGCCGAGCAGCTGCGCATCGCGCTGCCGACCGTCAAGTTCCACATCACCAACATCCTGTCCAAGCTGGGCGTGGGCAATCGCACCGAGGCGGTGCTGCTGGCGCTCAAGCACCGGCTGGTGCCGCCGGCGGGTTGATGTCGGGCTGATTGGCGACGCGCGCCGCACGGGCGCCCCTGCGCAGGCTCATTCGCCGGGCCATGCTTTGGACGGGGGCGCCGGCGCCTGCCCTGTCTGAAAATTCCCCTCGCGGGTCGCATGTCCACTCCCCCCGCGGACGGCCCGCAGGGAACATAACTGGCAGGGAGGAACTTTTTTCGATATTCAGGAAATCTGCCAGATTTCCCCCTTGTTCCCGGGGCGCGGCCTTTCAGGTCGGCGAGAGATCCGGAATCGATACTGCGGCGAGAGCTTTCCCTCTTCTTGCCGACGACCTCGAATCCCATGATCTCTCGCCCGCGACCCGCCCGACCCTTTTCCGCATCTTCGTTCTGCGCGCCTGTGCGGCCGCTGCTCAGCCGTCTGGCTTGTCTGGCCGGTCTCGCTGGCCTGGTGCTGGGCTCGGCCACGCCCGCCACCGCCGCGCCGGTGCTGGCCGGCTGCACGATGTTCCCGCCGCAGGCGATCTTCAATCAGCGCATCGACGATGTGATGCGCTTTCCTGCCCATGCCCGCAGCGCCGAGTGGATCGCCATGATCGGCGCGGGCCGGCCTCTGCATCCCGACTGGGGCCGCGAGACCGACCCGAACCGGGTCGGCAAATACTATGGCATGCCGTGGAACCTGGTCGACGGCAGCGAGCGCAGCACCCGCTGGCCGCTGGTCAGCCATGCGATCGTCGATCCGCGCGACGGCAACGGCGCCGGCGCGCCCGACCAGAGCGACTGCGCGGTCATCGAGCAGGGCCAGGTGTCGATCCGGGCCTGCGACAGCGTCATCGCGTCACGGCGGCGGTTTCCCTTTCCGCTCGACAGCCAGATCCGCGTCGAGGGCGGCAACTGCACTGATCCGGCGCGCTGCGGCGACCGCCATGTGCTGGTGCTGGAGAACAGGGCCGGCGGCGCCTGCCGGCTCTGGGAGAGCTATTTCAGCTACCAGGACAGCGCCGGGCGCTGGAACGCCTATGCGACCGCCGCCTGGGATCTGGGCTCGCTGGCGATGCGCCCGGACGGCTGGACCTCGGCCGACGCCGCCGGTCTGCCGATCCTGCCGCTGCTGCTGCGTGCCGAGGAGGTCGAGTCCGGCGTGATCCGCCATGCGCTGCGGGTGACCTTCCGCGATGCGGTGCTCGATCGCCGCCATGTCTGGCCGGCGCGCCATTCGGCCGGCACCACCCGGCCCGAGGGCATTCCCTTCGGTGCGCTGCTGCGCCTGCGTGCCGATTTCGAGATCCCGTCCTGGTGGAATGCGCAGGCGCGCACCATCGCGCGGGCGATGCAGAAGCACGGTCTGTATGTCGCCGACATCGGCACCGACTTCTTCGTCCAGGGCGATCCGGACGAGCGCTGGAGCCCGATGACGATGATGCTGCTGCGCCAGCTGAAGCTGAACCAGTTCGAGTTCGTCGACACCGGCGCCATCACCCGCCATCCGCGCTTCGATCCCGATTCCTACGCCGCGAGCTGGTGAGCCCGACCTTGGTCGGGTACCGGCCCGGTCCAGGGGCCGGTGCGGTGGCGGCCGCACCGGCCGATCATGCGCATGCCGGTGATTGTTTCCCCCCCGCAGATCGCCGGCCCACGACAAACACTCAGGGAGGATCTTTTTTCGTGCAGTCATGCAGTCGTGCAGGCCGCCGGGAAAGGCATCCGGAGTGCGGGGGATGTCGATGAGATCAGGCTGACGAACATGAAGAACTTCCTCGCTCCCGTGCTGCCGGTGCTGATGAGCGCACTGTCGCTGGGTCTGGCCGCCAGCGCGGTCCAGGCCCAGACTGCAGCGCCTTCGGCGCCGCAGGCCACCCAGAAGGCCGACGGCCGTCTGCGCGCTGCGCTGGGCCTGGGCGCCAGCCACTCGTCGGGCAACAGCCGCACGTCCAGCTTCTCGCTGGCGGGCCAGGGCGTGCGCCTGACCGCACAGGACCGACTCAGCCTGAGCGCCAGCGCGCTCTACGCCAGCAGCGCCGGCACCACCACCGCCGAGCAGCTGCGCGCCGGCGCCCGCTATGACTACAACCTGGGCCCGAGCACTTTCGCCTTCGGCCTGCTCGATCTGGAGCGCAACCGCCCGGCCAATCTGGCCGTCCGCGGCGTCGCCGGTGTCGGCGCGGGCCTGCACCTGCTGGCCACGCCCGAGCACAGCCTCGACGTCTTCGGCGGCGTGGCCTGGAATGCCGACCGCTACATCGATGCGGCCACCGTCGCCGGCGAGACCCGCAGCCGCTATGGCTACGCCTCGCTGCTGCTGGGCGAGGAGTCTCAGCATCGCCTGAGCGAGACCGCCAGCGTCTACCAGCGTCTGCTCGTCTACCCGACCCTGCGTGACCGCGGCGAGTTCCGTGCCCATTTCGGCTCCGGTCTGGCGGTGGCGCTCTCCAGCGCGATGAACCTGAATGTCGGTCTGGCCTATGCCTACAACTCCGACCCCGGCCTGGGCCGCAAGAAGGGCGACTCGCTGCTGACCACCGGCGTGTCGGTCAAGTTCGACTGAGACGGAAGCCCCGTTCCTTCGGGACGGATCGAGGCGATTCCAGCAGGCGGGGGCCGGCAATGTTCGACGATCTTGGCGTGGTGTCGGTTCTGGCCCAGCTGCTGCTGATCCTGGTGCTGCTGGCGCTGTATTCGGGGCGGCGCCATCTGCGCAGCCGTCAGCAGCGCTACCGCGATCCTGCCGCGCCGCGACGCCGCCGTGCCGGCGGTGGTGCGCCAGCCTCTGCTGCGCGGCTCGAGGCTGCGGCCGAAGAGGTCGCGCAAGCCGCACGCCGCGCGCAGCGCATCTCCGGCCTGCGCAGCGACGACCTGCTGCCGCCCGGCTTCGCCGACACCTGCGCCGACTGGACGCCGCTGGCAGCGCAGCCGGTCGAGCGTGCACGCGGCCCCGCTGCGGACCCGGCCTCGGACCGCATCGACCTGGACGCGCCGCTGCGCTGCACCGCGCTGGAGCGGCCCTTCGACGAGGCGGATCGCGCGCACGCACGGGTCCGGCCCGTGTTGTCCTGCACAATCGGGCGCCAGGTGCACATGCACGCCTGATGCCCGACGATGGACCAGACGACGATCGACTTCTCTTCCCTTCCTCCCGCCACCCCGGCCGATGACGCGCTGACGCTGGCGCACTATGCCGAGCGGGCCTATCTCGAATACGCGCTGAGCGTCGTCAAGGGCCGCGCGCTGCCGGATGTCGGCGACGGCCAGAAGCCGGTGCAGCGGCGCATCCTCTACGCGATGCACCGCATGGGGCTGGCGACGCAGCGCGCCAGCAACGGCGCCACCGGCGGCGCGCGGCCGGTCAAGAGCGCGCGGGTCGTGGGCGATGTGCTCGGCCGCTTCCACCCGCACGGCGACACCGCCGCCTATGACGCGCTGGTGCGCATGGCGCAGGACTTCAGCCTGCGCTATCCGCTGATCGACGGCCAGGGCAACTTCGGCAGCCGCGACGGCGACGGCGCGGCGGCGATGCGCTACACCGAGGCCCGCCTGGCGCCGATCGCGCGGCTGCTGCTCGACGAGATCGACGAGGGCACGGTCGACTTCGTGCCCAACTACGACGGCTCGACCGAGGAGCCGCGCCAGCTGCCCTCGCGCCTGCCCTTCGTGCTGCTCAACGGCGCCTCCGGCATCGCCGTCGGCCTGGCCACCGAGGTGCCCAGCCACAACCTGCGCGAGGTCGCCGCGGCGGCGGTCGCGCTGATCCGCGACGAGCGCTTGAGCGACGACGCGCTGCACGCGCTGGTGCCCGGCCCGGACTATCCCGGCGGCGGCCAGATCATCAGCAGCGAGACCGAGATCCGCGAGGCCTACCGCACCGGGCGCGGCTCGCTGAAGGTGCGCGCGCGCTGGAAGATCGAGGAACTCGCGCGCGGCCAGTGGCAGCTGGTGGTCACCGAGCTGCCGCCGGGCACCAGCAGCCAGAAGGTGCTCGAGGAGATCGAGGAGATCACCAACCCGAAGATCAAGGCCGGCAAGAAGGCGCTGACGCCCGAGCAGGTCCAGCTTAAGGGCGCGGTGCTGGCGCTGCTCGACGGCGTGCGCGACGAGTCCGGCAAGGAGGCGGCGGTGCGCCTGGTCTTCGAGCCGCGCAGCCGCACGATCGAGTCCCGCGAGCTGATCACCGCGCTGCTGGCGCACACCAGCCTGGAGAGTTCGGCGCCGATCAACATGACGATGATCGGGCTGGACGGTCGCCCGACGCCCAAGGGCCTGCGCCAGGTGCTGCTCGAGTGGACCGGTTTCCGGCTCGACACGGTGCGCCGGCGCACCGCGCACCGCCTGGAGCGGGTCAGCGAGCGCATCCATGTGCTGGAGGGCCGCCAGCTGGTGCTGCTCAACCTCGACGAGGTGATCCGCATCATCCGCGAGAGCGACGAGCCCAAGGCGGCGCTGATCGCGCGCTTCCGCCTGAGCGAGCGCCAGGCCGAGGACATCCTGGAGATCCGCCTGCGCCAGCTCGCGCGGCTGGAGGCGATCAAGATCGAGCAGGAGCTGGCCGAGCTGCGCGGCGAGCAGGCGAAGCTCGAGGACATCCTGGGCAACCCGGCCTCGCTGCGCCGCCTGGTCATCCGCGAGATCGAGGCCGACGCGAAGCAGCATGGCGACGAGCGCCGCACGCTGATCCAGGCCGAGCGGCGTGCCGTGGCCGAGGTCCGGGTGGCCGACGAGCCGGTCACGGTCGTCGTCAGCCAGAAGGGCTGGGTGCGCGCGCGCACCGGCCACGGCCATGATCCGGCCGGCTTCGCGTTCAAGGCAGGCGATGCGCTGCACGGCACCTTCGAGTGCCGCACCGTCGACACCCTGGTGGCCTGCGCGAGCAACGGCCGCGTCTACTCGGTGGCGGTCAGCGCCTTGCCCGGTGCGCGCGGCGACGGCGCGCCGATCACCTCGCTGATCGATCTGGAGCCGGGCACGCAGGTGCTGCACTACCTGGCCGGGCCGGCCGACCGCATGCTGCTGATGGCGCACAGCGGCGGCACCGGCCTGCTGGCGCGGCTGGGCGACCTGTTCGCGCGCAACAAGGGCGGCAAGGCCTTCCTGACGCTGGAGCCGGGCGAGCAGTGGTTCGCGCCGGTGCCGGTGGAGGCCAGGCACACCCGCGTGGCCTGCCTGAGCGCCACCGGCCGGCTGCTGGTCTTCGGCCTGGACGAGCTCAAGCACCAGGCCGGCGGCGGTCGGGGCCTGATGCTGATGGCCGACATCGACCTGCAGGCCGATCCGCTGCTGGCGGTGACGGTGCTGGGCGAGGGCGGTCTGCGTGTCAGCGGCCTGGGCCGTGGCGCCAGGCCGCGCGACGAGGACCTGAAGCCGAACGCGCTGGCGGGCTGGGTCGGCCGGCGTGCGCGCAAGGGCCGGCCGCTCGAGACGACGATGAAGGTGCTCGGTCTGGCGGCCTGGCCTGCATCGCCCGGGGCTTAATGCAATCCAAGATTTCTCCGGTAACCTGTCGACCATCTGAAATGATTGGTACCATTTGTAATATCCGTGAGCCTGTGCACGATCTCTGCCACCTCGGTGCATGATCGGGCACGCGCCGATGAAGATCGTCGGCGCCGGCGACGACAACCCGGAAGTCGTCACAGTTCCCCCGCACCGTGCCGCTTCGGCGGCGCGGGCTTTCAGGCCCTTCCGTCGGAAGGGCCTTTTTTTTCCCCTCCCGCCGTGGCGACTAAGCCGGGATTCATCGCCCGCCGCTACGATCGGGGCCTGTCCACCGAGAAATCTTCCACATCATGCGACTGCTGCTTGCCGAAGACGATCAGCTGCTCGGCGACGGTCTGCGTGCCGGCCTGCGGGCCCTGGGCTTCCAGGTCGACTGGGTGCGTGACGGCGTGGCCGCCGAGCGCGAGCTTCTGAACCAGACCTACACCGCCGCCATTCTCGACCTCGGCCTGCCGCGGGTCGACGGCATCGACGTGCTGCAGAGCCTGCGCAACCGGGGCGTGGCCACGCCGGTGCTGGTGCTGACCGCGCGCGACGGCGTGCCCCAGCGCATCCAGGCGCTGGACATCGGTGCCGACGACTATGTCGTCAAGCCGGTCGACCTGCATGAGCTGGCCGCGCGGCTGCGCGCGCTGGTGCGCCGCTCGCACGGCCAGGCGCAGGACCGGCTCAGCAGCAACGGCGTCGATCTGCAGCCGGCCTCGCGCGAGGTCTGGGCCGACGGCGAGGCGGTCAAGCTCTCCAGCCGGGAGTTCAGCCTGCTGCATGTGCTGATGCTGCGCCCGGGCCGGGTGCTGACCCGCGAGCAGCTCGAGAACCACCTCTACGGCTGGGGCGAGGAGGTCGGCAGCAACACCATCGAGGTGCATGTGCATCACCTGCGCCGCAAGCTTGGCTCGCACCGCATCCGCACGGTGCGCGGGGTCGGCTATGCCTTTGCCGCCTCGACGCCGGCGCCGGCGCCCGAGAGCGGGCCTGCCGAGGCCGCGGCCGAGCTGGGCGCCGACACCGGCAGCATGCCGCTTTCCGCCTCGTGAGTCCGCTGCGTCCGGCGCGGCGCAGCTCGCTGCGCGCGCGGCTGCTCGGCCGGGTGCTGGCCGGGGTGACGATGCTGTGGATGCTGGCGGCGGTGCTGGCCTGGGTCGACACCCGGCGCGAGCTCGACAGCCTGCTCGACGGCCATCTGGCGCAGTCGGCCGCGCTGCTGATCGCGCTGCAGCTCGAGGACGGCGGCGAGGCCGCGCTGCCGCCGGCCTCCAATCTGCACCGCTACTCGCCGCGGGTGGCCTTCCAGGTCTGGCGCGACGGCGTGCTGGAAATGCATTCCTGGAATGCGCCGGCCGAACCGCTGGCGCCGCTGGTGCCGGGCTTTCACGCCACCCATCTGTCGGGACGCGACTGGCGGGTCTATGCCGCCCGGCCGCGGCAGGCCTCCGACGCGATCGTTCTGATCGGCGAGCTGGGCTACTCGCGCGAGGAGATTCTCGAGGCGGTGCTGCGCAGCTCGCTGCTGCCGCTGCTGGTGGCGCTGCCGCTGCTGGGCCTGAGCGTGTGGTGGGCGGTGCGTCTGGGCCTGGTGCCGCTGGACCGGCTCGGGCGCGAGCTGGCCACCCGCGATCCGGCCGAGCTGACGCCGGTGCGCATCGACGACGCACCGGCCGAGCTGCTGCCGCTGATCCAGGCGCTCAACGAGCTGTTCGATCGCACCAATGCGCTGCTGAGCTCGGAGCGGCGCTTCACCGCCGATGCCGCGCATGAGCTGCGCACCCCGATCGCCGGCATTCGCGCGCAGGCGCAGGCCGCGCTGGCGGTGGCCGATCCGGCCGCGCGCCGCCATGCGCTGCAGGCGACGCTGGCCGGCTGCGACCGCGCCACCCGTCTGGTGCAGCAGCTGCTGACGCTGGCGCGGCTGGAGGCCGAGCCGCAGTGCCGCCAGGGCCGCGCCGACCTGGTGGCGCTGGCCCGCGACGAGGTGGTCGAGATCGCCGCCACCGCCTTCGAGGAGGGCCAGGATCTGCAGTTCGAGGCGCCGGAGGAGGCGGGCTGGCTGCAGGTGCGCGGCGAGCCCACGCTGCTGGCGGTGCTGCTGCGCAACCTGATCGACAACGCGCTGCGCTACAGCCCGGCCGGCGCGACGGTGCGGGTGACCGTGCTGCCCCCGGCGCTGGCCGAGACTTCGACGTCGGTGATGCCCGACGGCACGGAAACGCCCGTGCCCCGCGCCCGGCTGATCGTCGAGGACAGCGGCCCCGGCCTGTCGCCGGAGCATCTGCAGCGCCTGGGCGAGCGCTTCTTCCGTGCGCTTGGCAATGACCGGCCGGGCAGCGGCCTGGGCTGGTCGATCGTGCGGCGCATCGCGATGGCGCTGCAGCTCGACATCCAGGTCGATCGCTCGCCCGATCTCGGCGGGCTGCGGGTCAGCGTGGCGGTGGCGATGGCGCCGCAGGAGCCGGAGCCGGAGTCGACTGCGGCTGCTTCCGTCGCCGCGGCCGATCAGCCGGAGAGGCCGTCCGGCCCGCCGCCGGAGCCGGAGCGCTCGCGCACATAGCGGCACAGCGTGCCGCTCTCGGGCAGCAGATAGATCACCTGAGCCTCCTCGGTCTCGGTGAGGAGGCCGCCGCCGCTGCCGGTCTGTGCCCAGGCCGGGCGGCGGCTGCGTCCCTGCGGCAGCCGGGCAAAGGCCCGCACCCGGCGCTCCAGCGAGGCACTGTCCTCGCTGTCGAAGCGCTCCCAGGCCAGATCGACCGGCTCGCCGTCGATCAGGCGCAGCAGTGTCGCGCCTTCGTCGCGCGGCAGCACCAGCACCGCGTCGGCATCGCGGATCTGACGGCCGACCCGCTGCCATTCGGCATGCAGCAGCGGCTCGATCCGACCGGCACGCAGGCCGGCGTGCTGAAGCGTCTCGGTCCAGGTCGCCAGATCGGCCGCCTCGAGCGCGCTGGCGAGCCAGCGCTGCCGGCCCATCGGCAGCAGCATCAGATGCCGCGCTCCGTCGCCGAGCACCGCCCTGAAGCGCTGCTGCGCCTCCTGCCGGACCTGGGCGTGCGAGCCGTCATGGTGCAGCAGCAGGTGCAGCAGGTACTCGTCGGCCACCCGCAGCCGGGCCTGGCCCGGCAGCACCTCGACATCGGCCAGGCGCAGCGCCGACAGCGCCGCGCCCAGCGCGGCCGCGCCCCGCCCGCTGCCGCTGGCCGCGGCCAGGCTGCGCTCGCGCCAGCCCGCGCCGATGAGCCGGGCCTGGCAGCCGCGTGCACGCAGGTCGAGCCAGAGTTCAGGGCGCCAGCGGAGCGGCACGCTCGGCATCCTCCTGTGCGATCTCGCCCGAGCGCAGCCGCTGCTGCAGCCGCTCGGCCATGCCGGGGATGCGCCGCTGTCGGGCCAGCCGGTCGAGCCGGGCCGCCGGCGCGCCGGTCTCGATCGCCTCGGCCAGCGCGCGGCTGGTGCCGATCCAGCTTTCGATCACGCAGCGGCCCAGCCGGCCGCTGCCCTCGCAGTCCGGACAGCCGCTGCCTTCGCAGTGCGGGCAGATCCGCGGCAGCAGCTGCTGCACCAGCATCCCGCCGAGGCTGCGGCCGATCACCTGGCGCGGCAGGCCGGCGCGATGCAGCCGCTCGATGGCCGACCAGGGCGAGACCGCCCGCACCGCCAGCACCAGCGCCCGGCCCTCCAGCGCCAGATCGGCCAGCCGCTCGGCGGCGCCGGGGCTCATCTCGCCGCTCTGGTCGATCAGCAGCCGGTCGGGATCGCGCCTCAGGCCGTGCTCGACCGCATCGCGGTCCGGCGCGTCCAGCACCAGCGCGAGCTGGCCTTCCTGACGGCTTTGTCCGGCCAGCGCCCGCAGCAGGGTGCTCAGTCCCTGGCCTGCAGGCGCCACCAGCAGCGTCAGCCCGTGCACCGGCCGCAGCGCCTGGCGCAGCGCGGCACAGGTGGCCGGCGCCAGCCCCAGCGCCTCGAGCGAGGGGGGCGGCTGCCGATCGTCGCGGTCCGGCAGCCGCAGCACGATGTGGCCGGGATGCAGCTCGACCGGCAGGCTCAGCGGCCGGCCGCCCTGGACGATGTCGAGCTGGCCGTCGCGAAGGATCTGCGGGCTCAGCATCGCGGCCAGTGCATGCAGCATCTCGCCGGCCGGGGCGGGGCGCTCGTCGTCCGGATGCGACGGGCCGGCGGGCTGCAGCCGGCCGTCGATGCGCAGCCGCACCGAGGCGGCGGCCGGGTCATGGGCCGGCAGGTCCAGGTGCAGATGGCTGGCGCCGCGCTCGAACGCCAGGCGCAGCAGCCGGTTGAGCGGCTCCAGCGCCGGCGTGCCGGCTGCACCGATGTCGTCATGGCGGGAGGCGCGCACGCCGAAGCGGCTGACCTCATGCTCGAGCCGGGCCTGTTCGACCCGCTCGACGAAGGCCAGCAGCGCCGGTGCCGGCGCCACATACCAGCGGGTGCGCAGCCGTCCCTCCTGGCGCAGACGGGCCTCGATCCAGAGCCGCTCGGCGCGGTCGAAGGGGTCGGCCAGCACCAGCGCGGTGGCCTGGTCGGGTGTGCGCAGCGCCACGCACAGCCGCCGGCGCGCCTCGCCGGTGGGAATCAGGCGGGTGTCGGCCAGGGTCGGCTCGGCCCGCTCCATCGCCGCCGGCATCATGCCGCTGGCCAGTGCCAGCCAGCGCCGGAAGGCCGGATCCTGGCTGGAGTCCGGCGCCGGGCCGCGGGTGTCGGCGCTGTAGCGGCGCATCAGACGCTGCACCACCCGCTCGGCCTGTTCCGCCGCGCCGATGCGGCTCAGCTCATGCTCGCTCATGCGGGAATTGGACCGTGCCGGCCGCCTTCAGCCAGCCCCCGCGACGCGGGGACAGCGCTCCCTGACAGCAGGGACGAGGGCCGACGGAAAAAGGTCTTCATGCGAAATACGCGGCAGTTTCTGCCAAGTATTTCACATCATCGCGTTTGTGCGAGACGCACTGCGGCTGCGCCCAGCAGCACGAACAGCGCCGCGCTCCACAGCTCGAAGGGCACGCCCAGCAGCGACACCGCGGCCTCGGCGCAGGAGGCGCGCACCTCGAAGACCTCCGGCTGCCAGGCGTCCAGCCCCAGGCCGGAAATGATCCGGTCGGCCAGCGTCAGGTCGCAGGAGGGCAGCTTCGCGGCGACGAAGTGCTGGTAGAGCGCCGCTGCGGTGCCGGCCAGCGCCAGCAGCAGCATCAGCCCGCCCGAGAGCCGGCGCGACAGCCGCGTGGCGCCCGCCGCCTCGGGCAGCAGTGCGGCCAGGCCGGCCACCGTGCCGATCAGCAGGAAAAGAATGCGCTGCAGGATGCACCACGGGCAGGGCTGCATGTCCAGGCGATGCTGGGCGAACAGCGCACCGGCGACGCTGGCGAAGCAGGCCAGCGCCATCAGCGCCAGCAGCAGGCGCGGGCGCGGATTCACTCGACCTCGGCGATCAGCTCGATCTCGACGCAGGCGCCCAGCGGGATCTGCGCGACGCCGAAGGCGCTGCGGGCATGCGCGCCGACCTGGTCGCCGAAGACCTGGGCGAACAGCTCGGAGGCGCCGTTGGTGACCAGGTGCTGCTCGGTGAAGTCGGGCGTGCTGTTGACCAGGCTCATGACCTTGACGATGCGGCGCACCTTCGACAGGTCGCCGACGGCGGCCTGCAGCGTGCCCATCAGGTCGATGGCGATGGCGCGGGCGGCTTCGCGGCCGGTGGCGGTGTCCATGTCGCGGCCGAGCTGGCCGACCCAGGGCTTGCCGTCCTTCTTGGCGATGTGGCCGGACAGGAAGACCAGGTTGCCGGTGCGCACGAAGGGCACATAGGCGGCGGCCGGCACGGCCACCGGCGGCAGGCTGATGCCGAGGTCCTGGAGGCGCTGGGAAATGCTCATGGCGGGAATCCGTGAATCGGTTCGGTTCGGGAAGGATTTTTCGTTTCCGGAGCGATGCGTGCTGGCGCTGTCAAGCGCGGATCACCCGTGCACCGCCCGGCTGGGCGCGATCCTACACTGAGCCGAAAAGGGAGGGCGGATGGTCAGCAGCCTGCACGGGGTCTCGGCCGTGATGCCGCTGGGCGTGGCGGCCGGTGCGGTGCTGGCGGGCACGCTGCTGCAGCTCCAGCAGCCGCGCCTGCTGGCGCCGCCCGAGCGCCAGGCCCTGCTGGCGGCCGCGCTGCTGCTGCTTCTGCTGGCCTGGGCGAGCGGGCGGATCCGGGGCGGGCGCCGCTGCTGGCTGCAGAGGCTCGGTGCCCTCGCGCTGGCACCGGTCGCGCTGCTGCTGACCGATCTGCGTGCCGAGGCCGGTCTGCGCGACCGGCTCGATCCGGCGCTGCAGGACCGGCTGGTGCAGGTCGAGGGCGTGATCGTCGGCCTGCCGGTCTGGCGCGAGGGCGCCTGGCGTGGCCAGATCGAGGTGGAGCGTGCCGGCTGGCCTGGCACCTTGAGCGGCGCACGGGTGGCGGCTGCGCCCGAGCCGGTGCCGCTGGTCCTGCCGCGCCGGCTGCAGGTCTTCTGGGGCGAAAGCGGCCTGTCCGGACCGCCGCCTCGGGCCGGGGCGCCACGCGCCGGCCAGCGCTGGCGACTGGCGCTGAGGCTGCGGCCGGTCGAGGCGCCGGCACCGCTGCACGGGCCGGACCTGGCGCTGCGTGCGCTCGAGGAGGGCCTGGGCGGCCAGGGCCGGGTGGTGCAGCGCCGCGGCGTCGCGGCCGACCGGCCGGTGCTGCTGGCCGAGACCGGCCAGGCCCGCATCGACCGCTGGCGCCAGGACCGGCGCGAGCATCTGTTTTCGGTGCTGGGCGAGCGGCCGGCGGCCGGGGTGATCGCCGGCCTGAGCCTGGGTGACCAGAGCGCGATCGAGCGCGAGGACTGGGCGCTGTTCCGCCTGGCCGGCCTGAGTCATCTGATGGCGATCAGCGGCCTGCATGTGACGATGTTCGCCTGGCTGGCCGGCGTGCTGATCGCGCTGCTGTGGCGGCACGGGCCCGGGCCCGGGCTGATGCTGATGTGTCCGGCGCCGCGTGCGGCCCGTCTGGGCGGGATGCTGGCGGCGCTGGGCTACGCGCTGCTGTCGGGCTGGGGCGTGCCGGCGCAGCGCACCGTGCTGATGCTGGCCACGGTGGCGCTGCTGCGCGAGGGCGCGCGCGACTGGCCGATGCCGCGCCTGCTGGCGCTGGTGGCGGCGGTGGTGGCGCTGGCCGATCCCTGGGCCTTGCTGCAGCCGGGCTTCTGGCTGTCCTTTGTCGCGGTGGCGCTGCTGATCGCCTCGGAACCGCCCGGCGCACGGATGCGCACGAGACCGGCGCAGCGGCCGGGAGCGGCGTGGCTGCGCGAGTCGCTGAGCGCCTTGCTGCGCAGCCAGTGGGTGGCCACGCTCGGCCTGGCGCCGTGGACCTTGCTGTTCTTCCAGCAGATCTCGCTGGTCGGGCTGCCGGCCAATCTGGTGGCGATTCCGCTGATCACGCTGGTGGTGACGCCGCTGGCGCTGCTGGGCCTGCTGCTCGAGCCGCTGTGGCTGCCGGCGGTCTGGGCGATCGACCTGCTGCGCCTGATGCTGGAGCCGCTGCTGGCCTGGCCGGGCGCGGCCTGGAGTCCGGCGGCGGCGCCGGTCTGGGCCCAGGCGCTGGGTCTGGCCGCGGCGGTGCTGCTGACGCTGCCCTGGCCCTGGGCGCTGCGTCTGCTGGCGGTGCCGATGCTGCTGCCCCTGCTGTGGCCGGCGCTGGAGCGGCCGCAGCCCGGGCATTTCGAGCTGATCGTGCCCGATGTCGGCCAGGGCCATGCGGTGCTGGTGCGCACCGCAGGCCATGATCTGCTGCACGACACCGGACCGGCCTACGGCCGCCAGGGCGAGGCCGGCGACGCCGGCGAGCGGGTGCTGCTGCCGCTGCTGCGCCGCCTGGGCGTGCGCGAGCTCGACCATCTGGTGCTGAGCCACCGCGACAGCGACCACAGCGGCGGCGCCGCCTCGCTGCTGGCGGCGCTGCCGGTGCGGCTGATGCACAGCTCGCTCGAGCCCGGCCATGCGCTGCGCGACCGCCCGGCCGGCGTGCCCCATCAGCCTTGCCAGGCCGGCCTGCGCTGGCAGCGCGACGGCGTCGAGTTCGAGTTCCTGCATCCGACGGCTGCGGCCCTGGCCCGCACCGGGCCGCAGCGGCCCGGCTCGAATGCGCTGTCCTGCGTGCTGCGGGTGGCCGGTGGCGGCCGGGTCGCGCTGCTGACCGGCGACATCGGCCAGGAGCAGGAGCTGATGCTGGTGCTGCGCCAGTCCGGACGCCTGCGGGCCGATGTGATGCAGGTGCCGCACCATGGAAGTGCATCCTCATCGAGCTTGCAATTTGTCAATTCGGTGACTCCCGGCTGGGCTATCGTGCAGGCCGGGAGGTTCAATCCGCACGGTCATCCGGCGGTGGCGGTCGTGCAGCGTCTGCAATCACGCGGCACGAAAGTGATCCATGTGAACCGCTGTGGTGCATGGCACTGGTACGGTGCGAATGCATCGGAGTGGTGCGAGCAGGACGAGCGCATCCGCTACTGGCATCAGCCGCTTCCGGGGACGACAGGCCGTGACTGGCCCTGAACTTGCTAAACCCTGTGCACGCTCAACCACCACGACGAGAACAATGATGTTCGATGAAATGAATGCGAGCGGTCCGGTCGTCCGGGACCACTACCGTACCTATGAGCGCTGGCTGCAGCAGCAGCCCGGGGAGGTCATGCAGGCCCGCCGGGAGGAGGCGGAAATGATCTTCCGCCGCGTCGGCATCACCTTCGCCGTCTATGGCGACAAGGATTCCGGCGAAGGCACCGAGCGGCTGATTCCCTTCGACCTGATTCCGCGGGTGATTCCCGCCCACGAGTGGCGCGAGCTGGAAGCCGGCCTGCGCCAGCGGGTCACCGCGCTGAACCGCTTCGTGCATGACGTCTACCACGGCCAGGAGATCGTCAAGGCCGGCATCGTGCCGCCGGAGCAGATCCTGGCCAACGCGCAGTACCGGCCCGAGATGATCGGCGTGGACGTGCCTGGCGGCATCTACTCGCACATCGCCGGCATCGACATCGTGCGTGCGGCCAACCCGGACGGCTCGGGCACCTACTACGTGCTGGAGGACAACCTGCGCGTGCCCTCGGGCGTGAGCTACATGCTCGAGAACCGCAAGATGATGATGCGGCTCTTCCCCGAGCTGTTCGCGCAGCACCGCATCGCGCCGGTCGCGCACTACCCCGATCTGCTGCTGGAGACGCTGCGCTCGGTGGCGCCGGGCGGCATCAACGACCCGACGGTGGTGGTGCTGACGCCGGGCATGTACAACTCGGCCTACTTCGAGCACGCCTTCCTGGCGCAGCAGATGGGCGTCGAGCTGGTCGAGGGCCAGGATCTGTTCGTCAAGGACAACTTCGTCTTCATGCGCACCACGCGCGGGCCGAAGCGCGTCGACGTGATCTACCGCCGCCTCGACGACGACTTCCTCGATCCGCTGGCCTTCCGCCCGGACTCGACGCTGGGCTGCCCCGGCCTGCTGGCGGCCTACCGCGCTGGCAACGTGACGCTGTCGAACGCCATCGGCACCGGCGTGGCCGACGACAAGTCGATCTACGCCTATGTGCCGAAGATGATCGAGTTCTACCTCGGCGAGAAGCCGATCCTGAACAACGTCCCGACCTACCTCTGCCGCGAGGCCGACGACTTCCGCTATGTGCTCGACCACCTGTCCGAGCTGGTCGTCAAGGAGGTGCACGGCGCCGGCGGCTACGGCATGCTGGTCGGCCCGGCCGCGAGCAAGGACGAGATCGCCAGGTTCCGCGAGCACCTGATCGCCAACCCCGGCAACTACATCGCGCAGCCGACGCTGAGCCTGTCGACCTGCCCGACCTTCGTGGAGTCCGGCATCGCGCCGCGTCACATCGACCTGCGCCCCTTCGTGCTGTCGGGCCGCAGCGAGGTGCAGATGGTCTGCGGCGGCCTGACCCGGGTGGCGCTGAAGGAGGGCTCGCTGGTGGTCAATTCCTCGCAGGGCGGTGGCACCAAGGACACCTGGGTGCTCGAGGACTGAGCGCGCGCCAGGACCGGACACCGGACTTGCCTCGACAAGAACCGACAAGAATCAAGACCCAAGGATTTTTCGCATGCTGTCTCGAACCGCCGACCACCTGTTCTGGATGTCGCGCTACATGGAGCGCGCCGAGAACACCGCCCGGATGCTCGACGTCAACTACCAGACCGCGCTGCTGCCGCAGTCGGCTGCGGTCTCCGAGCTGGGCTGGCGCGGCCTGCTGAGCATTTCCGAGCTCAGCGGCGACTTCGCCCTCCGCTATGGCGACGTGACCGCCGCCACCGTCATGACCTACATGGTCCGTGACGAGCGCAATCCCTCGTCGATCTGGAGCTGCCTGCGCGCGGCGCGCGAGAACGCCCGCGCGGTGCGCGGTGCGCTGACCACCGAGGTCTGGGAGACCACCAACCAGACCTGGCTGGAGTTCAACCGCCTGCTGCGCGACGGCCTGCTCGAGCGCGACCCGAGCGCGCTGTTCGAGTGGGTCAAGTTCCGCTCGCACCTGTCGCGCGGCGTTCAGGTCGGCACGATGCTGCAGGACGAGGCGCTGCACTTCGTGCGCATCGGCACCTTCCTGGAGCGCGCCGACAACACCGCGCGGCTGCTCGACGTCAAGTTCCATGCGGTCGAGAGCGACTTCTACGGCGCCGCCGACGACCGCGACCAGGAGTACGACTTCTACCACTGGGCGGCGATCCTGCGCTCGGTCTCCGGCTTCGAGGTCTACCGCAAGGTCTACCGCAATGTCATCCAGTCGGACAAGGTCGCCGAGCTGCTGATCCTGCGCCCGGACATGCCGCGCTCGCTGGCGGCCTGCACCCAGGAGGTGGAGGTCAACCTGAAGCTGGTGGCCAACGACCACTCGTCGGAGACGCTGCGCCGCGCCGGCCGGCTGCATGCCGATCTGGAATACGGCCGCATCGACGAGATTCTCGCCACCGGCCTGCATGCCTATCTGACGCAGTTCCTCGACCGGGTCAACGAGCTGGGCGCGGGCATCAGCCGCGACTTCCTGGTCGCGGTCTGAAGACTGGGCTGATTCCTGCCGCGGACCGGACCCGTGCCGGCCCCGCCTGCCCCGGCGAAGCGTCGTGCACCGTGCAGTCATGCACCGTGACTACGATCGCCGGGGTCGTCTTTTCATTTCAAGAAAGATCACGCCGTGTCGATCCACGTCGCTCTCCATCACGTCACCCACTACCGGTATGACCGGCCGGTGACGCTGTCGCCCCAGGTGGTGCGCCTGCGCCCGGCGCCGCATTGCCGCACGCCGGTGCTGTCGTACTCGCTGCGCGTCGAGCCCGAGACGCATTTCATCAACTGGCAGCAGGATCCGTTCTCGAACTATCTCGCCCGCCTGGTCTTCCCGGAGAAGACCACGCAGTTCAAGGTCACCGTCGATCTGGTGGCCGAGATGGCGGTCTACAACCCCTTCGACTTCTTCCTCGAGCCGGGCGCGGAGACCTTTCCCTTCGTCTACGAGGACGGTCTGAAGCAGGAGCTGGCCCCGTACCTGGAGCCGGCGCCGGCCACGCCCGCGCTGCAGGCCTTCCTCGACACGATCGACCGCACCGAGGTGCGCACGATCGACTTCCTGGTCGGGCTGAACCAGCGCCTGCAGAACGAGATCCGCTACACCATCCGCCTCGAGCCCGGCGTGCAGACGCCGGAGGAGACGCTGACCAAGGCCTCGGGCTCCTGCCGCGACACCGGCTGGCTGCTGGTGGAGACGCTGCGCCACATGGGCCTGGCCGCGCGCTTCGTCTCGGGCTACCTGATCCAGCTGAAGTCCGACGTCATGGCCCTGGACGGCCCGAGCGGCACCGAGGTCGACTTCACCGACCTGCACGCCTGGTGCGAGGTCTATCTGCCGGGCGCAGGCTGGATCGGCCTGGATCCGACCTCCGGCCTGCTGGCCGGCGAGGGCCACATTCCGCTGGCCTGCTCGCCGCAGCCCTCGAGCGCGGCGCCGATCACCGGCGCGGTCGACGAGTGCGAGGTCGAGTTCGCGCACGAGATGAAGATCACGCGCATCTGGGAATCCCCGCGCGTGACCAAGCCCTACACCGAGGACCAGTGGGCCGCGGTGCTGGCGCTGGGCGAGCAGGTCGACGCCGAGCTGGTCGGCGGCGACGTGCGACTGACGATGGGCGGCGAGCCGACCTTCGTGGCGGTCGACGACCGCGACGGCGCCGAGTGGAACACCGATGCGCTCGGCCCGACGAAGCGGCTCTACGCCACCGAGCTGGTGCAGCGCCTGCGCGACGAGTACGGCCAGGGCGGCTTCCTGCACTTCGGCCAGGGCAAGTGGTACCCGGGCGAGCAGCTGCCGCGCTGGGCGCTGTCGGCCTACTGGCGTGCGGACGGCCAGCCGTGCTGGCACGACATGTCGCTGTTCGCCGACGAGCGCGACAACCACCAGTACACCTCGGCCGATGCCAAGCGCTTCATGCTCGGCCTGACCGCGCGCCTGGGCCTGACCGACCAGTTCGTGCAGACCGGCTACGAGGACACCTGGTACTACCTGTGGCGCGAGCGCCGCCTGCCGGTCAATGTCGACCCCTTCGACTCGCGGCTGGACGACGAGCTGGAGCGCATGCGCCTGCGCCGCGTCTTCGACCAGGGCCTGGAGCAGGAGATCGGCTATGTGCTGCCGATCAAGCCGGCCGAGGGCCCGGCGCTGGGCGGCCCGCGCTGGGTCACCGGCCCGTGGTTCTTCCGCGACGAGCGCATGTACCTGGTGCCCGGCGACTCGCCGATGGGCTACCGCCTGCCGCTGGACTCGCTGCCCTGGGTGGCGAAGAAGGACTATCCCTTCCTGATCGAGCAGGATCCGTTCGCGCCGCGCGACGCGCTGCCCGCGGCCCATGTGGTGCGCCAGCAGTACGCCGCGCATGTGGCCGGCGGCGGCTTCGCCGAGGGCGGCACGGTGGCGCTGCAGGGCGGCGCCTTCGACGGCGACTACGGCTTCGGCGACATCTACGGCCAGGCCGATGCCAGCACCGCCACCGGCAGCACGGCCGGTCATCCCCGCGAAGGCGGGGACCCACGCGCTCAGACCGCGTCGGATGGCGACGTCGGCGGGACCGGCCGCGCGCGCGCCCTGTCGCCGCTCGACGGCCTGAGCGCCGAGGAGCTGGCGCGCCATCCGCAGCGCTTCGAGTCGGCGCACTGGATCACCCGCACCGCGCTGTGCGTCGAGGTGCGCGATCCGCGCCGCGCCAACGGTCCGAAGGCCGAGAAGGTCGGCAGCCCGTCGGGCGTGATGTATGTCTTCATGCCGCCGCTGGCGCGCCTGGAGGACTACCTCGAGCTGCTCGCCGCGATCGAGGCCACCGCGGCCGCGCAGGGCGTCAAGATCGTGCTGGAGGGCTACCCGCCGCCGCGCGACCCGCGCCTGACGCTGCTGCAGGTCACGCCCGACCCCGGCGTCATCGAGGTGAACATCCACCCGGCGAAGAACTGGCGTCAGCTGGTCCAGCACACCGAGTTCCTCTACGACGCGGCCTGGAAGACGCGCCTGTCGACCGAGAAGTTCATGCTCGACGGCCGCCACACCGGCACCGGCGGCGGCAACCACATGGTCATGGGCGGCGCCACGCCCGCGGACTCGCCCTTCCTGCGCCGGCCGGACCTGCTGGCCTCGCTGCTGGTCTACTGGCACAACCATCCCTCGCTGTCCTACCTGTTCTCGGGCCTGTTCATCGGCCCCACCAGCCAGGCCCCGCGGGTGGACGAAGCGCGCAACGACCAGCTCTACGAACTGGAAATCGCGCTGCAGGAGAT
>RRZU012152434.1_pt1 | contig 20325 bp, 16 predicted proteins | sample 2165561 | NCBI WGS metagenome assembly RRZU01 (sample SAMN10456909, study PRJNA506462) | wastewater metagenome | isolation source: wastewater sludge | place: USA: Moscow, Idaho | reverse complement strand
AGATTAATATAAATATCCTGTTCAGCGCCGTTGCGGAGCACGGTGATATTCATTTCTGCCTGGTGAGCCAGCTGCTGCATGGCCTGTACCGCATCACCTTTGTCGCGCAGATCAAGACCGTTGATACTGATCGCCAAATCATTTGCCTGCAAACCTGACTGGCCAAATATTTCCGGGTTACGCCCCGGATTTAACCGGTAACCCTGGAGCTGGTTATTTTCCATTACCGGCGTGATGCTCAGGTAATCCTGCAATTGAGCGGGGTTTTTCATGATCTGCTGGCGTACACCTGTGATGTTACCTGGGGTGGGTGCGGCAGCCGGTGGTGCCGTTGCTGCATTTTCATCCAGAAATAAGGCTTCATCCTGCTGTTGCCGGGTGATGATGATACGATCCGGAAAGATTTCGGTGATCCGGGCATCGGTACCCTGAATGACATCGCCGATAGCATAACTCTGCTGCTGGCCGTTACGGGCAATGATAGCGATAGAGCGACTGGCGATGTTGCTGGCCATAATGCCGGTCAGCTGTGCATTTAAGCGGCTTTTGGGCGCCGCTGTTGTACCGCGGTCCTGTGGCTGAACGTCGATACCAAACAGCGCGGCTTCACGGATGGCAGCGAGTCGTTGCTGACTCTCTTGCTGGTCGCCGGGAGTTGCCGGGGTATTGGTGCTGACTGATGCGGGAGCGGTGGTCTGAGACGCGGGTAATAACTGCCAGCTCAGCCGTGCCAGCTGATAACTGCAGCCAACCAGTAATAGTAATACTGCGGCGCGACGCAGCGCGCTGAGCCCGTTTTCACTCAGACACCAGTTTTGGATTGTCAGTAACTGCATGTGTTGTTCTCTTTATCGTTATGCCCATGCCGGAAAAAATCATTTTGCTATGTGATATCCCCCGATACAACTGTTTGCGGGAATAGATGCATAAATCATCACCGAAATCACAGAATATCAGCAAAGACAGTACTGACGGGGGAAGATATACTGTTGTTACTGTTTTTTAACATCATGTGATTTTCATGTCAGAGAAGCCAGTTAAGCCAGAACGCGCTTTACCGGAAATCTTACAACGCGATGTTGTGGCGCAGAGTCGTCTGTTCCGGGTTGAAGCTTTACAGTTACGTTTCAGCAATGGTGAGGAACGGGTTTATGAACGCATTCCCGGTGGTAACCGGCATGCAGTAATGATAGTACCGGTACTGAATAAAGACACATTGATGCTGATCCGGGAATATGCGGCCGGTACCCATTCCTATGAAATCGGCTTTCCCAAAGGTCTGGTCGATATGGGAGAAACGGATGCCGAAGCGGCTAACCGTGAACTGCAGGAAGAGATCGGCATGGCGGCCCGCCAGTTGACGTTTTTGAAGCAGGTTTCGCTGGCGCCCGGCTTTATGAATGCCCGGATGGGGATTTTTCTGGCAGAAGATCTGTTCCCGCAGCAATTAACCGGCGATGAGCCGGAGCCACTGGAAGTGATTCCCTGGCCGCTGAAAGATGCCGAAGCGTTGCTGGAACATCCGCAATTTCATGAAGCGCGCAGTGTGGCGGCGTTGCTGTTGCTGTTACGTCAGGTCAAAGACGGTGTTTTATCTGACCATCCGGCTTAATTGTTGAGCAGAAATACGACATAGCCGCGGAAAAAGGCGGCTTGTTCCAGATAGTCCGGCGCCTGCCAGTCACCATGCTGTACCAGGCCGACTTTAAACGGAATGCGCAGCTGGGCCAGCCGTGGCAGATAGTCGGCATAGTTGCTGATGGTTGTCCGCCCCTGATAGGTTTGTACGACGACTTCATCGACGACGCCGGCCAGCTGGTTAACCAGCGCAGGTGAAGTGTGATTACTCCAGTCTAGCAGTCCGGTAATACTCAGCGCGTATGGTGCCGGTAACCGTCGGCGCAGCTCCTGCAAAAAGGTGATGTATTGCTGCATTTGCAGCGTGCGGGCATCAAAATCAATCTGAATACCCGTTACCGGGTTGCCCTGTGTTTTCCAGCGGATAATCTGTTGTGCAATGCTCTGGTAAATGGATTCTGACCACTGCAGTGTTTCCACCCGGTAGGCGAGCCAGATCTGCCCGTGGCGCAGCCGTGGCGTGGCAATGCCTTGCGGAATAAACCGGGTTTGTCCACGACGCTCACTGATTTGTCCCTGCAGGATATAGATGGATTCTGCCTGCGCCAGTACCGGTTGCGGACGGACGGCACTCCACAGCCAGAAAGCATGATGATCTTCCGCATTGACTCTGGCCTGAGCCGGCAGGAGCGTTATTCCTGCCAGCAGGACTATGCACAGCCGTAATTTTGCCATCACCAGTAATATTTAAGTTGCTGCGCCCAGCTGGTATCACCGAATTGCGATTTCAGGGTGTAGAACCACTGTTTGCGCTGTGCAATCGGGATGTCCTGAGTACCACAGCTGTTATAACCACTTGGCGCAAAACAGTTCACGGCGCGGTAGAGGGCATAGGCTTTATCCTCGCGGGCAGCCTGTTGACTGGCAATCACTTGCTGATAGCCATCCAGACGCGAGAACAGTTTGCCGGTAAAGTGGCTGGCCGTTCCGCCTAACTCATTGCTTTCAGGCTGGTTATTCAGCGGGAAGTCATCCAGACCATGGCGGAAGATAAACTCACCCAGACAGTTCAGTGCACGCGGATTGCTGCTGTCATCCTGCAGTGTCTGTACGACAGTGCTTAATGCCGGACACTGATATTCGGTGGCATTTTTACCATCCCACTGGAACAGTGCCAGTGCCTGCTGCGTGTTATAGGTGAAGCCCATAAACAGGGGGGCTGTACTGACCTTTTCCGGTAACAGGTTGATGTCTTTGAGGAAATCAGCATACATGCCGCGCGTCAGATCTTTGTATAACAACGTAAACAGGGCGACATCATGTTCCTGTGCCGAGAGCGGGCGGGAGATCTGCTGGCGTAATAACACCGGCGCAGCGACATTCCGCAGCAGGATCTCGCGTATCATCGGCGTTTTGATCGGTGAGTTGGACGCAAAGACCTGTTCAAGCTTCTGGCTGCGTTCGTAATTCATCGCCAGTGACAGCTCCAGCTGTTGCCGTTGTACCGGTTGGGTGACCTGCTGCAGCATTTTTAACCATAACTGTTCAGCCTGGCTCCACTGCTCCTGCATTTCCAGTGCGAATCCCCGCAGGGTTTGCTGGCTGAAACCCAGATAATCCGGTATTTCCTCAGCAGATGATTCCGGCAGAATAGCCAGTGTTTTATCCGCATCTTTTTCGACATACAGCGCGTAAGCACCCAGCAGATAGGTATAAAGTTCCGGCTGCCGGGCAAAGCGGCTCTGTTGTGCCTGCAGCTGTGCCAGCGTAAAAGGCGGTCGGCTGTCATCACTGCTGCGCTGCCGCATCAGCATCAGATCAATGATCGCCAGCAGATGCGGATCATCAATGCTGCCGGTATCACTGAAAGATAACAGCAGTTTGTTATCGATCTCCTGCACCAGCTGATTACTGGTGATATTCGCTTCGCTGAGCGGATGTCCGAACCAGTAAGCGTAGGCCTGCGCCAGCCGTTTCTGATCGTTCATTAACCAATATACGCGACGCAGTAAACCTGTTGCTGAGGCGCTGTACTGCCCTTGCGGATATGCCGTCAGGTAACGGTTAAACGCCGATTCTGCCGCCTGCAATGCGGCCAGATCGACTTTATCGTTACTGGGGTAACCTATGTCATCAAACGCATTCTGTTGCGCTGCATTCAGAAATACCCGCCCTTGCATATAAATCGCAGTTTCTTTCAGCCATGGCTGTGAGGACTGGCTGAGTACATTAAATGCCGCAATCGACCGGGTAAAATCGCCGTTATAAAACGCCAGCGCGCCTTGCAGATAGTTGGCAAATAACTGACCGGCTGCAGACTGAATATTGTCGGGCAATAAACCGGCCTGCTGCTCCGGATCGGCGGCACAGCTTTGCAGAATGGCTAAACGGCTTTGTGCCAGCTGCCGGCGTTCTTCTGCCGGGATATCACCGGCCTGAACCAGTTGCTGTAAATAGCGCAATGCTGTCTGCTGGTTATTGGATGCACAACGGCTACCTTCCCAGATAGTACTTTGTTCTAACAAGCCGGAGGCCGTGTCACTGCTGACCCCCATCTGTACCGCGAGCGTGACCAGTGGTGATGCATCGCTGGCCGGGGTCTCCGTGCTATCCGCCAGATCCACCGGGAAAGGCACCAGGGCATAGCCTTGTTCTTTGTAATAATCATCGGCGGTGGGAACGGTCAGGGGCTGATGGCTGTGGTCAGCCAGTAATAACTGCAGATTGATCCGGCTGTCGTTGGCGGGGGAAAGAAACGGGGTATTGTTGCAGGTATCAAGGAGGTCTTTTTTCAGATCCCACGTCGGATAACAACTGTCATCACTGCAGGCTTGTGCAGGCCACTGGAATAAGGCTGATAAGATGACTCCGCCGGTGATGATGTGACGCCAATGCATATCTCATCCTTGATTGTGTGTCGGCCTGATTGCCTGATTATCAGACAATCGGATGCCGGATACCAGTTCCGCAATACAAATACTGCCCGATAAATCAGGTACATATTTATTGCCGGGGTAAAACCTGACTACTCCAGATTAGCAGATTCTGTGAAATCTGCCGGTAGATGCCCCGTTCCAGAACCCAGCGCTGCCAGTAGAGACCGCGTTGCAATAGGGGGGTTTCCGGCATCAGTTCGACCAGTTCGCCGCGGGCCAGTTCGGTTGTGATCTGCAGTTTCGGGATCAGGCAATAGGCGGCTCCGGCTTTGGCCAGAGCGACAAACGCTTCCGACGAACGTACGGTGTGGCAGGGGTAGCTGCCCGGCGGTAAGCCAAAGTGTTTTTCCACAAAGCTGACATGCATATCATCACGCTGATCAAAGGCAACGCCCGGTGCTTTGCGCAGTGCCTGTTCCGTCAACCCGTTCGGGAAATATTGCCGGATAAAACCCGGTGACGCGGTCAGCACATAATCCATATACCCCAGCAGATCAGACTGGCATCCCGGCAGCGGTTCTTGCTGCGTGGTGATGGCACCGAAGGCTTCGCCGCGACGCAGCCGATCGATGGTGCGGTTTTCGTCCTCAATCAGTAGATTCAGTTCGATTAAACCGGGTTGCAGCAGTGGCGTCAGCGCCGGGATCAGCCAGGTTGCCAGGCTATCGGCATTGGTTGCTATGGTGACCGGAAGCGGTTTGGCCGGTGCGCTGGGTGACAGATGCGGTAACAGTTCCCGCTCCAGCTGTTGCACCTGTTGGTAATGGGTCAGCAGCAGTTGTCCCATGGCGGTGAGTTGTAATGGTTGCGAGCGGATCAGCACCGGCTGTGCGACCAGCAATTCCAGCTGTTTGATCCGCTGTGATACGGCCGATTGCGTGAGATGCAGTTGCTGCGCAGCACGTTCAAAACTCTGCTCCCGCAACACGACATCCAGTGCCTGCAGTAATTTATAGTCGAGATGGTTCATTAATTTTTCTTATCTTCCATAAGAATCATGAATTTTACTTAATTCTAGTGCTTTCTTATGCTGCTGCCAGTGAAGAATAAATAACGGAAAAATTAATGTTAAACAGTGCTATTTATCTGCAGGGGATGCTGGTCGGCGCCAGTCTGATTATCCCGATTGGTGCACAGAATGCGTTTGTGCTGGAGCGGGGTATCCGGCGCAATCATGCCATGCTGGTGGCCGGGCTCTGTTTTCTGGCCGATGCGTTTCTGATTGCACTGGGTGTGGGTGGTGCCGGAAAGGTGATTGCGCAGTCACTGCTACTGCAGTTGCTGCTGACGCTGGGCGGTGCCGCATTTCTGTTGCGCTATGGCTGGTCGAGTCTGCAGCGGGCCTGGCGGGCAATGGCACAAACACTGGAACAAAAGGGCGGGATGAGCCGGATACAGGCGGTGACGATGACGCTGGCGGTAACGCTGCTGAATCCGCATGTCTATCTGGATACGGTGATGATCCAGGGGGCTGTTGCCGGACAATATCCGCGCGAACAGCAACTCAGTTTTGCACTGGGCAGTATTTCGGCCTCACTGTGCTGGTTCTTTGGGCTGGCCTTGCTGGCGAGCTGGCTGGCACCGCAATTACAGCGGGTCCGGGTACAACAATGTATTGATACTGGCGTCGGATTACTGATGTGGCTGCTTGCATTCGGATTGTTACGCCATGCCGCATCGCTGGTGTAACCGGTACAAAAAAGACCTCCCGGATTGGCTGAAATTTAAGCAGATAGACCTATACTAATGATAGGCGTGATCGTTATTTATTGATCCACCTGCGCCGTAAGGAGGTTTATATGCGTCTCGAAAAATGGAACCCATTCCGTGATCTTGACGATATTTTCCACAATTATCAGCGTTCTTTTCTGACTCCGTCTTTGAGTCGGGAATCTATGGTTGGCAGTGAATGGGTGCCCGCTGTGGATATTGTGGAAGATGACAAAGAGTATCAGCTCAAAGTCGAAATTCCGGAAATCCCACGTGAAGCCGTTAAGCTGCAAATTAACCACGGTATGCTGACGATTACCGGCGAACGCAAGATGGAAAAGAGCGATGAAAAACACCATCGCATCGAACGTTACTATGGTAGTTTCAGCCGCAGTTTCACGTTACCGGATGATGTTAAAGCGGAAAACATCAGTGCGAACTTCAGTAATGGCATGTTATATGTGCACATGATGAAGAGTACACCGACAGGTGATAAGCCAGTTGAAATTGAAATTCACTAACCGGTGGAAAATGAGCGGCATGCAGGATTAACCGGCATGCCGTTTTGTTTTGTCTGTTATTTCCGTACCAGCCAGACACCCGATTCCATATGATGGGTGAACGGGAATTGATCGAACAGCGCACAACGGGCGATGTTGTGCGTCTGGCAGAGGGTTTTCAGGTTATCGCACAGCGTTTCCGGATTACAGGAGATATAGAGGATCTGCTCATAGGCCTGAATCATGGCGACAGTGGCCGGATCCAGTCCGGCGCGTGGCGGATCCACCAGAATGGTGTTGCACTGATAGCTTTGCAGATCGATCCCTTTCAGACGGTTAAATTCACGCTCGCCATTCATGGCCTGGGTAAACTCTTCTGCTGACATCCGCAGGATCTGTACGTTATCGATCTTGTTTACCGCAATATTATGCTGTGCGGCATGCACCGAGGGTTTGGCTATTTCAGTGGCCAGTACGCGGTTAAAGTTTTTCGCCAGTGCCAGCGAGAAGTTGCCGTTACCACAGTAAAGCTCCAGCAGATCACCCTGACAATCAGCGGTAACATCGGTAGCCCAGCCCAGCATCTGCTGATTCATTCCGGCATTGGGCTGGGTGAAACTGTTCTCTACCTGCATGTATTCAAGCGTGCGATCGCCGACTTGCAGCTGTTCCAGCACATATTCCCGTTCCAGCACGATTTTTTGTTTGTGCGCGCGGCCAACCACATCCACTTCACCGAATTCAGCGCGCAACGCCTGACGCAGTTCAGTTGCGGCAGGTTGCCACGCATCGTTCAGCGTCTTGTGATAGAGCAGGCTGATCAGCGCTTCGCCACTCAGAGTAGTCAGGAAATCGATCTGGAAGAGCTTATATTTAAGCGTGTGATTGCCACGGATCAGCTCCAGCAGTCGCGGCATCAGGCGGTTGATCAGCTGGCTGCCGGTCGGAAATTCATGCACGTAGTAACGCTGTTTGGTTTCGCTGTTGAACATGACGTAGTAAAGCTCATCAACGCCTTCATGCCAGATGCGGAATTCGGCACGCATACGGTAGTGACTTGGTGCAGAGGCAAACACTTCCGGTTCAGGAGCCTGAAACGGGGCCAGCAATTGCGTCAGACGCTGCTGTTTTTCATGCAATTGTTGCTGGTAAAGGGCATCTGAATGGACTGCGTTTGTCATGTTGTACTCCGTCACTGCTGGAAGGCCGGAAATTGTATGCAGTTGTGCGAGGTTGTCCAGTTTTATGCTTAAGTTTTCGGCAACATGATAAGCGAGGTGGTGGCGCTGATGTGAAATCCGGCTGACAGATTACCACGATAACCTGATTTTGTGACGGCGGATACAGCAAAGAACAGTCAGTTCTTGTTAACGAAATGTCAAAACCCGCTATACAGCCTCTTATGTGCTCTCTATAATCCGCGACTCTCTGGCGCAATAACCTGCTTAAAAGGGAATCCGGTGTGAATCCGGAGCTGGCGCGCAGCGGTAATGGGGAACGAAAGCGAATGAGTGAAAACTCAGGCACTGCCATCCGGCGGGAAGCCGTCGCCGTAGGAATGAATCAGCCCCTGAGCCCGAAGACCTGCCAGAGCAAAATCTGAGTCATATCATCCGATATGGTAAACAGGGACCACTACGCGAACTAGGGATTGCCCCACTGTCAAAACGACTGACCGCCCCTGCCCTGTCGGCGCTGGCTCTGGCTGCGCCAACACACGCCGAAGAATCCACCGGCCTGCCGATCACGGTAACGGCGACACGCTTTGCTGAACCCACTGCCTCTGTACTGGCGCCGGTAAACATTATTACCCGCAAAGATATCGAACAATTACATGCCCGCTCACTGGCCGATGTCGTGAAAACATTACCCGGTGTGGAAATGGTTTCCAATGGTGGTCGTGGACAGCAGGCATCTGTGATTGTCCGTGGCGCCACGTCAGCGGAAACGCTGGTCCTGATGGATGGCGTTCGTATCAACAGCGCCACCAATGGCGCTACCGATTTCAGTGGTATTCCATTAAATCAGGTTGAACGTGTTGAGTTTGTGCGTGGTGCGCGAGCATCAGTTTATGGTTCTGATGCAATTGGCGGTGTGATCAATATTATCACCCGCGGCACGGCAGGGCAGACCAAGCATATGCTGAATGGCAGCGCCGGCTCCCGTGATTATCAGAACTTGAACGGCAGTACTTCCTTTGATATCAATCAGCAGCAACATCTGAAACTGGCTGCCGGTTATGAAACGGAAGATGGGTACAACGTTCATCCGGTGGAAGGTGTCAATGACGGTGATGAGCATGGTTTCCTGGGGCGTAATGCCATGCTGGATTACCAGAATCAGCTGACGGATGAAGTGAACGTGTATGGTGCAATGCACTGGACGCGCAACACGATGCAAAGTGACGGTTCCTATAGTTATGGGGATTACAGCCAGCATGAACGTGATGAGACCTGGGAAGAAAATACCCACTATCAGTTAGGCACTAAATACCAAAAAGATCGTTATCAGACGGAACTGAATACCAGCCTGATCAATAACGACATGTATTATTACCCGGATATGATTTCCCGTGATGAAGCGAGTTCAGTCTATAAAACCAGTCAGTATCAGCTGAACTGGCTGAATAACTATCAGATCACGGATCCCTGGACTGTGGGCGCGGGTGTCGATTTACGCCGTGACGTACTGCACTCCGATTCACAATCTTCCGGCAGTGCCTTTTTTGATGAAGATAAAAACCGTAATAACGTGGGTGTGTATGCGTTATCGCAATATCGCTGGGAACAGTGGCTGGGTGAACTGAGTGGCCGTACCGATGATAACCAGCAGTATGGCCGGCATAATACCTGGCAGGCGGGTCTGGGCTGGAACTTCCTGCCGGAATATCGTCTGAGCGCGCGCTATGGCACCGCCTTCCGGGCGCCAACCTTTAATGATCTGTATACCCCGTATTCGGTCTCGCCGGATTTGAAACCGGAAACCTCCAAAAACAGCGAAATTGCATTGGAAGGGACGACACAGGAAGTGTTATGGCGTGTGACTGCATACCGTAACGATCTTGAGGATATGATCGAATGGGCGCCGGACAGCAGTGGTTACTGGTATCCGGGTAACGTAGGCCGGGCACGGATCAAAGGCATTGAACTGGAAGCAGAATTTGCCACCGGTTGGTTAACGCATAAGCTCAGTGCGGATTTCAAAAATGCGCGTGATCTGGAAGACGGTACCGTACTGTCGCGCCGGGCAAAACGTAACTATAAGTGGACGGGCATGGCGAACTGGGACAAGTGGGATGCGTCGCTGACCGGTCAGTACCAGAGCGAACGTTATGACAGTTCCACCCGTTTAGCCCCTTATGCGCTGTGGAATGCGGCTGCCGGTTATCATGTATTACCGCAGCTGCGCATCGGTGGCCGGATCGATAATCTGTTCGATAAGGATTATGCCCTGGCTTCCGGTTATGCCACACCGGAACGCAGTTACTACGTCGATTTCAGCTACCAGTTGTAATCGCTGCTGCTGATTCACCCGCAAATAAAAAGGGTTCGCTTTGTGGCGAACCCTTTTGTTTATGAGAGAGAGAAAAAGTTACTCGTCTTCGAGATAGGCATAGCCCTGCAGACCGGCTTCCAGTTCTTCCAGCAATGCTTTACGAGTTTCTTCACTAAGTGACGGGTGCGCGACCAGCTTCTGGTAATCACGACGGATCACTGACGTGTCGATATTGACGTAACGCAGCAGGTTATCCACGTTATCACCCTTGATGATATTGGTGATCACCGGTTCACCGTTATCGTTCAGGCACACTTCCGCACTGTGGGTATCGCCAAACAGGTTATGCAGATCACCAAGGATCTCCTGATAAGCGCCAACCAGGAAAAAGCCCATATAGTTGGTTTCATCATTGCGCATTTCAGGCATTGGCAGCGAATTTTCGATACCCACACCATCGACATACTCTTTAATCATGCCATCCGAATCGCAGGTGATATCCATGATCACACCGCGACGGGTTGGCTGCTGATCCAGACCACTCAGTGGCATGATCGGGAAGATCTGGTCAATCCCCCAGGCATCCGGCAGTGACTGGAACAGGGAGAAGTTAACAAAGCATTTGTCTGCCAGCTTCTCGTTCAGTTCATCCTGCAGATTACGATGCATGCGGTTAACCGGATCCAGCATTACCTTCAGTTTCAGGCAGAGATTCAGGTGCAGATCTTCTGCCCAGGCGCGTTGGTGTAAGGACAACATGCCCAGCGTGTATTGCGTGTGCACGTCCGCCAGATCAGAAACGGAGTCGTGGAAGATTTCCAGCAGGCCCGGATCTTCTTTCTCATGCAGCTCTTTCCAGCTATCCCACATGTTCTGCAGCAGCATCGGCGCTTCGGCATCCGGTGCATCCGGCAGAGAAGTCGGTAACTGACTTTCCATGCCGACGATATTGGAGATCAGTACCGCATGGTGTGCCGTAATGGCGCGCCCGGACTCACTGATGATCATCGGATGTGGCAGGTCGAATTCTTCGCAGACATCGCCGATGCCCCACACGACGTTGTTGGCATATTCGCGCAGGTTGTAGTTGGCCGAGCAGTGGCTCTGCGAACGGGAACCTTCGTAATCCACACCCAGTCCGCCACCGACGTCGACGACTTCGATGTTGGCGCCCAGATGACGCAGTTCCGCATAGAAACGACCGCATTCACGGATCCCGCCCTGAATATCGCGGATATTGGCAATCTGTGAACCCAGGTGGAAATGCACCAGTTGCAGACAATCCAGTTTATCGGCTTCACGCAGACGTTCGACCAGTCGCAGGATCTGGGCGGCATTCAGACCGAACTTGGATTTTTCGCCGCCGCTGGCTTGCCATTTACCGGAACCCTGTGATGCCAGGCGGGCCCGCACCCCGATACGAGGGGTGATATTCAGGCGTGCCGCTTCATCCAGGATCAGCTCCAGCTCTGACGGTTTTTCCACCACGATATAGACGTGGTGACCCAGCAGTGAGCCGAGCAGGGCATGACGGACATATTCACGATCTTTATAACCGTTACAGACAATCACTGAACCCAGATCATGGTGATGTGACAGCACGGCCAGCAGTTCCGGTTTGGAACCTGCTTCCAGACCCAGTGCCGGTTTATCGGCAAAAGCACGGGTCACCGATTCAATAACCTGATTCTGCTGGTTTACTTTAATCGGATAGACACACTGATAACGGCCTTTGTAGCCATAGCTTTGGATTGCCTGTTCAAAGGCACCAAACAGCGCATTGATCCGGGTTTTAATAATATCCGGGAAACGCAGTAATACCGGTGTGGCATACCCCTGTTTGCGTAACTGTTCGATGATATCGACTAAGGCTATCTTGCAATCCAGCCGGGTTTTATCCGGTGTCACAACGACACGGCCCAGTGCATCAATATTGAAAAAGCCCGCGCCCCAGTAAGGGACGTTATACATTTTCAGGGCGTCCTGACAGGACCAGTTTGCCATGGCATTTCCTTAGTTCAAATCAACAATAATCACAGTGCAGTATCAGGCGCGTTCGTGTCAGCAGCATGGCAGTATCCCTGATGCGCCCTTCTGATCGCGGCGTATTTTATGCGTATTACTCTGGCGATAAACATTTTTTTATAGTCATATAAATCCTCTTTTGAGTACCTTTGACTAGGCAGTGATCCTGTGTGAATAAAAACGCGGATCAGGACATACAACGCCCATATTCATGCAAAAAAAACTTACCGGATTGCGTCAGATCCCACCGTAATAAGCGAACAATGCCAGCAGGATCGTACACATAATGTTCAGTACAAAGCCAACCCGGATCATATCCCGCTGCGGCACATAACCACTGGCATAGACAATGGCGTTCGGTGGTGTGGCAACCGGTAGCATAAAGGCACAGGAGGCAGAGACTGCGATCATGATCGACATAATGCTGACTGACATGCCCATATTCGTGGCGACGCTGGCAAACAGCGGCACCATCAGTGCGGCAGTGGCGGTGTTCGACGCCAGTTCGGTCAGGAAAACGACAAACGCGGCAATTGCCAGTAGCAACAAAAGCGGATGGGCATGGCTGAACCATGCGGTGATCTGCTGGGCCATAAACAGACTGGTGCCGGTCTCTTTCAAGACGGCAGATAAAGCCAGTCCGCCCCCGAACAGCATCAGAACGCCCCATTCCGTCTGCCGTTCCACATCGCGCCAGCTGGCAACACCGGTAATACAAATCATCACTGCCGCCACCAGTGCAATCAGGGTATCCAGCTGATCAATGCCTCCCAGCCAGACGGAGAGTTGCTGTGAGCTGATCCAGGCTAATACCGTACAGGAGAAGATAACGAGTGTCAGTTTATGCTGTCGGGTCCAGACAAAATCCATCTGCTGCATCGCGCATTGCTGGTTTAATTGCGGACGCAAAACCAGATAGAGCGCTGCCATGGCACAGGGCATCAGGATCAACACGATCGGAATACCAAAGACCAGCCATTGCAGAAAGGTAATATGAGCCTGCGCGGCGGCGATGACATTCGGCGGGCTGCCCACCAGCGTACCGATGCCACCGATACTGGCACTGTAAGCCATCCCGAGCAGAATGAAGGTCCGGGTGCCGCGATCTTTTTCCTGATCCAACTGCACCGCAATACCCATTGCCAGCGGCAACATCATCGCTGCGGTGGCGGTGTTACTGATCCACATTGAGAGCAGTGCCGTGATCCCGAACAGCAACCCCACTGCAGTCTGTAATCGTCCTTTGGCCAGCACCAGGATCTGCTGCGCCAGAAATTGATCCAACTGTTGTTTATGTAAGGCGGCCGCCAGCGCAAACCCCCCGAAAAACAGATAAATGGTCGGATTGGCAAAATGACTGATCGCCGGTTGCAGCCCGAAGATCCCGAGCAATACGGCCATAATCGGTACCAGCAGGGCGGTGACGGTGACATGGATCGCCTCGCTCAGCCATAACACCGCAATAAACAGGAACAGCGATAAACCCTTATTTATCCGGGGTTCAAACGGCAGCCAGTTCAGCAGGATCAGCAGCAGCGCTATATCCAGCAGTAGGATCAGCGGTTTGTATTGTGACTTGAAAATACCGGTAGTGGATGTGTCATCAGACATACACACCTCAACATCATGGGATGTTTTATCTCTTAGTGTAGTTGAGGTGGTAACGAACGGAGATTATTCCGCGGGTTGGCGCAGATAGTGGATCACCTGATTGCTGCTGCCCCGCCAGACCAGGGAGGGGTCTGCCAGCTCCTGCACAAACTTGCCATCAACCAGCACATCAATCAGTGCGGTGATTTCCTGCTGGCCAGGGGTGAGTTCGGCGAGCAGATAACCGGTCCACATCCAGATATCTTTACCGGGACATTCCGCGCGGATCCGTTTTACCAGCGCCAGTACATCGGCCTGATTCGCCGGATGCAGCGGATCGCCGCCGGAGAAGGTGATGCCACGGCGTTTGATTTTAGTGTCATTCAGATCGGCGATGATGCGGTCGGCCATTTCCTGAGTAAACGGATGGCCGGAATCGGTGCGCCAGGTGGACTGGTTATAACAGCCACGGCACTGATGTTCGCAGCCGGAGACAAACAGCGTGCAACGGGTACCCGGGCCATTTACCACATCAATCGGGTAATACTGGTGATAAAACATCGCGGGCTCCTGAGCGGTAATTAATGCTGACACCATACTCGGCAGGAAAAGAAAAATCAAAGCAGCAAAAGCAGGGATAAAGCAAACGCCCCTTCAGTCGGAGGGGCGTGTCCGGATCACTTAACCCAGGATCTCGCGGGCATTGATTGGCTGCAGCGGACGATTGTTTGCGTGCACCATGACCTTTTTAAAGGCGTCAATCTGTGCTTTCGAAACAAAGACTGGTTTCTTCATGACAATCCAGCGAACACCTTCGGTGCAGGGTGGGGTAGTCAGTGAACCGTTGAAACGATAGTAGGCGTGGTCTTTAGGGAAAAACTTCAGCGCATTGTTTGCCGGAGACAACGCGATTTTGTCACCTTCTTTGGCTGGCATGTGTGTCCACAAGCTTTCCAGCGCTTCGTTGGCATGACCTTCTTTAAACATCACGGTAACGACAGCCAGATTGCCATCCTTGTCCGCATGTACGAAGTGACCTTCCAGCGGGTAGGATTCACCTTTGATCTGGTTTTCACTCGGCGCATGGAAGTGGAACTGTTTCAGCGCGTATTCCACGCCATCAATCACGACATTACTGCCGACGTCATACACTACCTGAACGGTATGACCGTTGTTCAGGATCTGGCTGCCACCTGCTTTATAGTTGAATTTCAGTGGTTTCAGCTCTGCCTTGATAAAGCCGTCCAGGTTAACCGGCGTCTGGTTTTTACCGGCACAGGCACCGAATTCCGGTGTCAGTTTTGCCCAGTTTTCAGGGCCGGTTTCACCACTGTAGCCCCAGTGGGCATGCTGTTCAGCGGTGAATGCAGAGAAGGAGGTGAGCAGCATGGCTGCACAAAACAAATTCTTTTTCATTGTATGGATCCCGAATTGATTTATCTCGAATGGCCAACAAAAAACGCCCCGGAGGGCGCTGCAGTATAACCTTATTTACTATGTGGTTTTGTAACTAAATGTACTCAAGCGATACTTTTTCAGCGTTGCTCGCCGGGGTTATATCGGAATTTGGTGCCGTCCGGGCGTGATTTGAAGCGCCGGTGCAGCCACATATATTGTGCCGGTGCTTTACGTACGGCCGCTTCCAGAACCTGATTACTGCGGGTGGCATCGGCAATATCATCGCCGGTCGGGTAGTTCTGCAGCGGTGGTTCAATTATCAGCTGATAACCACCTTGTGGCAGGCGGATGTTGTAGCAGGGCAGGACCACGGTATTTTTTACCCGGGCCAGCGTGGCGGTGCCGGTAATCGTCGCGGCATCACTGACACCCAGAAAGGGCACAAAGACACTGGCATGCGGACCATAGTCATGATCGGGGGCGTACCAGAGCGCTTCTCCCTGCCGCAGGGTTTTGATCATCCCTTTCACATCGTCACGGTTGACCAGATATTTATTGCTCTTGCAGCGACCATGATATTGCGCGTATTCCAGCACCGGATTGGTGTTCGGACGATACACGCCGACGCCCGGACGCAGTAAGCCGAACATGCGGGCATTCAGTTCCAGCGTCATAAAATGCGCGGATAACAGCAGCATGCCCTGTTTATTGGCCACCGCCTGTTCGACATGTTCCGCACCCACCACCTGCATGATCTTGCGGATCCGGCGATCTGACCAGAACCAGGCGATGCCGGTTTCAAAGATAGCCCGGCCCACATTGGCAAAATTTTCTCTGATTTGCTGTTCTCTGGTTTCCTCGTCCCATTCCGGGAAGGCCAGTTGCAGATTGGTGCGTGCGATCCGGACCCGGCGCGGCAGGATCTTCATGGTTAGCCAGCCTAAGGCAGCACCCAGTTGCATCAGCACCGGATAAGGCAGTTGTACGATAAGCCACAGTACTGCGTGTCCGAACCATTGTGGCCAGTAGCGTGGATGAAACAGACCGGCAGTCAGACGAGGAGCGGTATCAGGTAACTGTGTTGCGCGCATAGCAGATGACCAGAGAGTAGGTTAGAAGAAGATAAAAACCCTGCCAGTTTAGCAAATGGTAGTCAGGGTGGCGAATAGCTGTTTGGCCTGTGATAAACTGCGCCGCATTCAAGTCAGTATTGAGTGAACACTATGACTATGCGCATTACCTTACCTGATTTTTCTGCTGCCCGCGTGCTGGTGGTCGGCGACATTATGCTGGATCGCTACTGGAGTGGCCCGACCCGCCGGATTTCCCCTGAAGCGCCGGTGCCGGTCGTCAAGGTCGAAAAGAACGAAGATCGTCCGGGTGGCGCGGCCAACGTGGCATTAAACGTGGCGGCATTGGGCGGTAAAACCACTTTGCTGGGGTTTGTCGGTCAGGATGAAGCAGCCGATTGTCTCGAAGCGAAGCTGGCTAGCCATAAGGTCTCTTATGATCTGGTCAAGGTTGCGGAATTGCCAACCATCACCAAACTGCGCATTCTCAGTGGCAATCAGCAACTGATCCGCCTGGATTTCGAAGACTCTTTCGCAGCAGCAGATCCGGCGCCATTACTGGCGAAACTGGATGCAGCCCTGCCGGATTTTGATGTACTGATCCTGTCGGATTATGCCAAAGGTGCACTGACCTGTGTGCGTGACATCATTGCGCTGGCGCGCAAACACAAGGTACCGGTACTGATCGATCCGAAAGGCGACAGCTTTGAAAAATACCGCGGTGCGACGTTAATCAAACCCAACATGCTGGAGTTTGAAACCATCGTCGGCAAAGTGAAAAACGAAGAAGACTTGATCGAAAAAGCCAAAAATCTGCTGAACGAGCTGGATCTGGAAGCCTTGCTGGTGACCCGTTCCGAAAACGGCATGTTACTGGTACGCCGCGGCGGTGCGGTACTGGCACTGCGTACTCAGGCCCGTGAGGTATTTGATGTGACCGGTGCCGGGGATACCGTGGTCGGTGCACTGGCAACGGCGCTGTCGGCCGGTAAGTCGCTGGAAGAGGCGTGTGCGATTGCAAATTGTGCCGCCGGCGTGGTGGTTGCGAAACTGGGGACTTCCACTGTGAGCCCGCAGGAGCTGGCGCAGGCACTGCATGAACACAGTAGTGTGGAACAGGCATTCGGTGTCATGAACGAAGCCGAACTGAAAACCGCCGTGCTGGCGGCGCGCCGTCGTGGTGAGAAAATTGTCATGACCAACGGCTGTTTTGACATTCTGCATGCCGGTCATGTGTCTTACCTGAAAGCCGCCCATAAACTGGGTGATCGCCTGATCGTTGCCGTGAATGACGATGCCTCTGTGCGTCGCCTGAAAGGCGAAAAACGTCCGATCGTACCGGAAGATCAACGCATGGCGGTGTTAGCCGCGCTGGATTCGGTCGACTGGGTGGTGCCGTTTACTGAAGACACCCCGCAGCGCGTGATCGCCGGGATCCTGCCGGATCTGCTGGTGAAAGGTGGTGACTATCAGCCGCAGGATATTGCCGGTTATGCCGAAGTGACCGCCAATGGTGGCGAAGTGCGGGTGCTGCATTTTGAAGACGGCTGTTCCACCAGCAACATCGTGAAAACCATCATCGAGCGGGAATGTAAATAATCCGTATCAGCATCCTGTTCCGAATGGAGCAGGATGTTGCATTTTGTCACACTTGTGGCACAGCTTTGCTACGACTCTTTGTTTTACTTCAGGATATCCATTTCCTACGGACGTCTTGTCATGCGTTATCTCTTTCTACTTCTTCTCATTTCTCTCTCTTGCTGGGGACTGACGCTGCCTTTGGATGCGATGCAGCAAGGCTTCCTGTTCTGGCGTAATCAGGGTGTTCAGTTAACCGGTATTCTTGCTCTTGCCCTGATGGGTGCCTTAATGCTGATGGCGACCCGTCCTGCCTGGCTGGAACAGCGGTTAGGCGGACTGGATCATCTCTATCAGTTGCATAAGTGGAGCGGGATCACGGCCGGCTCCATGGTGCTGCTGCACTGGCTGCTGACGAAATCCCCCCGCTGGCTGGTGGACTGGGGCCTGCTTGAGCTGGGGCCGCGGCCTGCCGGTGCCCATGTGCCGGATGCCTGGCGCGGCATAGCCAAAGAGGTCGGGGAATACTGCTTCTATGCCATGATCCTGTTTATGATTGTCAGCCTGGTTAAAGTGCTGCCGTACGGTCGTTTCCGTCAGATCCACAAAGTGGGGGCAGTCCTGTTTCTGCTGGCCGCCTTTCACAGTATTTATCTGTTACCCGATGCCACCCGCTGGACACCGTTTGGTCTGCTGACTCTCATCGCCGGTGTGCTGGGTTCACTGGCGGCATTGTGGAGTCTCTTCGGACTGATTGGCCGGCCGCGACGTTATCCGGGACAGATCATCGAGATCCGCGAGCATGATGGGAATGTGCTGGAGCTGGAAGTGGTGCTGCCGACAGATTTTCAGGATGAGTATCTGCCGGGGCAGTTTGCCTTGCTGACGCTGCACAAGGAAGAGGGTTCGCATCCTTTCACCATTGTGCGGGAAGATGTACAGAACGGCAGTATTATTTTTGCTATCAAGGCATTAGGTGATTATACCCGCCAGCTGATCGGGCAGGTGCAGGAGGGCGATGACGTCACGGTGGAAGGGCCGTATGGCCGGTTTGTGCTGCCGGAGTCGGGCGGCCAGGAGTACTGGATTGCCGGTGGTATTGGCATCACACCGTTTCTTGCCTGGCTGGAAGGGCTGGTAGCTGAAGGGTATCACCGGCCGGGTGCGCATCTCTATTATTGTGTGAACAGCCGGCAGGAGATCCTGTTTGCCGAGCGTCTGCAGCAGTTATCCAAACAGACAGGCGTCAAAGTGACGATCGTCGATCGGGAGACCGATGGTTTTCTGGATCCATCCCGTCTGGATATTGATGAAGACACCCGGCTCTGGTTCTGCGGTCCGAAAGGCATGCGGGACATGCTGTTAAAACATGTGCCTGCTTCGCAACTGCATTACGAACAGTTCGATTTCCGTTGATGAACGGTAGCCGCCAGTTATCTGGCGGCTTTTCCATACAGCTGACCGCGTAGCAGCATCTGCACAGTACGGAAGGCCAGATAACCAATAAACAGGTTAGCACCAATAAAAATGGGGATCGCCAGCCATTGTGCGGAAGGCAGTCCGGCCGCTGCCAGTTTCAGACCGCTGACCGTGGTGGCAGCGACACCGAAGGTGTAAGCCCAGTAAGAAGGCGCAAAGGCCTGTGCGCCCAGCCAGGCACCCAGACGTAACCCCAGCAGCAACTGAAACAAGCCATATCCCCACAGCATTAGCAACCACGGTGCGGTGCTGCCCGGCATTAACAGCAGTGATGCCATGGCACAGACCACCGGCGGTGCAAACTGAATGCCGAGCAGCGGGCGTTGCGCGACCGGCATGGTTTTCGGATGCCACAGGCGCTGAATGATCAGCGACTCCAGCGCCAGCCAGGAGAAAACACCGGCACCGAGAAACAGCCAGCCCCAGTCCGCATGTCCTAAGGCACCTAAGGCCGCCGCACTGGTAAAGTTGCCGGCGACAGTCGGCAGATACAGCGTCGGGGCGGTATCCAGCGTATCGCGCCCGCCCTGCCAGAGCGTGCCGGTATGCCACAGGGAAAACACCAGATGCCAGCTGATACCCGCGATAGTCAGCAGCCATGCAGCGGTCAGGGAGTAGGGCAAGACTGCCAGTACGATTAAGAGTGTGGAAGCGCCCAGTAACGCCGGCGTGCCGCCCTGTACCGGATGCAGAAATTCGGCTTTCACCAGCGCAAAATGGCGGATGGCCTGTGCAAGGTAGCCCAGCAGCAGCACCGCCCAGACGCAACCGGCCAGCAATAATAATCCTTCACCAATCAGTGCCGGTAACTGCCAGAGATGAGCCGCAATACGCCATGCCTGCCCCAGGCCGGATAAGCCGAGCACCATGCCGAAGAAAGAGGCGGGGATATGTCTGGATGTCATCGTAGCTTGCTCCTTATTCTTTTCTGAGCAACAAAAAGCCCTGTCAGGCTGGACAGGGCTT
>RRZU010921028.1_pt1 | contig 20325 bp, 19 predicted proteins | sample 2165561 | NCBI WGS metagenome assembly RRZU01 (sample SAMN10456909, study PRJNA506462) | wastewater metagenome | isolation source: wastewater sludge | place: USA: Moscow, Idaho | reverse complement strand
GGCCGATGATATCGAGGGTCTCAAGGCGTTTGCGCTCAAGGAGCAGATCGATCTCACTGTAGTCGGCCCGGAAGCGCCGTTGGCGTTGGGCATCGCGGATGAGTTTCGCAAGGCGCGACTAAAAATCTTCGGACCGACCAAGGCCGCCGCTCGCCTGGAATCCAGCAAGAGCTTCTCCAAAGACATCATGGCCGCCAATCGAATCCCGACCGCTGCCGCGCGCAGCTTCGAACGCATGGACCAGGCGCTGGCCTATCTGGACGAGCAGCCGGTTCCGATTGTGGTCAAGGCCGACGGTCTCGCGCAGGGCAAAGGGGTGGTCGTGGCTACGACACGCGAGGAAGCCAAGCAGGCCGTCCGCGATGCCATGGAAAAATCCCTGTTCGGTCAGGCCGGACATCGCGTGCTGATCGAAGAGTTTCTGGACGGCGAAGAGCTGACGCTCATGGCCTTCACCGACGGGAAGACCGTGGTCCCTATGGTGCCGGCTCAGGACCACAAACGAGTGGGAGACGGCGACAGCGGACCCAATACCGGCGGCATGGGCGCCTATGCTCCGGCGCCGATCGCCACGGCTGCGCTGCGTGAACAGGTGACGCGTCAGGTGCTGCAGCCGACGGTGGATGCGCTGGCCCGTCTGGGTTGCCCCTTTCAAGGTGTGCTCTACGCGGGCCTCATGGTCGTGAAGGGGACCCCCTATGTGCTGGAGTTCAACGCGCGTATGGGAGATCCTGAAACTGAAGTCGTGCTGCCGCTCTTGAAAACCGATCTGGTCGAGGTGATGGAGGCGGTGGTCGAGCACCGTCTAGATGAATTGACGGTGGAATGGCATCCGGATACGGCCGTGTGCGTCGTGATGACGTCGCCGGGTTATCCCGGTTCCTATCCGACCGGCCTTCCCATTCAGGGGCTGCCTACTCCATTCGGTGAATCGCGCGTCGCGGTGTTCCACGCCGGTACGAAACGGGAGTCGGGGCGCGTGGTGACTGCGGGAGGACGAGTTCTGGCGGTCACCGCCTGGGGGCCGTCTTTGCTCGATGCGCGGGCGCAGGTGTATCAAGCGGTGCCTTCGATTTTGTTTGAAGGGCGCCATTATCGAACCGATATCGCGCATCGGGCCTTGCCGCACAAGATCTGATCCGAGCAGTTTTCGGCCATTATTCCATGGCTCTGATCCTTCCCTTTACCGACACAACCTGCGATCGCGTTCTGCCTGATGTCCGACAGGTGTTGGATGCGCATGGCGTTCTCGCGCTGCCCACCGAAACGTACTACGGTTTGGCGGTCCGTCCGACGGATGAGACGGCGCTCCGGCGTCTCATCGAGTTGAAAGGGCGGCCATCCGATAAGCCGATTCTCGTGCTTATCGGAAGCCTGGACCAATTGCCTCAGTTGGTCCAGGCGACTCCTCCCGCCGCAGCCCTCCTGATGGAACAGTTCTGGCCCGGGCCTCTGACCATCGTGTTTCCTGCGTCACCTGACTTGCCGGCGCTGTTGACGGCGGGGACCGGAACGATCGGGGTGCGGCAGGCTCCCTTGCTTCAGCTCCAGCATTTGTTGCGGCACACCGGCCCCCTGACCGGGACCAGTGCCAATCGCTCCTCGGAACCACCGCTCGACAACGCCGTGGCAGTGCAGCGCGCGTTGGGGGCAGGGGTGGATCTCATTTTGGATGGCGGGCACACGCCGGGAGGTCTCCCTTCTACCATGGTGGATGCGCGCGACCGCCCGCACCTGCTTCGAGCCGGGGCCCTCTCCACGGACCTGATCCGCGCGGCGCTTGCACGGCAGGGTTACGAACTTTCATCATGATTTGATTCTCGGTTGTCGGTATAATTCACCCTCATGGGAGGATCACTTATGCTCATTCGTTCACGTCGCGCGGTGATGGGACTGTCTACGCTCGGGGTCGGTGCGATGCTTCTGCTGTCGGGGTGCGATTTCTGGCCGCCGGCTCTCCAGGCTCAGATCGAACAGTTGCACTCGGAAGCCCAACAGGCGGCCGCAGATAAGGCGCTGCTGCAGAATCAGCTCAACGCCGCGAACAAGGCGAAAGAGGAACTGCAGATTCGGGTGGAAGATTTGACGCGGGTGAATAAAGAAAAGTCCGCGATGATCGCGAACCTGGAGCACACGATCGCCGCCGCAAGAGAACGCGCGGTGAAAGCCACGAAGAGCAGTGCGGCCAAGCCGGTCGCAAAATCAGCCGTGAAGAAGTCCGTCAAGCCGACGCACAAGCCCGCCGCGAAGTCCTCGGTCAGGTCCCACAGCACCAAGAAAACAAAACCTGCCCCGGTGAGGTAAACACCCGTCGCTTCTGTTGCCGGTGGTGTCCGTCCCTTCTGCTTCCGGGACTGGTACACCGTTGAAAAATTCCGTCAACGGCGGTCCCGCCTGGTTCAGGGCCTCCACGTACTGCAGGGGGACGCGTCGGGCTAGAACACTGTCAGCGTACCGTCTCGCCGGCGTCCAGCGACCTGGGGCTCCTCTGCCGTCGCGCCGCAGGCTTCGCTGCGGCTCCATTGGGCAGCGAGTTTGAACGGCCTGAGGAGGATGTGCAGGGAATGCTTGACTGCCGCCGGTGCTGAAGCGCGCAGGGGGGCAACCATCTGTCAAGAACCTGCTAGGTGCTTGAGGACGATGAGGAGCTTGAGCCTGATGTGCTCGTGCCGGATGTGGATGTACTTGTACTCGTCGATGTCGTCGAGCTCGGAGCTGCCGCAGGGGCAGGAGCAGGAGCAGGCGTTGTCGTAGAACTCGTGCCTCCGCCTTCAGAGGAAGCCGGTACCTTTGTCTTATCCGTGCTGGACGCCGCCGGTTTCTCGGAGGTATCGCTTCCCGAGCCGGGTTTCATCTTGTCCGAATAGTCGGTGATATACCACCCGCTGCCTTTGAACATGATGGCAGGGGAAGAGATCAGCTTCGTCACTTCTTTTCCGCAACGCACACATTCCTTAATGGGCTCGTCCTTGATGCTTTGCTTCACCTCGAAGCGGTGGGCACAGCTCGTACATTGATATTCATATATGGGCACGGGTCATTCCTCCTCTGGTCAGCTAGCGTCGCGCGCTGTCCTGATGCTCGATTTGCCGGGATCCGCGGCGCCATCTTGTAGTAGCTTTGATTGAGCCAAAATCAAGTGCTACGAGGTATTCAGGTCCTCTGAGCTTAGGACAACCGGCGAAGCGCCGCATCGATACGGGTCAGTCCTCGCTCGATCGCTTCCATGGCGGTCGCATAGGACAGCCGAATGTGAATGTCGCTTCCAAACGGTTCGCCGGGCACCACCGCCACCTGGGCCTCGTTGAGTAGATAGGTCGCCAGGTTCGCCGCGGAGCCGATGGGCTGATCCTTCCAGCGCTTGCCCAACAGGCCGCTTACATTCGGGAACGCATAAAACGCCCCCGTGGGCATGCGGCAGGTCACGCCGGGCATCTTGTTGAGACGGTCGACCATGACGCGTCGGCGCCGGTCAAATTCCGTCACCATGGTTTTGGTAAAGGGATTCCCGAGGCGAAGCGCGGCCACCGCAGCTTTCTGTGAAATCGAACAGGGGTTCGAGGTGCTCTGGCTTTGAATATTGGCCATGGCCGTCAGCAGCGGCTTTGGTCCCGCAGCGTACCCGATGCGCCAGCCGGTCATGGCGTAGGCTTTCGAGACTCCGTTGATGACGACGGTTCGAGCCGCCACTTCCGGGCTTAAGGTCGCGATGCTGATGTGCTGGGTGCCATCGTAGAGCACTTTCTCGTAGATCTCGTCCGAGATGATCACCAGGTCGTGGCGCAGGGCTGCGGCCGCAATACCTTCGAGGGTTGTCCGGTCGTAGGTGGCGCCGGTCGGGTTACAGGGACTGTTGACGATGATGGCTTTGGTTCGTGGCGTGATGACGGCTTCCAGCGCTTCCTGGCTGATCGTATACCCGTCTTCTTCCCGCGTCTGGAGCAGGACGGGCGTGGCGTCGTTGAGCAGGGTCTGGTCCTGATAGGAGACCCAGAAGGGAACCGGGATAATCAGTTCATCGCCCGCTTCAAGCAGGGCCTCCGCCAGGTTGTAGAGCGAATGTTTGGCGCCGCAGGAGACGAGGATCTGGGACTTGTCGTACTGGAGGCCTTGCTCCTCCTTCAATTTATCCGCAATCGCCACGCGCAATTCGTCGATCCCCGACGACGGCGTATACTTCGTGAAGCCCGCGCGAATGGCTGCTTCTGCCGCGGCCTTCACCGGTTCGGGGGTATCGAAGTCCGGTTCTCCGGACGCGAAATCGATGACATCGATCCCTTGTGCCGCCATCGACTTGGCGGTGGCGGTAATACTGAGGGTCGGGGAGGGGACAATTCGTCCGACACGGGCTGCAAGTTTCATCCTTTGAAACTCCGAATTCGTTCTTGGAGCCTCCGAGCCACTTCGGGATGCACAAAGTCCTGGAGCGATCCGCCGTGGCTGGCGACATCCTTAATGATGGTGGAAGACAAATAGGAATATTCCTCACTGGGCATCAGGAAGACCGTTTCGACGGTTTCCGCCAGCTTGCGATTGATGAGCGCCATCTGAAACTCATGCTCGAAATCGGAAATTGCCCGTAGGCCGCGCAGAATAGCATGGGCACCGCATTCCCGCACAAAATCCACCAGCAGCCCTTCGAAGGTGGTGACTTCCAGGTTCGGCAGATCTTTGGTCACCAGTCCCACCATCTCCAGTCGTTCCTTCACGCTGAAGAACGGGTGTTTGCCCGGGTTGGGCGCGATTGCCACAATCACCTTCTCGAACATCCGAAATCCGCGCCGGATGATATCGCTGTGTCCATGCGTGATCGGGTCGAATGTGCCGGGATAGACGGCGGTCTTCATCGGGGTTGGGCTTCTTTCGCTGTGACGTGAAATCGTGTGAGCGCGGTGTCGCCGTAGTCGTACCGTTTGACCTGCGAGAGCAGGCCCAGGGTCTGCGGGATCTCCGCTTTCTTTCCGTGCTCGATGATCACCACGGCATCGTCGGCCAGCCATCCGGCATTCCATTCCTGCGCCATTGCGATGAGCTCCGGGGTCAATTGGTAGGGCGGATCGCAGAACACAATGTCGTAGGGGCCCGACCACTGGGTTGCCCGACGGAAAAACTGGCTGACCTGGCAGGCGCAGACATTGGCGGATTGTTGCAAGCCGCATTGCTCAAGGTTCGAGTTGACTAGGCGCAGGGCCTGACGATCAGCTTCCACAAAGGTCGCATGTGCCGCGCCGCGGCTCAGCGCTTCAATTCCGATTGAGCCGGTTCCGGCATAGAGGTCGAGCACACGAGCTCCCGTGGTCCGTTCGCCAAGGATCGAAAAGAGGGCCTCTTTCACTCGGTCGGACGTCGGTCGAATCGCCTGTCCTCTGGGACCAAGCAACCGTCGGCCCCGATGAAGCCCTGCGATGACGCGCATGATCGTATTCGGGTGAGAGCCATTCGTCTCTGGCTAAGAAGTGAGAGACTCTAACACAGCGTTTTTGAAGGGGTCAAGGTGACGAGGTGTGATCACGGAGATGGAAGCGTCGAAAAGGTCTTCTCCCCGCCGCGGGGCGGGGAGCGCTGCAGACGTCGACGAGGAGTGGGCGTGCTTTGACGCGTAGGAAGCGGCTCGCTATAATCGGGCGACACCAAGTCTCGGTTCACGCGGGCTGAGGAGGTGGCCGAAATTCAAAGGTCGTCACACCACCACATCACACAGAGAACAGAGCAGCGAACGCGCCGGACTAGCGGGTCGCGACGGGCTGAGCTTCGCGAGCGGCGAGGCTCTTTCTTCGATTCGCCGAAATCGTCCGATCGATGATGGCTCCACAGTTAATGCACTTCCAGGCGTAGAAAATGAGGAAGAAGTCTGAGAACCGTTCCAACATCATCATGCCTTTGCACTTCGGACATTCCATTTGCTCCTCCTGGGTGGTGACGTTTACAGCTGTGTCACCTCTCAAGCAAGAGCTGCACCAAAATGTCAAGTCTATGTTTTTCAACTACTTATGTATGCAAACCGCCATACATGAGATGCGTCAGGCGTCAAGTCTCCGGCACAAAAAGGTGCAAGCCGACATTTTTTTGTCGTAGGAAGTAGGCAATGACACCCCAAAAAACAGGGCGCGGGATTGGAAAGTGGCCCGAGACTGAACGTCCGCGCGAACGTTTGCTCCGTGAGGGTGCCGAAAGCCTCTCCGACGCGCAATTATTGGCCATTCTGTTGCGCGTGGGGCGGCAGGAAGCCTCCGCCGTCAAAGTCGGGATGGAAGTACTCGATCGTGTCGGAGGTATCTTCGGCCTGCTGCATTGCAGCGCCGAGGAGCTCTGCGCCATTCCCGGAGTGGGCCCTGCCAAGGCTGCGCAGTTGAAGGCGGCGGTAGAAGTCGGGAAACGCGCGGTGTCTGCGCCGTTGACGACCGGGACGCGCATCAGCTCGAGCGCCGACCTGTTTAAGCATTACCACGCACGGTTGCGGGACTTGCGGCACGAGATTTTCGCGGTAGTGCTGCTGGACGCCAAGAACCAAGTCATTCGCGACGTGACGATTTCTGAAGGCAGTCTGACGTTGAGCATCGTGCATCCAAGGGAGGTCTTTATTCCCGCCATGCGTGCGTCTGCCGCCGGAGTCATTTTCCTCCACAATCATCCCAGCGGGGACCCCACGCCAAGCCAGGAAGACCGGGTGTTGACGGCCCGGCTGGTGTCTGCCGGTTCTCTCCTGGGAATTCAGGTCCTGGATCACCTCATCGTGGGGGACGGTCGCTATGTCAGTTTTGCCGACCAGGGGTGGTTGAATGGGGAAGGCGCGAGGGTATGAACTGCGGCGACAGATCGCGCTCGCTCCTTTCCCGGCAGAATTCGATCGAATGTTTTGAGAAAGGATGGCATCACCTGCACGTGTCTCTCTAACCAGGCCCACAGCGGCCGCCGACTCATCGGAGGAGGTCATCATGAACGTTCCCCTCACCGAATCCATCAGGAATGTGGCTGTGGTATCGCATGCGGGATCGGGCAAAACCTCGTTAGTCGAAGCGCTGGCGTACTGCGCGGGCAGTCTCTCCGCTCCCGGCTCCATCTTCGCCGGAACCACGGTGTCGGATTTTGAGCCGGAAGAAATCCATCGCCGAACCTCACTCAACACCACCGTCCTTCGTTGCTCTTATCAGGATCGAGTGCTCACGCTTCTGGATACCCCGGGCTCGCCCAGCTTCATCGGTGAGACGCGATCGGCATTGCGTGCGGCAGACGGTGTGGTATTGGTCGTGAGTGCGGCATCGGGCGTGCGCAGCGCCCTGCAGAGGATCTGGTCGATGGTCCGTGACTCCGGGGTACCCTGTGTCGTGTTCGTCAATGATCTGGACAAGGACGGCACGGTATTCGACAACACGGTGGAGGATCTGACCAAGGAATTGGAGATGACTGCCGTTCCCCTGATCCTGCCGATGGGCAGCGGTGCGCAATTGGGCGACGTCGTGGATGTGTTGCAGAATCATGTGGTGACGTCGCAGCCGGACCGTCCGAAATCGCAGCAGGGGCCGGTGCCGCCTGAGTGGCGTGACCGGGTTGATCAAGCCAGGCGTCGCGTCATGGAACTCGTAGCCGAGGGAGACGAGGCGCTGCTCGAACGGTATTTGACCGACGGCGCATTGACGGAGGAGGCGTTGCTGGAGGGACTGCAGGCCGGAGTTCAACGCGGGTCGCTGGTGCCCATCGTCGGAGGATCCGCCTTGCGACACATCGGTGTGCACTCGCTCCTGCACACTCTCGTCGATCTGTTGCCCTCACCAGTCAGTCGCGCCCGGGTTGCACCGCTGCAGGGCACAGGGTCGATGGAAGACGGGGGACCGATAAACAGGCACCCGCTGCCGACCGATCCATTCTCCGCCGTCGTCTTCAAGACCCTCATCGATCCATTCATCGGCCGTCTTTCTTACGTGCGCGTCTATTCGGGAACGCTGGAAGCGGATACCGCAATGTATAATTCCACGCGGCAGGTCAGGGAGCGAGGCGGGCATCTGTTCTCCATTTTCGGCAAAAAATATACGCCGATCACGCGTGCGACGGCCGGAGAAATCGTGGCGATCGGCAAGCTGAAGGATACGGTGACGGGAGATACGCTCTGTGACGAGCATGCGCCGATCCGATATCCCGGGATTCCATTTCCCAGGCCGGTGGTGTCGTTTGCGATCGAGCCGAAATCGAAGACAGATATCGAGAAGGTGAGCCTGGGGCTGCATAAGGTGATCGAGGAAGATCCGAGCCTGGAGTTCGTGCGTCATATCGAGACGAAGGAGATGGTCCTGAGCGGCATGGGCCAATTACACATCGATGTGGCGTTGGAAAAACTGCATCGTAAATACGGCGCGGACGTGATTGTGCACGCGCCGAAAATTCCGTATCGGGAAACGATTCGTAGCGTGGCCCAGGCACAGGGGAAGTATAAGAAGCAGACCGGCGGCCATGGCCAATATGGTGATTGCTGGTTGGAAGTCGGTCCGTTGCCGCGCGGCCAGGGCTTCGAGTTTGAGAATAAAATCGTCGGCGGCGCCATTCCGCGCAACTTCGTGCCGGCGGTCGAAAAGGGTGTCGTGGAGGCGCTGCATGAAGGGCCGCTTGCCGGGTATCCTGCCGTCGATGTGCGGGTGACCGTCTACGATGGTTCCTACCATGTGGTGGATTCATCCGAGTTGGCCTTCAAAATCGCCGGGTCGATGGGAGTGAAAAAAGCGCTGGAAGCGGCCCACCCGATCTTGCTTGAGCCGCTGATGACGGTTGAAGTCGAGGTACCGGCCGAATGTGTGGGGACGGTCCTTGGCGACCTGAATGCGAGGCGAGGCCGGATCGTCATGGTCGAGGCGAACGGCCACATTGAAATCGTCAAGGCCCTGGTGCCACAGGCCGAGATGCTCAGCTATGCGGCGTCACTAAATTCAATGACGGGAGGACAGGGGAGCTACGCAATGGAATATGCTCAATACGAGGAAGTGCCGCGCGAGTTGGCCGGCCGCATCATTGAGGAACACAAGATGGAGCGCCACGGGGCCGTGGCGCATTGAGCGGCGGGATCCGCCAGAAGGAAGGATTGGCGGGCTATCCCTCTTACCGATCGGCGGGCTTCAGGACGACGTAGAATGCCCGCCCTTCGCGCAGGACGCGCAAGAGAATCGTGTCGCCGCGTTTGACCTTGGAGACGGCCACCGTGAATTCTCCGACTGTGCCTGTGTCGACGCGGTTGACTTCCTTGACCAGATCGCCTTCCCGCAACCCTTCGGCCTGGGCCAGACTTCCTGCTTCTACTTTCGAGATCAGAACGCCTCTGCTCTCGTTCAGTCGAAACTTCTCCGCCAGACCCGCAGTCAGGTCTTGTACGTCGATTCCCAGCTTCAAGTCCGTCCTGCTCTGAGGAAGAGAGGCCGTAACCACCGCATCACGGCGTTCGCTCAGGGCCACGTTCAGCGTGAGGCGTTTGCCGTCCCGCACGACTTCAACATGCGTCGTGGAACCGGGGTCTAACGCGGCGACCAGGCGGGAGAGTTTGTTCGGGGTATCGACGAGCGCGCCATCGACTTTGGTGATGACATCGCCCGGCTTGATGCCGGCCAGAGCGGCCGGGTCCCGTTCGAATACTTCGTTCACCAGGACCCCTTCGTTTTCATCCACGCCGAATTTGTTGGCCAGATCCGGTGTCAGCGGTTGCAGCCCGACGCCCAGCCAGGCCCGCACGACCTTTCCCTTCGAGATGAGCTGGTTCATCACCTGCTTGGCCATGTTGGAGGGAATCGCAAATCCGATCCCCTGGGCAAAATTGATGATGGCCGTGTTGATGCCGATGACATCTCCCCGCAGATTGAAGAGCGGTCCGCCGGAGTTCCCTGGATTGATGGAGGCGTCGGTCTGGATGAAGTTCTCGTACCGTGAGAGATTGATGTTTTCCCGCCCGATGCCGCTGACCACCCCGAGCGTCACCGTTCGATCCAGACCGAAGGGGTTTCCGACCGCCAGCACCCACTGACCGACCTTCACTCCGGTGGAGTCACCGAACCGGGCGGCGGGGAGGGGGTGGTCGGTCGTGACTTTCAGAACAGCCAGGTCGGTGTCCGGATCCTTGCCGACGACTTGTGCGAACAGTTTGGTCTTGTCGGAGAGGCGAACCTCAACTTCCGTGGCATCACCCACCACATGGTTATTCGTAATAATGTGACCGTTTGGATCGACGATGACGCCTGAGCCGGAACCTGTGGAGTTCGGAACCCGCTCGCCGGATCCGTCGCGCGACTTGCCCAGGGTCTGAATCGGGAAAATGCTCACGACCGACGGTTTAGCCTCCTCGGCCAAGTCCGTGATCACGGTTTGGAGTTCTTCGAGCATGCGCAGCCCAGGCGACTCTTTCCGAGGGGGTGATGCGATGTCGGTAGCGGCCAGTGTGATCGCTGAGGTGCCTGTCAGCCACCCGGAGAAACCGAGAGCGAGAATGAGTGCGGTCGCGAAGGAAGTCTGTGTCTTCATGCTGGGCAAGCTCCGGAGGCCGAATCTCACGAACCTGGTTCGGTTTCAGAATAACAGATTCTCGGGCGGCAACGGAAGCGAGGAGGCTTAGGCCGATTTCGATGCAGCCGGTCGTTGGAAATGCGGAAGCCAGTGAGCCAGGTCGTGGCGAAGGCCGACAAGAATCACGATGTCGTCGGGCCGGAGCGTCATGGAATCGGAGAGCGGGAGCAGGAATGGGCCTCGAAAGACCGCCACGATGTGGGTCGTCGACGGCAGGTCGAATTCACCGATCGGATGGCCGATGACCGGTGCGCCACGGGCGACGAGCACGCGTTCGATGGCCGCGTCACGCAGACCCAGTTCGCGTTGCATGGTGAGCAGGTCCTCGTGGGCCAATTCGATCTTGAGGTCACGGATATGCCGTTCGATCTGTTGCAAGGCGGCCTGTTGCCCCTTGATGCGGTCGGAGGCTGTGCGGATGGTATTTTCCAGCGACGGGAGCGTGCCGGGAGCGACCGCCGGTATGGCGCCGGAGGGTTTGGTTCCCAACTCTGCGATGCGGCGACCGACCTGTCGATGAATGGCGTGAATCTGGTTCAGAATCGTCGTGGCCTGACCATGGAGGCGCAGGACATGGACCTTGCGGTTGACGCGTTCCGCGATGGCGACAATCGTCTCGTAGAGTGCGCTGCCGGTGAGGAACAGTTCTTTGCGGACGCGAGCCAACAGCTCAAAAGACAGCATCGGATAAATGTCCGATAAGATATATTATGTCAACTTGCTTGTCCGATTCGAGATTCCGTCCCACTCCACAACCGGACCAGATTGTCTTTGTGCCTTACCCAGATTAATAGGCTGACGACACAGGCAAACCCGATGAAAGTCCAAGACCGGTGAAACAGCAACGCCACAATTGGAAACATGGCAAAGGCGAACAGTGCGCCGCCTGACGAATATTTCCACAGGAATACGGCGCCGACCCACAAACCCATCAGGGTCAGTCCGATCCACGGAGCGACTCCCAGGGCAGCGCCTAATGCGGTAGCCACACCCTTTCCACCCTTGAATCCCAGAAACGCCGAGTGCAGATGACCGATGACCGAGGCCAGCGCGACCCAGAGAATGGCCGACTCCTGATGCAACAACATCGTGCCGACCCAGCCGGCCAGCCAGCCTTTTCCGATATCGCCCAGCAGCGTCAGGATTCCTGCCTTTTTTCCGCTCACGCGCAGGACGTTGGTGAAGCCCACGTTCCTGCTGCCGGCGCTGCGTGGGTCCACAGCGCCCAGAAGGCGTGACACCACGACTCCAAAAGGAATCGATCCAAGGAGATAGCTGGAAAGGATGAGGAACCCGATGAGCCAGGGACTGTCCATCAATCGTTGCCCGGATAGCCGGATACGAGCGTCGGCCGAATCGTCCGGTTAGAGACCTTTCGCTCCGACCTGACGCCAGAAGCTCCAGACATATTGTGCGCCTGACACATAGCCCAGGATGAGTGACAGATACAAGGTGACAATGCCGGCCAGATGCAGATTACCGATCGCTTCCACCACGGTCCCTTCGAGCACCAGGAGGACGATGGCAATGACCTGCAGGGCCATTTTGTATTTGCCGGTGACCTCGGCGGACATGATCAAACCTTCGGAGGCCGCGATGGCCCGGAGGCCGGTGACGGCGACTTCACGCGCAATGATCAGAATCGCCACCAGCGCGCTGACCCGATCGACCTGTACCAGCAGGATCAATGCAGACAACACGAGCAGTTTGTCGGCAATCGGGTCTAACAGTCGTCCGAGTTTGGTGATCTGGCCGGTCTTGCGCGCGACGTATCCGTCCAGTAGGTCCGTCACGGCCGCGACGACGAATACGATGGCCGCGGCCAAGGCTCGATCCGGCGTCGGGTCGATGAGCAGCATGACGAAGACCGGGATCAAGAGAATCCGGACGAGCGTCAGCACGTTGGGCAGATTGATGTTGCTTTCCTGCCCTGCCGACCGCATCAGTACCAGCCCGGCTTGTTTCCAGTTTTCTGCCATAAATCCTTCGACAAACCCTTCGACGCGCAGCGCGTGATGGCTCCCCTACACAATGCCGTGTTTTAGCAGGTCATGCAAGTGAATGACACCGGCCAAACGATTCGGCCCCTCCAGGACCACCAGCGCCGTGATGGAAAACCGTTCCATCAACGCGACGGCCGTCGTGGCCAGTTCGTCCGGTCCGATGGTTTTCGGTTGGCGGCTGGCGAGATCCCCGGCGGTCACTTTACTGAAGTCCCCGCCTGCTTGAATAAAGCGTCGCAAATCTCCGTCGGTCACGATTCCGTACAGTGCCCCCTTGGCGTTGACCACCGTCGTCATCCCGAGTTTCTTCGACGTCATCTCCAGGATCGTATCCGCGCCGGACACAGTGTCGCGCACACGCGGCAGGTGATCGCCATGCTGCATGAGGTCCCGCACTTTCACCAGTAGCCGTCGCCCTAAGGTGCCGCCGGGGTGAAACTGCGCGAAATCGTCCTGTTTGAAACCGCGCTTTTGAAGCAGCGCGACTGCCAGGGCATCACCCATGGCCAGGGTCGCGGTGGTGCTGGCCGTCGGGGCCAATCCCAGTGGGCAGGCTTCCTCATCGACCGATACATCCAACGTGACATCGCTGTTTTTCGCCAGCGTCGAGGCCATTTTCCCCGTCATTCCCACGACCGGAATGTTCATGCGTTTCACGAAGGGTAGCAATTGGAGGACTTCCTGTGTCTCGCCGCTATTGGAGATGGCGATCAACACATCCCGTCGAGCCAGCATGCCGAGGTCGCCATGGACGCCTTCCGCCGGATGCAGGAAGAAGGAGGGGGTGCCGGTGCTGGCCAATGTCGCCGCGATTTTCTGGCCGATCAGTCCGGACTTGCCCATCCCGGAAATGACCACCTTGCCCTGGCATTCATAGAGAAAGTTGACGGCCGAGGCGAATCGGTCGTCGAGGCGAGCCATCAATTCCTGAACGGCTCGCGCTTCGATCTCCAAGACACGTCTCCCCTCCTGCACGCTGGCATCCTGTTGAGGGCGTCGAGCGGCGCGCTTGGGTGTGGGTGATGTGGCGGACCCGGTTATTTTGCGGCTGCGTCCCATATACGTAGTACCCGTTCGAGAAGTGATTGGAGCGTATGCAGCGGGACCATGTTCGGTCCGTCAGACAACGCGGAATCTGGATCGGGGTGCACTTCCATGAAGAACCCGTCGCAGCCGGCGCCTGCCGCCGCACAGGCCAATGGTTCCACGAATTCGCGCTGACCGCTGGATTTCGTGCCGCCTCCGCCGGGGAGTTGCACGCTGTGGGTCGCGTCGAAGACCACCGGATAGCCGAACCGGCGCATGATGGGAAAGGAGCGCATGTCCACGACCAGATTATTGTAGCCGAAGGAGGAGCCACGTTCGGTCAACACGATGCGTCGGTTCCCGCTGTCTTCCACTTTCTTCACCGCGTTGCCCATTTCCGGCGGGGACAGAAACTGTCCCTTCTTGATATTGACGACCTTGCCGGTCTTGGCAGCGGCGATCAAGAGGTCGGTCTGACGACAGAGAAAGGCCGGAATCTGCAGGATATCTACGACGCGACCGGCCTCTGTGGCCTGCTCTTCCGAATGGACATCGGTCAACACCGGCACGCCGATGTGTTGCTTAACCCTGGCGAGCACGGCCAAGCCCTTCTCCAAGCCCGGTCCACGAAACGAGGTGATGGAGGTGCGATTGGCCTTGTCGAAGGATGACTTGAAGACGTAGGGCATGCCGATCGCTTTGGCGATGTCGGCAATACGCCCTGCCGTGTCTATGACGAGCTGTTCGTTCTCAATCACGCAGGGACCGGCGATGAGAAACGGCCGATTCCCCGCCCCGATCTTAAATTGTCCGAGATCTATTTCGTATGCCATAGTCTCCTAGCAGGATGCGGAACAATCCCGCCAGCTGCGCTCTCGCATCGCTTAGCGGCCTTGCTGGACGGCCATTTTACGCATCCTGCAAGTTATTTTGATACCAGCCCGCCATCTGGGCTGTTCTCACCGTAGGGTCGTGAATCAAGCGTTGCCCCAGTCTGCTGAATGTCCGCCAATCACGGGATGCTCAAACTGATCTTTCAGCAAGGCCGCAGACGAGGCAGAACCGGAGGCGTAGCGGAGCTACGTCGAGGATTGTGCCGAGTCGAGAACGCCGCCGAAAGGCAGTTTCAGCATCCCAGTTAGTGGCCGCACTTGCGCCGCAGCGCCGCCCCCACAAACCCGCTGAATAACGGATGCGGGTGATGCGGCCGTGACTTGTATTCCGGATGAAACTGCGTAGCCAGGAACCAGGGGTGGTTCTGCAACTCGACGATTTCAACCAGGCGACCGTCCGGAGACAGGCCGCTCAAAATGAGTCCCTTGGCCGTCAATTGCTCGCGATAGGCATTATTGAATTCATATCGATGGCGATGCCGTTCGCGTACCTCGCTGACCCCGTACATCTTCTGCGCCAGCGTCCCCTCGCCCAGCTTGCAGGCATAGGCGCCGAGCCGCATGGTGCCGCCCTTGTCGTTGACCGACTGTTGGTCGGACATCAGGTGAATCACCGGATGCGGGGTCTTTTCATCGAATTCCGCGCTGTTGGCACCGACAAGCCCCGCGACGTTACGCGCAAATTCGATGGTGGCGCATTGCATGCCCAGGCAGAGGCCGAGGAACGGAATCTGATGTTCTCGCGCATATTGGATCGTGACGATCTTGCCTTCGATCCCCCGTGCGCCGAAACCGCCTGGAATGAGAATCCCGTCGGCTTCACGGAGAATACGCTCGGTCCCCTGACGCTCCACCTCTTCGGATTCGATCCAGTTCACGTTGACGCGGGTTTCATGATCGATGCCGCCGTGCACCAGCGCTTCCGCCAGGCTCTTATAGCATTCCTTCAAGCCGGCATATTTTCCGACCAACGCGATCGACACCTCGTGTTTGGGATGCTTGATCTTCTGCACCATCGCATCCCACTCGCGGAGATTCGGCGGGCCGGTTTCCAGCTTGAGCAGTCGGACGATCAGTTCATCCAGTCCTTCTTTGCGAAACACGATGGGCACTTCGTAAATGGTCTCGACATCCTTAGCTGTGATGACCGCGTCTTTTTCCACGTTGCAGAACATGGCGATTTTCGCCTTGAGCTCCGGCGGAAGATAGCGGTCGGTGCGGCACAGGAGGATGTTCGGTTGAATACCGATTTCACGCAGCTTGTTCACGGAATGCTGCGTCGGCTTGGTTTTCAATTCGCCGGCGGCTCCGATGTAGGGCACCAGCGTAAGGTGCACGTAGAGGACGTTGTCCCGTCCGACGTCGTAGGGAATTTGCCGGATGGCTTCCAGGAACGGCAGGCTCTCGATGTCGCCGACGGTCCCGCCGATCTCGACGATCGTGACGTCCATGCCTTGCGAAATGCGCATGATGCATTGCTTGATCTCGTCCGTGACATGGGGCACGACTTGCACCGTTCCGCCCAGGTAATCGCCGCGCCGTTCCTTGGTGATGACGGCGTGGTAAATACGGCCGGTGGTGTAGTTGTTCTCGCGTGTCAGAGTCAGGGAGGTATACCGCTCATAGTGACCCAGATCGAGGTCGGTTTCCGCCCCGTCTTCCGTGACGTAGACCTCTCCATGCTGGTACGGATTCATGGTGCCCGGATCGACGTTGATGTAGGGATCGAGCTTGAGGAACGTGATCTTCAGCCCGCGGCTTTCCAGCAGATTGCCGATGGATGCAGAAGCCAGCCCCTTTCCGAGCGACGATACGACACCGCCGGTCACAAAAATCAGTTTGCTCATCGTGGCACCTTCTCTCGTCATGAGTGAGTGATGCCGAGTCCGGTTGCACGGCTGTGAAGTTGTTTCAGTGCGCCGGGCACGTCCTCGGGGCTATCGATGCGCAAGGAACCGTGGGTGGTTTCCCACACGCGGATACGCATTCCGTTTTCCAAGGCGCGCAGTTGTTCGAGTTTTTCGGCCTCTTCCAAAGTCCCTGTCGGCAAGGCAGTCAGACGTTGCAATGTTTCCCGGGTATAGATGTACAAGCCCAGGTGAATGAAATGCAGTCCCGGCACCGCAGCCCGCTTCGGATCGTCCCGCACCAACGGAATCGGCGCGCGGGAAAAATACAAGGCATAACCCTCGCGATCGGTAGTGACTTTGACCACGCCCGGGTTGTGGAGATCCTGATCGGAATCGATCTGTCGTTTCAAGGTGCCCATCGTGGCCTCGCTGGCCAGAAAGGGCTCGACCAGGTCGGTGATGAGATCGGGATGGAGCAGGATCTCGTCTCCCTGCAGGTCGACGAAACAGTCGCCGGTGCGGCTGTCGGCGACGGCGGCGACGCGGTCGGTGCCGGTGCGATAGGGCTCCGTCATCATCACGACCTGTCCGCCGAAGCGCTGCACAGCCGTTTTGATGCGCTCGTCATCCGTGGCGACCAGAACGTCATCGACCGTGCGACAAGCCTGTGCCTGCTCGTAGACATGTTGGATCATCGGTTTGCCCAGCAACTCGACCAGCGGTTTGCCCGGGAATCGTGAAGAACCGTACCGGGCTGGAATCACCACCGTCACCGAACGTTTCACTTCAGTTCTGTCCCAGGGCATCCGTGAGTTGCGCGGCCGTAACCGTAGCGGTACCGATCATGCCGACGACGACCCCGGCGGCTTGGTTGGCAAGCACCGCTGCGTCACGCATGCTTGCGCCCGTCGAGAGCGCCAGCGCGAGTGTTCCGACGACGGTATCACCGGCACCGGTGACATCATAGACCTGTCGGGCGCGCGTGGGGATATGCCAATGGTCGCCATGAGCCTGGTACACACTCATCCCGCGTTCACCCCGCGTCACCAAAACGGTTTGGCATCCCAATCGCTGCCGAAGAATCGTACCGGCTTTTGTAATCGCCTTGTCGTCCTCCCCTTGCACGCCGGCAGCCTGGGTGGCTTCGAGATGATTGGGGGTGATGACGGTGGCACCTTTGTAATAGCTGAAATGTTCCACCTTGGGATCGACCACGATGGGAATTTTGCGCTGCCCCGCCAGTCGAGTCAACTCTGTCATGAGCGACGCGGTGACGACCCCCTTCGCATAGTCCGAGACGACCAGGCAGGAGAGTTCTTTCAAGCGCGATTCCACATACCGGAGAATGCGCCGTTGCAGCAGGGCCGAGAGTTCCGTGCGGCGTTCGACGTCATAGCGAACGATTTGCTGATTGTGGGCGACCACCCGGGATTTTCTGGTCGTCGGCCGGCTCTGGTCGATGACCACGCCGCCGCGGCCCTGCCGGCGCCCGCCCAGTTCTTTTAAGAGCAACCGCCCGCTTTCGTCGGCACCGATCACGCCGCAGATATCCGCCTGCCCGCCGAGTGCGAGAATGTTGTTGAAGACGTTGGCTGCGCCGCCCAGCTTGAGGGATTCCGATTCAACGTGGACGACCGGCACGGGCGCTTCCGGAGAAATCCGGCTCACCCGTCCCCAGACGTAGTGGTCGAGGATCAAGTCCCCGATCACCAGCACTTTGGCTTGGGAGAAACGCTGGACGTAGGCGCTGAGTGCGACGTGATCAAGCGTCGTGTCCTCGCCCGGTTGCCCGCTCGACGTCCCGGTCTGTCCGGTTCGCCCTACTGGATGGCTTTTCCTAACCTTTCCCATCGTACCCATTCCGTCCATGATCCTTGGCCGCTCCACGACCAGTAAATGCGAAATGCTTTGCCGCGCACTTTTTCCGTGCGGACATAGCCCCAGAAGCGACTATCGAGACTATGGTCCCGATTGTCTCCCATCACGAAATACGCGTCCTCCGGCACTGTCACAGGGCCGAAATTGTCGCGCGGACTGATGCGCCCGTCGTGCACGGGGGGATCAGTGTGTTGCGTGAAGGCATGGTCGTCGAACGGCATCCCGTTGATGTGCACGACTTTATTCCGCACCTGAATGGTATCGCCGGGAAGACCGATGACGCGTTTGATAAAGTCCTTATCTTCGTCTTCGGGAAACCGGAATACGATGATATCGCCGCGCTGGATCGATCCGAAGGGAATGAGCGTCCGTGAGGAGTAGCAGGTGACCGGCGGAAACCCCGGCTGAATCTTGCAGTCGGTCGGCCATTGCAGGCCATAAGACAGTTTGCTGACGAGAATATGATCACCCACCAGCAGCGTAGGAATCATCGAGCCGGAGGGAATCTTGAAGGCCTGCACTACGAAGACGCGAATGGCAAAGGCCAGCAACATCGCGATGATGATCGCTTCCGCGTATTCTCGCAGGATCGACTTGTGGGCCGGCTGACCGACGGCGACGACCGTGGGGGCATGGGTCGCTTGTTCCGAGGGTGCGGGGGGCGTTACCGGTCCCGTCGTTGAGGAGCTGTCGTCGGGGCGTGGATTGGGGTCGAGACTCATTCCTCGCCCACCTTCAAGATGGCCAGGAACGCTTCTTGGGGCACTTCCACCCGTCCGACCGCTTTCATGCGTTTTTTGCCTTCTTTCTGCTTGTCCCAGAGTTTTCGCTTGCGCGAGATGTCGCCGCCGTAACACTTTGCGGTGACATTCTTTTTAATGGCGCCGATCGTTTCCCGCGCGATGATCTTGTTGCCGATCGCCGCCTGGATGGCGATTTCGAACATCTGCTTGGGGATCAGTTCTTTCATTTTTTCCGCGACTTGCCGCCCGCGCTGATACGCCCGCTCTTTATGCGTGATGAAGGACAATGCATCGACGGGCTCACCATTGAGCAGAATATCGAGGCGCACCAGTTCGGATTCCCGATACCCGAGGAGTTCATAGTCGAGCGACGCATAGCCCTGCGTCTTCGATTTCAACTTGTCGTAGAAATCGAGGATGACTTCGTTGAGCGGCAGCTCGTAGCTGATCACGACGCGGGTGGGATCCAGGTAGTGAATGCTTCGCTGGATACCGCGCCGCTCCTGACACAATTGCAGCAAGGTGCCGAGATACCGCTCCGGTGCGATCAGCGTCGCCAGGATGAACGGTTCTTCGAACGAGGCGATCGAACTGGGTTCAGGAAGTTCCGCCGGGTTATTGAGTTCGAGCACATCGCCTTTGGTCGTCAGGATCCGGTAGATGACGGTCGGCGCGGTGGTGATGAGCGTCAATCCGTATTCGCGTTCCAACCGCTCCTGAATAATCTCCATATGGAGCAGGCCGAGGAAGCCGCAACGGAAGCCGAACCCGAGGGCGAGCGAGGTTTCCGGCTCATAGATGAACGACGAGTCGTTCAAGCGCAACTTCAAGAGCGCATCCCGCAGATCTTCGTAACGAGCGGTGTCGGTGGAATAGAGTCCGCAAAACACCAGCGGTTTGACTTCTTTATAGCCGGGAAACGGCTGCTCGGTCGGGTGTGCCGCCTCGGTCAACGTGTCACCGATCTTGACGTCGGCCACTTCCTTCATGTTGGCGCAGAGGTAACCGACCTCCCCGGTCATGAGCTGGGTGCCCTTGGTCCGTTTCGGCGTAAACTGCCCGACCTCGGTGACTTCGAACAGCCGGTCGTTGGACATGACCTTGATTTTCATCCCGGGTCGCACGGAGCCGTCGATGATGCGGGTGAGGACGATCACGCCCTGGTAATTGTCGAACCAGGAATCGAAAATCAGCGCCTTGAGTGGCCGAGTCGGATCGCCGGACGGTGGTGGGATGCGTTTGACGATCGCCTCCAGCACTTCCGGAACACCGCGTCCTTCTTTGGCGCTGACCAGCATGGCATCGCTGGCGTCCAGGGTGAGCACATCGGAAATTTGCTGTTTTGTGCCCTCGACGTCGGCGCTGGCGAGATCGATCTTATTGATGACCGGAATAATCG
>RRZU010796882.1_pt1 | contig 20338 bp, 15 predicted proteins | sample 2165561 | NCBI WGS metagenome assembly RRZU01 (sample SAMN10456909, study PRJNA506462) | wastewater metagenome | isolation source: wastewater sludge | place: USA: Moscow, Idaho | reverse complement strand
TCTCCAGTAACTTTTTCAACATATCAAATAAATTATGATTTTTCAGTAGCTACAGACAAAACGAAAGCTTACATTCGTTTTATAAATGTAATAAGCAATACACCTGCTACTGGTTACGATTTAGGAATCATAAAAACTACGTCAATTTCTGGTGCCGCAACAACTGTAACAAAAGAGATTCAAACTTACAAGAATATTACATTTAAAGGCGGTAGTGAAGTATTTATTCCCATCGAAGCACAAGACCCAATAGACGCAAGAGGTTATCAAATACAGTTACGCGTTGCTGGTTCTGCAACAAACAGTCCTACACTTGCTGCACCTGCCCTAATAAGAAATCAACCAAATTCGGGTACTGGCGTATTTGTTCCTAGAGCAGGGAGAATTTATACCATATACTGTGTAGGATTTGCAGGAGGGTTGTCTTTGGGATTGCCAAGTACCACAGTTAATGCTCCGTTTATTAGTTGGTATACAAATAAATAAAAACCATTTAAAAACACTGCTTTAAAATTTTTGAAGCGGTGTTTTTTTTAAAATTTTAATTTATTCTTTAAATAAAATATTTTTTACAAATAAATAAAAATATTCTAATACAATTCTTGGTTGAACTACCTTTTGTAAATTCCAGTTAAATAAAAACAGGTCTAAAACATTTCGCCTTCAATTACAAGAAAGGAAGTTTATTAACTATTTAAACAGTTCATTATGTATTATTTATTTAAAAAAAATAGTTTGTTTTTATTTGTATTGATGACAATCAATATGCATTCTAATCACAATCAGAACGTGACAAATATAAAGGCACTTCTAATTCATCCCATTAAAACCGGAGCAGATAACTACCAAAAATACCTTCCTTTATTAAAGGATAAAAAAGTTGGAATTGTTACCAATCAAACCGGAATTTTATCTGACAATACTCACTTGGTCGATTTTCTATTAGAGAAAAAAATTGCTATTCAAAACATTTTTGCGCCAGAACACGGATTTAGAGGCACTGCTGATGCAGGCGAACATGTGGTTGACGGAAAAGATCCAAAAACTGGATTATCCATTATCTCTCTTTATGGAGACAATAAAAAACCAAAACCCGCACAATTAGCAGGAATCGATATTATGATATTTGACTTACAAGATGTAGGCGCCCGTTTTTACACTTATATTTCGTCTTTGCACTATGTAATGGAAGCCTGTGCCGAAAATGGAATTCCGCTTATAATCTTAGACCGACCAAATCCAAATGGAAGTATTACTGATGGTCCGCTTTTAGAAAAAGAATTTACCAGCTTTGTAGGTATGCACCCTGTCCCACTTCTTCACGGACTGACAATAGGTGAATATGGAAAAATGATTAATGGTCAAAAATGGCTTAAAAATAAAGCTCAATGTGCGCTAACTGTTATCCCATGTACCAATTACAATCGTAAAATGCCGTACAGTTTACCTGTTAAACCATCACCAAATTTACCTAACGACCAATCTATAAATCTATATGCAAGTTTGTGCTTGTTCGAGGGTACTAATGTAAGTGTAGGCCGCGGAACTGAAAAACAATTCCAAATTTATGGCTCTCCTTTTTTAAATAAAAAAAGTTTCGATTTTAGTTTTACGCCAAAACCAAATTTTGGTGCAAAAGATCCCATGCATAATGGAAAAGAATGCTTTGGTGAAGATCTAACATCGTACCCAAAACTTACTCAATTAGAACTAAAATGGTTAATAAAAGCCTATCAAAATACAACTGATAAAACTAAATTTTTCAATGCCTTTTTTACAAAACTAGCTGGAACAAAAAAATTACAACAGCAAATTGAAAACGGAGTTTCGGAAAATAAAATAAGACAAAGTTGGCAGAAAGATTTGACTGCATTTAAAAAAATGCGAACCAAATATCTAATTTATTAAATTTAGTAGCACTGCTATTAATTAAAGTTCTTTCACTTTTAAATATTAAAAAAATGGCTAAAAATAATCCTGATACCGAAAAAGAATCGCTTTACGCTAATCTAGAAAAAATGAGTACTGAAGAAATACTCATGGGAATCAATGCTGAGGATAAGAAAGTCTCGAGCGTAATAAAAAAACAAATTCCGAATATTGAAAAACTAGTAGATGCAGTTGTTGTAAAAATGCAGCATGGTGGTCGCTTGTTTTATATAGGTGCTGGAACTTCTGGAAGAATTGGAATTTTAGATGCTTCAGAATGCCCCCCTACTTTTGGCGTACCTCATGACTTAGTAATCGGAATTATTGCTGGCGGTGATTATGCGATCAGAAAAGCGGTTGAAAACGCTGAAGACGACTTTAGTCAAGCTTGGGAAGATTTGAAAAAACACAATATCACAAGTGCCGATTTCGTAATTGGTATTGCAGCATCGGGAAATACACCTTATGTAATTGGTGGTTTAAAAATGGCTCGTGAAAACAATATTAACACCGGAAGTATTTCATGTAATAGCAATAGCTTAATCTCAGCAGAAGCCGATTTTCCTATCGAAATTGTTGTAGGTCCGGAGTTTCTAACAGGAAGTACACGCATGAAAGCGGGAACCTCACAAAAATTAGTTTTAAATATGATCTCTACTTCGGTGATGATTAAACTAGGAAAAGTGTATGGGAACAAAATGATTGACATGCAGTTATCGAATAAAAAACTCGTGCAAAGAGGTGTAGAAATGATTGTTGAAGAACTAAAAATCGATGAAAAATTAGCGGCTGAATTGTTGAATAAACACAAAAGCGTAAGAGCTGTTTTATTAGCTGAAAATAAAAATTTAGAGCATTAATTGTTAAACAACTATATACTAACCAAACAATAACCACATAGAATGACACCAAGCGCAATCCTAATTCTTATCTTCGTTTATTTCGGATTATTATTCTATATCTCACACCGAGTGAGTCGGAAAGATGATGGAAACGCAGCATTTTTCACTGCTAATAAAAACTCAAAATGGTATTTAGTGGCGTTCGGGATGATAGGAACTGCTCTTTCTGGCGTGACTTTCATTTCAGTTCCTGGAGAAGTTGGTGCAGCAGGTGGCGAGCAATTCAAATATTTTCAGTTTATAATAGGAAATGCTATTGGTTTTATAATAATCACCAAGTTATTATTACCGTTGTATTACCGAATGAATTTGACCTCTATTTACAGCTATATCGAGCAACGAATGGGGTTTTACAGTTATAAAACTGCCGCTTCTATCTTCTTAATTAGTAGAACAGTTAGTTCTGCTTTCAGACTTTATTTAGTAGTTATTGTTTTACAGCGCTATGTTTTTGATTTTTACGGAATTCCGTTTGCGATGACCGTTCTAATCTCTTTAGTGCTTATATTTTCTTACACGTATAGAGGTGGACTTAAAACGATAATTATCACTGATACCTTACAAACATTTTTCTTAGTGAGTTCTGTTTTCTTAACCATTTATTTCATTTGTGACAGTATGGATTTGAGTGCTATTGGTGCATTTGAAGAGGTGAAAAACAGTAATTACTCTAAAATATTTTTCTTTGATGATTTCTTAGGAAGTAAATTCCATTTTGTCAAACAAATTTTAGGAGGAATGTTTGTTACAATCGCAATGACAGGACTAGACCAAGATTTAATGCAAAAAAACCTGAGCTGTAAAAACATTGGCGAAGCCCAAAAGAACATGTTTACCTTTACAGGAATCTTTGTAGTTATCAATATATTTTTCTTGAGTGTTGGTGCTTTACTTTACATTTATGCCAACAAAAACGGAATTGCAATACCTACAGATTTAATTACTGGCAAACCTAGAACTGATCTACTTTTTCCTGAAATTGCTTTGAATCATTTGTCTACAATACCAGCAATAATATTTTTATTGGGAATTATTGCAGCCACTTTTGCCACAACAGATTCGGCTTTAACAGCACTAACTACATCTTTTTGCGTTGACTTTTTAGGCATGGACAAAGGAGAAAATGGGACTAAAAAGAATGCCATACGCAACAGACATTTAGTTCACATCAGTTTTTCAGCGTTGGTGTTTTTAGTGATACTTGTTTTTAACTCTATCAATGACAGTTCGGTAGTTGGAATGATATTCAGGGTTGCTTCGTACACTTATGGTCCATTATTAGGATTATACGCATTTGGATTGTTTCAAAAATCCAAAAAAGTAAACGATAAATTAGTGCCGTTGATATGCCTCCTAGCACCTTTCTTAACATATTTAATAAATGAAAATTCTAAAGTATTATTCTCAGGATATGTTTTTGACAATGAACTAATTGTAGTAAATGGATTATTGACGTACGTAGGATTGTATATAACAAGCTCCCGTTCAGCTGAAAAAATAAGTTTTTAAACTTGCACAAAGAACAAAATACCACTAATCAATTACAAACCAGCAGTTCTAATTCAATTGCTAAAAAAATAATTAAATGAAAGATTTCCTTTTAAAGATTAGCCTTTATACCGCAATTATCCTTTTGATTACCAATTGCGCTACTACTAAAAATAGCGACACGATTACAAATTTAAAAAAAACGTCTTTTTCAGAAAATGCAGCTATTTATCTTGCTAAAAACAAATCGGAAAGAAAGATTTTTTTTAAAGATTCTGACAACGAAACCTACTGGGTTGACAGTATTTACAACAAAATGACAAGTCGAGAAAAAATAGGTCAATTGTACATGATTTCAGCTTATTCGAATAAAGATTCTGTTCACGAAAATGAAGTTAAAGCTCTTATCAAAAAATATAAAGTTGGTGGACTCCTTTTTTTTCAAGGTGGACCAATGCGTCAAGCGAAATTAACTAATGAATATCAGTCTAAATCTGATGTTCCATTATTTATTGCTATAGATGCGGAATGGGGATTGAGTATGCGATTGGATTCTACTTATCGGTATCCTTGGAACATGACTTTGGGCGCGATTGAAGATCTTAGTTTAATTGAGAAAGTTGGTAAAAACATGGGGAACGAAAACAAGCGAATGGGAATCCATTTTAATTTTGCTCCAGTTCTTGACATCAACACCAATCCAAAAAACCCAATTATTGGCAACCGTTCTTTTGGCGAAGATAAAACTAATGTTAGCAACAAAGCCATCGCCTACATGAAAGGCGTTCAAGGTCAAGGTATTTTTAGCACCGGAAAACATTTTCCTGGACACGGAGACACGGCTGCCGATTCACATCATACATTGCCTTTACTTGATTTTTCATTAGAAAGAATCGATTTGGTAGAACTGTATCCTTACAAAAGAATTTTCGACGAAGGTTTGGTCTCCGTTATGGTTGGACACCTTGAAATTCCTAGTTTAGATCCTAGAAAAAATCTTCCTTCTTCCGCTTCGTATAATGTAGTAACCCACTTACTTCAAAAACAATTGGGTTTTGAAGGATTGATTTTCACAGATGGTTTAGCCATGAAAGGTGCCACCAATTTCCTAGGTCCTGGCGATCTTGAATTAGCTGTAATTCTTGCAGGAAATGACATTTTACTTGCTCCAATTGACGTACCGGCAGGTTTTGAAAAACTAGAAACAGCGTACAAAAATGGAATTCTTACCGAAGAACGTTTGGCTCATTCAGTAAAAAAAATATTGCGTTATAAGTACAAAGCGGGGTTAAATACATACAAGCCTGTTGTTTTAGAAAACCTAGTTCAAGACATCAATCCTTCAGAAAATGAGGCTTTACATTATAAATTGTATGAAAATGCGATTACTGTATTAAAAAATGAAAAGGAAATACTTCCCATCAAAAACTTAAATCAGAAAATTGCGTATGTAAAACTAGGAGACGATGTCAACAGCACTTTTGTAACTACTTTAAAAAAATACACCGAAGTAACCGAAGTCAAGAACACCAATATTGACAGTTTAAATCGCAAATTAAAAAATTACAACACGGTTATTATTGGTTTTCATAAAGTGAATAAAACTTGGGATAAACAAGAATTTACAGCAACTGAATTGGTTTGGTTACAAGAAATATCAAAACACAACAAAGTGATTCTCGATATTTTCTCTAAGCCGTATTCCTTATTGCCACTCACTAATTTTGATGACATTGAAGGTTTAGTCGTTTCGTACCAAAACTCAGATATTAGCCAGGTAGTTTCAGCAGAAGTACTATTTGGTGCCATCGAAGCCAAAGGAAAATTACCGGTTTCTATAAATAAACATTTCAACGTAAACGATGGATTATCGACAGTAAAACTAAATCGTTTGGGGTTTACAGCCCCAGAAAATGAAGGTATGAATCCACTTGTTTTATCTAAAATTGATAGTATTGCCAAAAAAGCTATTGATGGTAAAATGACTCCCGGAATGCAAGTGTTAGTCGCTCGAAAAGGAAATGTCATTTTTCAAAAATCGTACGGACACCATACTTACGACAATACTATGAAAGTTTCAAATTCAGACTTATATGACGTAGCCTCGATTTCAAAAATGATATCGACGCTTCCTAATGTGATGCAGTTGTACGACAAAAACAAAGTAAATCTGGATACTAAATTAAAAAAGATGGTTCCGGTTTTTGCAAAAACAGACAAAAAAAACATCACCTTCAAGGATTTATTAACCCATTATGCGGGGCTTCAAGCTTGGATTCCTTTTTACAAAGCAACCTTAGACGCTGATAATAAACCATTGGAAAAATATTATAGTAAAGTGCCACATACTCAATTTTCTACAAAAGTTGCCGATCATCTTTATATCAGAAATGACTATCATGACACCATTATGAAAATCATTGCAAATAGCCCGAGATCTCTTAAAAAAGAATACAAATACAGTGATTTTACCTTCATTATCCTAAAAGAATATTTAGAAAGAAAAACAAAACAACCGTTAGAAGTTTTAAGCCAAAAAAACTTTTACAGTTCGCTTGGAATGAATAATACGCTTTACAACCCGTTGACAAAATTGGATAAAAATCACATTGTACCATCGGAAATTGACAATTATTTTCGTCACCAAGTAGTACAAGGATATGTGCACGATATGGCAGCAGCAATGGAAGGCGGCGTAGCTGGTCATGCCGGAATTTTCTCGAACGCTATGGATGTTGCAAAAATGATGCAGCTATTTTTACAAAAAGGGAGCTATGGCAATAAACGTTATTTTTCTGAAAAAACATTTGATACCTTTAACACCTCTTATTATGCAGCGGTAGGAGTTCAGAGAGGTTTGGGTTTTGACAAAAGAATTGCCGAAGTTGGACCTACTTGTGCTTGTGTTTCTGAAGCAAGTTTTGGTCATACCGGATTCACTGGTGACATTGCCTGGGTTGATCCAGAAACAGATCTTGTGTATGTGTTTTTATCCAATCGAACGTATCCAGAAGTTACGGCCGAAGGGAATAAATTATCCAAGGAAAAAATCAGAGAAGATATTCAGAAAATAATTCAGGAAGCCATTATAAAATAACAAACACTTCTATATATTTAGACTATCATATAGCAACAAAAGCTGTATCAGATTAACGTTAAAAAATAAATTATGAACTCAGATCTGGAATTACTGTATAAAATTGCCCAAAAACCTTTCCGAACCATTATCGGATTAATGTCTGGTACTTCATTAGATGGTTTGGATGTCGCTTTATGTGCAATTTCAGGTTCTGGCGAAAACACAGAAGTCCAACTACTACATTTTGACACTGTTGATTATTCGGAAGATATAAAATTAGAAATCAGAAATGTGTTTGCAAAACAAACGATTGATTTTCAAAAATTGGTTTTATTGAACGAATGGATTGGAGTGCTTCACGCCAATATCATTTTGGATTGCCTAAAACACTGGGCAATAGCCACAGACAAAGTTGATTTAGTTGCCTCACACGGACAAACCGTTTTTCATGCTCCAAAAATTCTCCACCAACAAGAAAAATTCCCAAATGCCACTTTACAAATTGGTGACGGAGATCACATTGCTGTAAAAACGGGGATTATAACCCTTTCCGATTTCAGACAAAAACATCTTGCTGCTGGTGGCGAAGGAGCTCCGCTGGCAGTTTATGGCGATTATTTGTGGTTTTCAAGAAAAGGAGAAAATCGCATTATGCTCAACATGGGCGGTATTGCTAATTTCACATACTTACCCTCAACTTGCAATCCTGAGGAGGTTTTTGTTACTGATACGGGAACCGGAAATACGCTAATTGATGCGTTTACCAGACTTCATTATCCTGCTAAATCCTACGATAAAGATGCCGAAATTGCTAAAACTGGCACCGTAAATTCATCCCTTTTGAAAGCTTTAAAAGCGAATGAATTCTTCCTAACCCCTTTTCCAAAAACGACAGGTCCAGAACTTTTTAATATCGATTATGTTACAAAAGCACAAACCCAAAGCAAAACAACACACCTTTCTATTCCAGATTTATTGGCAACATTAACTCGGTTTTCTGCCGAAACCATCGCAGAAGCAATTCAATCTACCATTGCTAAATCCGTAGATTCTGCTGAAAAATTCACCATTTATATGTCCGGCGGAGGCGCTCATAATCCTTTATTAGTAGACGGACTAAAAGATTTGTTGCCCTGTCATTTTTCGAAAACAGATGATTTAGGGATTTCAGGCGATGCCAAAGAGGCAATACTGTTTGCTATTTTAGCCAATGAAACCGTTTGTGGTGGCAATTCAAATTTTGGAGTACGCAAAGGAATTCCTTCAGTATCAATGGGGAAAATTTCATTTCCAAATTAAAGACTAATGAATTATTAAAAACAGTTCAGTTCAACTAATTACTAAAACAAAAACCCAATGATAAAAGAGCGTTTAATTTCTCTAGATGTATTCCGAGGATTTACAATTTTATTAATGACAATTGTAAATAATCCGGGAAGTTGGTCCTCTATTTATCCGCCTTTAGCACATGCCGAATGGCACGGCTGTACGCCTACTGATTTAGTTTTTCCATTTTTTATTTTTATAATGGGTACCGCAATCCCATTTGCAATGCCAACAAAACAGTTTGACTTTTTAGTTTTTAATAAAATAGTCGTGCGCTCTTTACGCATTTTTTGTTTAGGACTATTTTTAAATTCTTTCAGTAAATTTGAATTATTTGGTTTTGAAGGAATCGCTTTGTTAGTACTCCGATTGATTATTACTTTTGCAGTAGCGTATGCCCTTTTGGGAAATTTTAGTTTAAAAATTAAAACCTATCTCGTTTTTGCTGTTTTCACAGTACTACTATTTTTAGCCTATAGTCAAATTAAAGCGTTTCAAGACGTCAGAATCCCTGGTGTTTTGCAGCGAATAGGGATTGTTTATTTCTTTGTGGCTCTTTTATATTTGAAAACAAATCTAAAAACACAACTTTTGGTTGCCGCTTCCATTTTACTAGGTTACTGGCTTATAATGACTTTTGTTCCTGTCCCGGGATTTGGTCCTGCAAATTTTGAAAAAGGAACCAATCTGGCGGCTTGGCTTGACAATTTAATATTAAACGGACATTTATGGAGCTATTCTAAAACTTGGGATCCAGAAGGGATTTTGAGCACTTTTCCTGCCATAGCAACTGGAATTTTTGGCATGTTCGTAGGACAGATACTCAACTTACAAATCACCAAAATTGAAATTATAAAAAAAACAGCTATCATAGGAATTACTCTATTGATTTCGGGTTTGCTTTGGAGTATCGTATTTCCAATAAACAAATCGCTCTGGACAAGTTCTTATGTACTGTATACTGCAGGAATTGCCGCATTATGCCTAACCCTATTGTACTGGATAATTGATGTTTTAAATTATAAAAAATGGACCACCTTTTTCTTAATTTGGGGCGTCAATCCCATGATTGTATTTTTCTTTTCTGGTATTATTCCAAGAGCTCTGAGCGCTATTAAGATTCAAAATCCAGAAATAGCAACCGAAGAAATCAATCTTCAGAGCTATATTTATAATCATAATATTGTTCCTCTTTTTAGTAATCCACTAGATTCATCATTGACTTACGCATTGGTTTATGCTATTTTTTGGTCTATAATTTTATGGGTATTTTACAAATACAAATTAATTTTCAAGGTCTAATCTGAATGATTTTATATTAAACACTATTTATTTGATTAAATACATTTAAAAACTGGGGTGCATTTTTTTTTTGCAAATTATGGCTTTAGCCACTTTGGCACACTCTAAATTTCATTTCTATAAATACAAACAAAAATAGTATGCCTTTGAATTGCACAAAACAAACAAAAACCAACTAGTTGCCAATCAATATCATACACTGAATTATTGGCTTAACCAATAAAAAAGGGTATCTTTAGGTTATGAAAAAACATCACACTATAATTATTGCCGGAGCCGGTGGAATAGCAGAAGCTGTTGGCTTGTTGTTAATGGAATGGAGCGACGTAACCCCTACTGTGTTTATTGGTGACAGAACCCATTCAAAAGCAAAAAACGTAGCTGATTGGATTCAAGAAGGAACAACCAAATCGGGCTCTATACAGGACTTTCATCTTGCTGAAAAAGGTATCACGGACGAAATGAAGACCATCTTACGTCAGGGAGATATTATTCTCGACTGTTTGCCCGGAAGCCAATCACCAAGAATCGCTCAGTTTGCTAAAGATTACAAGTTGCATTACGCCAATCTAACCGAATATGTCGCAGAAACCGAAGAAATAGTAGCTTTGGCAAAAGAGGCTAAAACTGGTTTTCTTATTCAAACTGGTTTAGCTCCAGGATATATCGATTTACTGGCCAATGGGCTTTTTCAACAATTTTGCACAGACTATGAAGTTGATAAAGTAGATAAGTTAGAATTTAAAGTTGGAGCATTAACCAATCATGCCGTTGCTCCACATTATTATGGTTTTACATGGAGTCCAGTGGGCGTAGCGACCGAATATATCAAAGATGCTATTGTACTGAGAGATTTTAAAAAAACAAATCTACCACCCTTATCCGAAAGAGCAACAATCATTATTGATGGAATTACTTATGAAGAGGACCTTACTTCTGGCGGCGCAGCAGATTTACCAGATGCGTTGTCTGGAAAAGTGCGTTCACTAGACTACAAAACGTTACGACATCCCGGGCATTATTCCTGGGTGCAAGAGCAACTTCAAAATCTAGGAAATACGTCTGATGTCATTAATAGCCTGCAAGAAAAAATGGAGGCTGCAATTCCCCATGTTGAAGACGACCAAATTATTTTGTACGCAGCTGTAGAAGGCAAAGATGCTACGGGAGTTTTACGCAGACGAGAAATTGCCAAGCACGTCATTCCGCTAACAGTAGGAAAACACAAGTTGCGAGCAATCCAAACCACTACAGCTGCAGCTTTAGTACAAGCAGCACAACTTTTGCTCGAATCATCCCTTAGCGGTGTTGTACTTCAAAGTCAAATTGATCCAATACCGTTTTTAAATGGAAATTACATCGTACCTGTTTATGGTAACGTATAAGACAAACACAACAATAAATACTTCTTTTTTATGCGATACATTTGTTCTTTGAAAGTTCGATCCTACTACAATGTATTTTGCGAAATAACAATTAGAACAATCGCTATCAAAGCTAGAAACAGACCTGCAAAATTCATTTTGCTTAGTTTTTCTTTAAAAACAAAGATTCCAACTAAACTTCCTAGTACAATTACTCCCATATTCATCCCCGCAAAAACTGTAGAAGGATTTTCAGCGAAAGCTTTATGCGCTTTTAGATAAAAAAGAATATTTCCAAAGTTGAAAACACCAACCAAACCTCCAAAAATAATATTTTTAAAATTCAAAGGGACTTTAGTTATAATGACATCATATACAACTGCTGCAATCATAATGAACAGTGCAATTCCAAAAACTACAAATAATGAAGTGGTATATGGTAGCGTTGTATAAAGAGCGATTTGTTTAAACAGGATGTCTATAACGCCAAAACCCAATAAAACTACGGCAGGATATATCCATTTATTAGTGGTGTTTTGAGAAGGCTTTGCAAGAATAAGCAATAGTGCCGGAAACCCTACCAAAAAAGCAGTAATTTTTAGCATATTAAAATCTTCTTTGAAGAGTAGCCACGCAGCCAATATGGGAATAAACAAAGAAAGTCTTTGGGCCGCATCTGTTTTTACAATCCCAACTTGTTTTATAGAAGCGGCTAAAAAAAGAAAAATAGTGGGCAATAAAACACCAATGGGCACATAAATACCCCAAGGTGCCGAAGTTCCTATATCATTAAGATTTGGACTGAAAAAAAAATAACAAAGAACAAGAGCAAACACATAATTCCAAGCGACAATTTGAATAGGGCTGCTGGAATACCGGCGTGAAACTTTAAATAACACTCCAACGGTAACACTGCAAATAATACTTAGAATCAAAAATAACATAGCAAATTTATTAGCGCGTAAAATTATCATTTTTAGGTTTACTTCATAGCTGTTTTGCTAATTAAATTAAGGAGACAATCTATCCACTTTCCAAGAATAATCGTCTTGACTTGTATACCGAATTCTATCGTGTAGTCTGTTCGCTCTTCCTTGCCAAAATTCAACTTCTAAAGGAGTTACCAAATATCCTCCCCAATGCTTCGGTCTTGGAATTACGATACTCTCAAAATCCTTTTCCAATAGCTTTAGGTTTTCCTCTAAATATTCTCTTGAAGGAACCACTTCACTTTGATTGGATGCGATTGCTCCCAATTTACTTCCATCGGGTCTGGACTCAAAATAGTTGTCCGAAATTATTTCTGAAGTTCTTTTTGCAATCCCTTTTATGATTACTTGTCGCTCCATCGTATGCCAAAAAAAGGAAAGACATATTTTGGGGTTTTCAGCAATGGCTTTACCCTTTTCTGAATTATAATTGGTATAAAAAATAAAACCCTCTTCATTGTATTTTTTCAACAAAACAACTCTAGATTTAGGAAAACCATCTAAACCAATGGTTGCAACTGTCATTGCATTTACTTCCTCATTAGACCCAAATTCTTCTACCTCATGAAACCATCTGTTAAAAAGGTTTATGGGATCTTCCGGAATAGCAGACTCTAACAACTCACTCTTTTCGTAAGATTTTCTATAATCACTTAAGTCACTCATTTTAATTTGTTTTAGATTGTTCTACTTGTACGGCTTTCAAAAAATTGAAAAATATATAAATCCAAAGATCAATTTTACAGTAGAATCAATGGAATGTATTTAAAACTCAAAGCTTTTTCCATCGTCGGCTAAAAGTACTTCAGGAAAAATAGTTTCGGCTTCTTCTTTAAACAATTCGATACTTTCATATCGAGTAGAATAATGGCCCAAAATTAATTGTTTTGCATTCGCTTTCAAAGCAATGGTTGCTGCTTCTTTTGCAGTAGAGTGCAATGTTTTTTTGGCTAGATTTTCCTCAGATTGCAGGAAAGTCGATTCATGGTACAAAACATCGATATTTTCAATAATTGGCAGTATCGCTTCATTATAAACCGTATCAGAACAAAACGCATAATTCTTTGCTGGAACTGGATCAAATGTCAATTGGTCATTTTCAATGATTCTTCCATCCTCCAACACGATGTCTTTTCCGTTTTTTATGTTTTGGTAATAACAGCGCTCTATTTCATAATTTTGTACGGCATCCAAATTAAGTTTTCGTTCACCAACTTTTTCTTGGAACAAAAAACCATTCGTATACACTCGGTGTTTCAATGGGATGGTTTTCACCAAAACCTTATCATCTTCAAAAATAATTTCGCTTTCAAGAGATTCCAATTCATGGAAAAACAAATCGTAATTAGTCCAAGAATTAGACAATCGTAATTGCACTTTAATCACTTCTTTGATTCCCTTTGGACCATAAATATGCAAATCCGTGGTTCGGTTCAGTAAAGTAAATGTAGACACTAAGCCTACTAATCCAAAAAAATGATCCCCGTGCAAATGGGAAATGAAAATATGATTAATTTTAGAGAATCGAATTTTATTCTTGCGCAATTGAACTTGAGTTCCTTCTCCACAATCAATCAGAAAAAGTCTGTTCTTTATTTCTAAAATCTGCGAAGTAGGATTGGTAAATGTTCGGGGTGTTGCAGCATAGCAACCAAGGATTGTTAGTTTCAAGTTTTTGGGTATTCAGTTATTTCGTGTTTTACTTAAGTCAATTAAAGGGCTAAAAAATAACCGAAAAATAATTTTAGAAACCTAAATCTCTTTCAATCTCTTCCATTTCAATGATGTCGTGCGCTTCTAATAATGAAGGCACCACTGTTAATTTATCAGGAACAGCATTGTAATCAAAGTCTGAAGTAACAATAACAAATGACTTTTTAGATTTTTTATGTTGTTTTGATAATGGCATAAATAATTTAATATCACTCGTTGACAAATCTTTATAGATCATAAGATCTATAACTATGTTATGGTTTTCGAATGATTTATATTGATGGGTAACCTTCATTAAAAAAGAAGTGAAATCACCTTGTAGGTCCTTAATTGTTATCGTATGTTCTTTTTGATCTACTTTCATTGTATTAGATTTTTAGAAACTGTATAAAGACAGCTTGGTGTTTATTAGCTAATTTACAAAGTTTTAGATTAACTTATTGAATTTTTGAAGCTAAAAGATAAATAACTGCCATTCTGATTGCTACACCATTTTCTACTTGATTTAAAATCACTGATTGATTGGAGTCTGCGACTTCACTTGTAATCTCTACTCCACGATTAATAGGTCCGGGATGCATGATTATAATTTCTTTATTAAGAGAATCTAAAAGCGTTTTGTCAACTCCATATTGCTGTGCATATTCCCTTGTTGACGGGAAAAAATTCACATCCATTCGCTCGTTCTGAACGCGCAACATATTCGCAACATCACACCATTCTAATGCTTTTCTTAAATTAGGTTCGACAGTAACACCCAATGATTCAATATATCTTGGAATAAGCGTTTTAGGTCCACAAACTTTTACCTCAGCACCTTGCATTTGCAATGCATAAATATTAGACAAAGCAACGCGGGAATGCAAAACATCGCCTACAATAACCACTTTCTTGCCAGCCACGTCACCTAGCTTTTCTCGAATAGAATAACTGTCTAACAAAGCTTGTGTAGGATGCTCGTGTGCGCCATCACCGGCGTTTACGATACTGGCTTTTACGTTTTTGGACAAGAAATAAGCAGCGCCAGGATTAGAATGTCGCATTACCACCATATCCACTTTCATCGAAAGAATATTATTTACGGTATCTATTAATGTTTCTCCTTTTTTGACAGAAGATTGTGCAGCTGAAAAACTAATTACATCGGCAGATAAACGTTTCTGCGCTAATTCAAAAGAGAGTTTTGTTCTGGTACTGTTTTCGAAGAAAATATTGGCAATTGTAATATCTCGTAACGAAGGCACTTTCTTAATTGGTCGGTTGATGACTTCTTTAAAATGATCGGCAGTTTCAAAAATCAGGTCAATATCATTCTTATTGATGTATTTTATACCTAATAAATGATTTACGCTTAATTCTTTCATTTTTATTTACGATTATAGTTTTTAATAGTTAGCGTTCGAATTCAATCTAACTTGTAATTAAATACACGCCGTCTTCACCCTCATTTTCCTTCCAGCTCACTTTTACTTTTTCATTATTTATGGCATCTACCTGTCTTCCTCTATAATCTGGTTGGATGGGTAAATTGCGGCTAAAACGTCTGTCTATCAAAACCAACAGTTCTATTTCAGATGGTCTTCCAAAAGATTGAATAGCAGTCAAAGCAGAGCGAATGCTTCGTCCCGTGAACAAAACATCATCTATGAAAATGACTTTTTTATTTTCAACAATAAAATCAATCTTTGTTTTATTGGCCTCTAAAGGTTTATCGGTTCTTCTAATATCATCTCTAACAAAAGTAATGTCCAAATAGCCCAACTGAATTTCAGGAGTTTGGTACTCTTTTTCTAAAATTTCTTTTAACCGTTCTGCCAAAAAAATGCCTCTTGGTTGGATACCTACTAATATTGTATCTGAAAAATCTAAGTGTTTTTCAACTAATTGACAGGCCAAACGATGTAATATGATAGTAACTTCTTTTGCAGTAAGTAATACTTTTTGACTCATAGTAATTGTGTGGTTTGGTTTGGCAAATATACAAATTCCAATTTATGATTTTATATTAAAAACAGAGAAAATGCGAATCTCAATAAGCCCCAAAAAATAATAGAATTATCGTACTAAATTAGTAGCAAATTTTTTTCAGAAAGAAATAATCAGGGTTCAATTGAATTTAGCACTTAAAAACTTCTTTTAATAAAAATATCCCACAATTTGCGGGATATTTATATTCTTACCGTCTATATAAATTATTTATACGGCATACATTTTAGCTCTCAGTTCTTGCACTTTTTCATCATCCAAGTAATCATCAAACGTCATGTAGCGGTCAATTGCTCCATTAGGTGTCAATTCAATCACTCTATTACCAACTGTTTGGGCAAATTCATGATCATGAGTGGTGAAAATAACGGAACCTTTGTAGTTTTTTAATGAATTATTAAAAGCTGTTATCGACTCTAAATCTAAATGGTTTGTAGGTTCATCAAGCATTAGAACATTCGCTCTTTCCATCATCATTCGAGACAACATACAACGCACTTTTTCTCCACCCGACAAAACGTTACAGGTTTTCAAAGCTTCTTCTCCAGAAAAAATCATTTTCCCAAGAAAGCTACGGATATTTACTTCGTCACGTTCTTCTTCGGTTTTTACCCATTGACGCAACCAATCTACAAGAGTATAATCGTTTTCAAAAAACGAATGGTTATCGCCAGGTAAATAGGCTTGATTAGTGGTAACACCCCAATCGTAAGTGCCAGAGTCAGCTTTTTGATTTCCGTTTAAAATTTCATAGAACGCAGTTGTTGCACGAGAATCTTTCGAGAAAAGAACGATTTTATCGCCTTTGGCCATATTCAAATCTACTCCTTTAAACAAAACATCTCCTTCGATTGAAGCGCTTAAATTTTGTACATTCAAAATTTGATCTCCCGCTTCACGCTCTTGGTCAAAAATAATTGCCGGATAACGTCGACTTGATGGTTTTATTTCCGAAATATTCAACTTGCTAATCATTTTTTTACGCGAAGTAGCTTGTTTTGATTTGGCTACATTCGCACTAAAACGACGAATAAATTCTTCTAATTCTTGTTTCTTTTCTTCTGCTTTTTTGTTTTGTTGCGCGCGTTGTTTCGCCGCTAATTGACTTGATTCATACCAGAACGTATAATTTCCTGAATAATGATTTATTTTACCGAAATCAATATCCGAAATATGCGTACAAACTGAATCTAAAAAGTGTCTGTCATGCGATACAACAATAACTGTATTTTCATAGTTGGCCAAGAAATTTTCTAACCAAGCGATGGTTTCAAAATCCAAATCATTGGTAGGCTCATCCATAATAAGTAAATCTGGATTTCCAAAAAGTGCTTGTGCCAAAAGGACACGAACTTTTATTTTCCCTTCCAAATCTCCCATTAAAGTATAATGATGTTCTTCATTAATTCCAAGATTCGACAACATAGATGCGGCATCTGAGTCAGCATTCCACCCATTCATTTCTTCAAATTGCACTTGCAACTCCCCTATCCTATCCGCATTTTTGTCGTTATAGTCTAAGTAAAGTTCGTCCATTTCTTTTTTTATAGCGTACAAGGTTTTATTCCCCATCATGACGGTCTCAAGAACTGTGCTTTCGTCAAACATGTTGTGATTTTGGTTTAAAACCGACATACGTTTTCCCGGTTCCAAATGAATATGTCCCGAAGTTGGATCCATTTCACCTGCAATTATTTTAAGAAAAGTAGATTTTCCAGCGCCATTGGCTCCGATAACTCCATAAATATTACCGTGTGTAAAGGTCGTATTTACTTCGTCAAACAAAATTCGTTTGCCAAACTGAACTGATAAATTATTTACTGTTAACATGAATATTTATTTTATAAAATTTTTGCAAAAGTACGAAAAAAATACTGATTTTTTTTATCCAAAAAAAACACGGTTCCATGAATTGCATTTAGCTTAGAATTTATAGAGTAATCAAAAAAAATCCGGACACCAATTCGCACTTTTATAACATTTTTTTCTTTAAAAAATAACTTAAAAAAATAACTTACTACATAAGCAACAAACTACTCTTTATTCAAAATTTAAATATGCAAACACAATTCAACACCGTTTTTTATTTTAGAGAATTCCTTATTTGATTAGTTTTTTCAAACTAGAATAAACTGCTAATTCTACATCAGCGTGTTCCTTAGAATTGCATTGTTCTAACAAACCAACTAAAACTTCTGGCTTAACGATTTGCTCCTTATTTAAAACCAACACCAACTGCTCGGATAGAGCACTTAAACTTTTTGCAAGCGGTAAAATAGGTTGTACCAAAGGAGCATTGTTTCCTAAAGCAATCAAACTCTTGTTCAAAGCAATCCACTTGCTTAAATAATCTAACACTTTAGCTTTATTTTCAGCACTTTTATTCGCTAAATAATTATCTACAACTGTACGAAATGCTAGAGCATCACTTGCATCAGGAGTACAAGCATCAGCAAACAAGGTAAATGGCGAATACATTTGATACTCTGTTCCGCCTTTATTACGCGAATATTTTTTTAGAGGTTCGCAAACATTCGAAAACGCGTTCAAAGCCTCAATGTTTTGATTGTTCGCAATGTTTCTCAAAATGACTTCTTTGTTTTTTATATGCGTCAACCCTAGTTCCTCTAATCTAAAAGAAACCGTTTTTAATCGTTTGCGCATACTATTGATGTCGGTAATATTTTCAGCTGACCATAATCTTTCGGCAATAGCTGCTGTTCTTGGCCAAAGTCTCGAATCTATTGTTAATGATGTAACGAGTTCTGTCCACATTGTGGCTTCTCCTCCAAGAATTCTGGCTTTTTCTGTCTCGGTCAAAGCTACACCCTTAGGCATTGGATCAACTACATAATGGTCTTCAACGCCATACACTAGATCAACATAATAGCCATTGGACAAAACTGTTTTATAACCTCCTTTTACCGCATCTACAAGAGATTTTCCAGCAGGTACACCTTCATTTACCCCTTTCCAAGAATGAATAATAGCGTCTTTAGACATGTTTTCTGTCATAATTTCTTCCCAGCCCATCAATTGTTTTCCATGCTTTTTTAGCATCGGAATCAATTTCATGGTAAAATAGGTTTGCAATTCATGATTGTTTGCCAACTTATTTTTCTTCATGAATTCTTGAATTTTAGGATTCGAATCCCAATCTTTCCCTTCGTTTTCATCCCCTCCAATATGAAAATAGCTCCCTGAAAACAAAGGACAAACCTCATCAAATATTTCACTCAATAATTGATACGTTTTAGGGTTTGAAGGGTCTAATGTTGGCGAAAAGACTCCCGCATTTCTTTCTAAAGAATAGGTTATTACCTTAGGTGCTTTGGTTTTGCTTTCAAAAGTGTTTGAATCTAAATTCATTACTTTACTACCTATTTCTGGATATGCCGTAAGTATCGCCGTTCCATGACCTGGAACATCAATTTCAGGAACTACTAAAATCCCACGATCAGCAGCGTATTTTACAATATTTTTTATTTCTTCTTGGGTGTAATAATTCCCATCCGAAGCCATTTCAGTTAATTTTGGATGCTTTTTCAGTTCAATTCTCCAACCTTGATCATCTACTAAGTGCCAATGAAAAACATTCATTTTTACTGCGGCCATTGCATCTAAATTTCTTTTGATAACATCTATTGGCTGAAAATGTCTTGCAACATCAATCATTATTCCTCTCCAAGTAAATCTAGGAAAATCCGTAATCATGGCTGTTGGAAAATAATAAGACGTGCTATTGTTTTGTAGCATTTGTAATAGCGTTTCTAAGGCATGAAGCGCGCCAAGATCTGTTGGTGCATTAATTATAATTTTATTAGACTGAATTTCTAATTGATAACTTTCATCTTCATACAATCCTATTTTTCCGTTTTTGACGCAATTTATTTGTAATTCAGCAGTAGGAACCTCATTGATTTTTGTCACAAAACCCTGTTGCAGAAACAATCCTGTTCTACCATCTAATCTTCGTAAAAAATTTGTCGCACCTACAAAAATTCTTGAATTGGGATTACCCGTAATGTTTACTTTGAAGTTTTTGCTTAGCGCAAAAGTACCAGCATTCAAATTTATATTTTGAGGCCATGGCATAAGATCTAATTGCTCTTTTTTTAGTTGTGCATTAGACAAAAAAGGAATAAATAAAAGGATTAATATATATTTCATAAGTTCTTAGTTTTTCTTAGGATTTTATTCAATTTTGGATTAGTTACAAAGGAATCCACCGTCTTTTATTACTTCAAAATTAAGGATTTA
>RRZU011681847.1_pt1 | contig 20339 bp, 19 predicted proteins | sample 2165561 | NCBI WGS metagenome assembly RRZU01 (sample SAMN10456909, study PRJNA506462) | wastewater metagenome | isolation source: wastewater sludge | place: USA: Moscow, Idaho | reverse complement strand
CGGGGCTCGACTTAGAAGTCTTCGACGATTACACCGGGCGTGCTCGTCCAGCCAGCACGCTTTCCGGCGGTGAAGGCTTCATGGCCGCACTTTCGCTCGCGCTTGGTCTGTCGGACGTCGTGCAGGCCTACGCCGGCGGTATCCAGCTTGATACCCTCTTCATTGACGAGGGTTTCGGCAGTCTTGATCCTGAATCGCTCGATATGGCGATGAAAGCGCTTATCGACCTTCAGCAGAAAGGGCGGATGGTCGGCATCATCTCGCACGTTGATGACCTGAAGCGCCAAATCAACTCAGGTATCGAGGTGACGCTGGGAGCCGCCGGCAGCCATGTCCGGGTCGGGACTGCGGTCTGATTCGCGAAGGTATCGAATCATGAATCAAGTAACCCCACGAGTCATTCATGAGCGACAGCCTGGTTCCGAGATGCCCCAATGGTTTCAGGGCTGGACAACAACTCCGTTACTAAACTTGCTGCGATGACTCCCACAATAACGACCTATTACCACGCCGACTGCCTCGACGGCTTTGGCGCAGCCTACGCCGCTTGGCGTGTATTTGGCGAGCGCGCTGTCTACCGGCCGATGTACTACGATCAGCCCTGGAATGCTGACGAGGTTGCCGGAAAGGACGTCTTCATCCTGGACTTCTCCTTCCCGGCAGAGGAACTTTATGCGATGGCGGGGCTTGCCCACTCGGTATTTCTCCTCGACCACCATGAAACCGCCCGCCAGCTGTGGGCCGAGCGGCTGCAGGATGGATCAGATGGCCTAGACTGCTATCGTGACCCAGAACTGCCACTTTCTGTCGCTTTTAACCTCGGCAAGTCGGGGGCACGTCTCGCTTGGGAGTATTTCCATCCCGAAGCGCCTTTGCCTTTGGCAATCGCGCATATCGAGGATCAGGATCTTTGGCGTTTCGGGATTCCCGGATCCCGAGCTTATTGCCGTGCGCTGCGTCTGCAATCCTTTGATTTCGAAACTTGGGACGTTATCGTCCGAAGCACGACGTCAGCATCGTCCGAGCGCTATCGATCGATGATGGGACAAGGTGAAGCCATCGAAGGCTTTTGCACCCTGGAGGTCGAGCGCCTCGCGCGCAGCGGGCTGGTCATGCCAGTAACCTTGAAGGGTGCACCAATCGATCCACCGCTGGCAATTAGCCATGGCCAACCGGTGATCGACGAAGGCGACCGAAGCTGCCCGGCCATCAGCGGCTTCGCGATCAACGCAAGCGCGCTCTTCGCATCTGATTTGGGACACCAACTCGCGCAGCGCAGCGGCACCTTCGGTCTCATCTGGCAGCTCGGTGGCGACGGCGATGTCAAAGTCTCTTTGCGGGCCGACGGCCAGATGAACGTTGCCATGCTTGCCGAGCGTTACGGTGGTGGAGGTCATCCGAATGCGGCGGGATTCCGTATGAACGCATCGCGCTTCTTCGCCGAGGTCTTGAAACTATGAACGCGCCTTACGTGTCCACATTCCTCGGTAACCGCTTCTATCTCACGCGCCCTCATATCGACGATGTCGCGATCGAAGACATCGCTCATGGCCTCGCCTACCAGTGCCGTTTCAATGGCCAGACGAACGCTTTCTATTCGGTCGCACAGCACAGCCTAATGGTCATGGACCTCGTGCCGCCCGACCATCGCTTCGCAGCCCTCCTCCATGACGCCGCGGAAGCTTACCTGGGTGATATGGTGAAGCCGCTGAAGAATCTATTCCCGGAGTTCAGCGTCATCGAAGCCAGAGTCATGGCGATTATCGGAGAAAAATTCGGCCTTGATCTCACCCACCTTGCGTTGAGCATCAAGCAGGCCGATCTAGTGGCCCTCGCGACCGAGAAGCGCGACCTCATGCCACACTCGACCGAACCATGGAGCTACCTCGCGGAGGTTGAGCCATTGCCCCATGCGATCGCTCCCATGTCGCCCGAGAAGGCGAAGGAGGCCTTCTTGGTAGCTTATCAGCGCTTCAGCGCAGACATCTCCCGAGACCAGCGATGATGCGGTGATATGATTCTTGTTTTAGCCGCGCCGCCGGCGTCGTGAAGGTCAACATGGCTCAAGTCATCCCTACCGGCTGGCGGCAACTCACTGCCTTTGGCGCACTTCAGCGCGAACTCGAGACTTTAGTCGTCCTAGCGGAAGGCCTGCCTGACACTTACACGGTGTATCACGGGGTTCATTGGACTCGGGTCGACAAGCAGCATTCGATCTTCGGTGAAGTGGACTTCGTTATCGTCAATGCCGTTGGCAAGGTTCTACTAGTCGAACAAAAATCTGGCTTCCTACAGGAAACTGAAGGCGGTCTGGTGAAGCGCTACGGTGAAAAGGACAAGTCCGTACCGGCGCAGATGGCGCGAACAGCTGACCAACTGCAACAGAAATATAGTCTTGCAAGCCGCGGCGCGAAGCTTTTCATCGAGATCCTCCTCTACTGCCCCGATTACGAGGTGAAGCATCCTGCGGCAGCGGGGATTGACCCGGCACGGATCATCGACAGCAAGAAGCGCCCGTACCTGATCCAGTTTGTCCAGCAAATCCTCAGGGATGAACACGCCGACGACGAGGCGCGTGAGCGGGTGCATCGGTTCTTTTCGGGAGTCCTGCAGGTCGTCCCCGACGTCAGCACCATGGCGGGCGAAGCCCGATCACTTTTTACCCGCATTTCAGGCGGCCTTGCCCATTGGGCGCGGCAGATCGAATGCACACCGCAGCGCTTACGCGTTATTGGGACGGCGGGCTCGGGTAAGACGCAGTTAGCGCTGGCGCTATTCAACGATGCAATTGCCGCTGGGAAACGACCACTGTACGTTTGTTTCAACCGTCCCTTGTCCGACCATTTCGCACAAATCGCCCCGGCTGGCGGAGAGGTGGCGACCTACCATCAGCTCTGTGACCGGGTTCTGAATGCTGCAGGGCAGAAACCGGATTTTGAGGCCCCTAACGCTTTCAATCTACTTGAAGAACTTTTTGCGGCCCATGATCCGGGTGAGCGATGGAAGTTCGACGTCGTGATCGTCGACGAGGGGCAGGATTTCGCCGTTAAGTGGCGGGACGCCATCATGCGCCTTCTGAAGCCTGAGGGTTCTGCCTGGTGGATGGAAGATCCGCTGCAAAATCTCTACGGTAAGGAACCGGTACCGCTGCCCGGCTGGGTCGTATTACGCTCGCAAACAAACTATCGTAGCCCACAGGACATCTTGCTTTACCTGAACGCTCTCCTCCCAGAGAGCCGAGTTATCGAAGCTGGAAGTCCGCTCGATGGCTCAGATGTCGAGATAATGACCTATAGCGACACTTCGGGTCTGATATCCCAAACCAAGAAGGCAATCGGCAATGCTATTGGCCTAGGATTCAAACGGGAGCTCATTGCCCTCATAACATTCCGGGGCAGAAAGGAGTCTATGCTCGCGTCCTATGACCAGCTCGGGCCGTACCGACTCAAGTCTTTTACCGGGAAATATGATCTGCTTGGCAGCCCGATTTTCAGCGAGGGCGACTTGCTCATCGAATCGGTGTATCGGTTTAAGGGCCAGTCGGCCCCGTGTGTTGTCCTTACCGAAGTAGATTTCGAGACGCTGGATGAAAAAGCGCTTCGGAAGATTTTCGTTGGGGCCACCCGCGCGACCATGAAGCTGATACTGGTAGTGTCCGAGTCAGGTACCAAGAAGCTGCTTGAACACCTAGGTTAGTAGTCCACTACGAAATCAAACGTACAACCGGGCGAGATATACATCCTGTCGGCTGGTGTAAGGAGCGGCCTGATATTCGAGACAGGTACTGGAAAGGGGGCTGTGGTCGCCATCCTATTTCGCTTCCTTGTGTTGCGGGCGGTGCTCCGATCAGCATCATTCGCCAGTAAATGGAACCACAGCAAACACCGCATTTTGAGCAACGTTATGGACGGTGTTGCCGTCCGCGCTATCCTTGCCCGACCAAACTCGGTGGCTTCGCCTAGAGGTTGCTACGCAACCAAATTGCTTGGACGAGGCTTGTCGCGCAACTGGTCAATCCGATTCAGGTATACGTGAATCGTCAAGCAGCACGAACAACTCAGATCCTGCTGGAACTTTCTCATCGACCAGAACGCCGTAGATCGCTTCAGCGTGTGGGCCAACTGTCTTTCGAAATAGCCCCATCATTTCGCCAGTCCTGGCCGGCCAGTATCGATTGGTCAGTTCTGCGCTTAAACGCAGTATCAATAGCCCCCCTGAAAACCTTCCCTCGTCAATAAGTCGCCTTTCGTCATCAAACAACAGCGTCTTCAAAGCGTCTGGGGGCGATACATCTGGAGCAAACATCTCTCTACGGACGATCTTCTCTCCGGGTCGATTCAGGAGCGCAACGAGATCATTCGAGTCGAAATCAACCATTGCCTCGAGTGCGAACGTTTGGGCCAGCCAAAGCAATAGCTCATCGTCGATAGTCGGGCAGTGTCGACGAAGATCGTCCAGTACTTCCGCGCATTCCTCCTCCGATAGTCCGTCTCGTGCCATTGGCGTCTCCCGATAACTGGCGTCAGTTTGACACTGAACAACGCCACCGAGTGTCGCGCTCACGGAGGAATATGGACACTTCGCTGCATCGCTCTTTAACAAGTGAAGTGCCCCTATTTCTTTATGGAGGAAGTTGTATGAACTCTGTTAGCGCCGATGTAAAACTGACCCACTGCGCCGAGTTGGAATTGACCCACCTGGAGTAGTTTTGCGGCTTTTTGCCGCGATGCTGACACAGGAGCAAGCAGTGGAAATCAGAGTCATGGCCCGACAGGGCAAAGGAATTCGGGAGATCGCCCGTGAGATGGGCGTCTCCCGAAATACGGTCAGGAAGTATCTGCGCGAAGCAGGATCGCCGACATACAAAGCGAGAGCGTCACGGCGAACGAAGCTGGACCCGTACAAGGCATATCTGACTGAACGCGTGCGACAGGCACGGCCGGCGTGGTTGCCGGCGACGGTACTGTTGCGCGAGATTCGAGCGCAAGGCTATCCAGGGGGCATCTCCCAACTCAAGGCATATCTCGCCCCGATGAAACCGGTGAAGGACGACGGCGGTCCGGTCGTCCGGTTCGAGACCGCACCCGGCCAGCAGATGCAGGTGGATTTCATCACCTTCCGACGCAAGCACCCGCTGTCGGCGTTTGTCGCCACGCTCGGCTACAGCCGGATGAGTTTCGTTCATTTTTGTGTCAGTCAGGATTTCGACGCGGTGCGCGACGGTCTGATCGCGGCCTGTGCTTACTTTGGTGGTGTCCCGCGGGAAGTCCTGTTCGACAACATGAAGGCGGTTGTCCTGGAACGGGATACCTACGGCCCGGGCCGGCACCGTTTCCACCCCGGCCTTTTGCAACTGGCTGACGAACTCGGTTTTGTGCCCCGGCTATGCCGCCCGTATCGGGCGCGCACCAAGGGCAAGGTCGAGCGCTTCAATCGCTATCTCCGGGAGAGTTTCTACAACCCGCTGGCCAGCCGGGTACGCGGTATGGTGCTCGATGCCGCCACTGCCAACCGTTTCGTCCTCGACTGGCTGGCCGAGGTCGCCAATGTCCGGACCCATGCCACTCTGAAGGAACGCCCCAAAGACCGTTGGCAGGACGACCTGGCGCAACTGACGCCACTACCGTCAGCTTTTTGCCGGAGTTGGTCGCCGCTCATCGAGCGTTTCCCGGTGCCGGTGGAGTCGATACAGCATCCGCTCTCGGTCTATGGCGAATTACTGGAGGCGGCGGCATGAATCTCCAGCATGAGCGGATCACCCACCTGTGCGCCGAACTCCGACTGGAACGGATTGCCGTGGATTACCCGGCGCTAGCCCAGAAAGCGGTGCAGGATGAAGCGAGCCTTGCCGAGTTTCTCGAACGCTTGCTGACGCACGAGGCGGGGTTTCGACAGGAACGCTGCCGTCAGACGCTCACGCGCATGGCGTGTTTCCCGGCGTTGAAGACGCTGGAGACGTTCGACTTTGCCTTCGCACACGGCGTCCCCAGGACACAAATCCTCGATCTGGCTTCGCTGGCCTTCGTCGAGCGGACGGAGAACGTGGTGTTACTTGGTCCCTCGGGTGTCGGCAAGACGCATTTGGCGATTGCTCTGGGTTACCGGGCCTCGCAGTCCGGAATCAAGACGCGTTTCATTAGCGCCGCCGACCTGATGTTGCAATTGGGCATGGCCAGTCGTCAGGAACGGCTCAAGGCGTATTTGAGTCGGGTGGTCCTCGGGCCGCGCCTACTCATCATTGATGAAATTGGCTATCTGCCGTTCGGTCGTGACGAGGCGAATCTGTTCTTCCAGGTCGTCGCCAAGCGTTATGAGAAAGGGGCGATGATCCTCACTTCGAATCTGCCGTTCCCACAATGGGCCTCAGCATTCGCCGACGATACGACACTGACGGCGGCCATGCTTGACCGCCTGCTACATCACGCCCATATCGTAAGCATGAGCGGTGAGAGCTACCGTCTCAAGGACAAACGCAAAGCCGGTCAGACCGGCAGGAGGGAGATCACCACATCCAAATGACCCGCCGCATGGCTTCGCCGCTACGGGCTACGCCCTCCGCTCCTAAGCCATGCGACTAAACAGGCACTTCCGGTGGGTCAGCTTTACTTCGGCGTTTATTCCATAAAGTGGGTCAGATTCCTGTCGGCGTTGACACTCGAACTGCGTAACGTTCCTGATGAAGACCAATGAGGTGTTTGGTGGCCTGTCGAACATGTCGGGAGAATACCCGATCGCCGTGAATGGAGTCCGTATCATGACGAGTGAGCATCTCTACCAAGCCCTGAAGTTTCCCGATCGTCCTGAGATTCAGAAGGCAATCCTTAATAGGCCCAGCCCGATTGCCTGTGACGTTAATCTGCTCATAACCAACGGTCGGATTGGCCTCTCGCTTCAGGGTGGAGATAACCCAGTCGACGCTGGGGATGAAGCGGTTTAGCGCCTCGCGAATCTGGCGCTGTAACTCGGACTGATCAGTTTGTGTGGCGCTGACCAGAAGGGCAACGTGGATGCTGGCACAAACGGTCTCCTGGGCCAGGGTACGCTGGGCAATAGCCCGATAGCGAAGGGTGTCGTCCTGGCGGGGGAGGTAGATTTTGTCGTTCATGGCGCGGGTTTCCTGTGGTGTAGTTGGAACTCACAGGATGCGCCGGGGGGTGTATCAGGGGATGAGACAGACAGAAACCAGACCGGGGAAAATGATTACCAGCTCACGCGCGCACTTTCGTCAGACGCTCCCCGATGATGAATCACCTTGGCTTCAATCAGAAGTTGTAGCGGCTAACTATCCGTTGGTGATCTGCCGTGCATTTAGAAGCTCCAGCGCCTGAACGGCATACGCCCTCGCGTTAGGTAAATACTTCCGTATCCAAAGCTGCTGCTCTTGGTGATTGAATACTTCTGAATCATTCATGAGCAGCATTAAAGCCCGCGGAAAATGTTGTTGTGTGCATTGCCAATAGAGCGAGTTTCGGACGCTGGTGGGTACAACATCCGTTCTCGCTATCAGCGCAAGCGCACGCTCCGCATTCCAACGCCAAAGGAATGCAACAGCGGTGTAACTCAGCATTACATCATCGAGGAAAGCCTCCAGTGCCGGAGCAGCGTGGAATCCGAATCGTTCCAAAAACCCCTCTACTTTCCAAAATTCCGAAATCGGCAAACAGTCTCTTACTGCCAGCAGCAAATCTGCTCTTACTTCAGGCGGGAGAGTCTCCGGCTGCAGGGCTAGAAAGGCGAGGTCGTCCTTGCTGAGATCACGCAGTATTTCGGCCTGTTTCAGATTCTCAAGTAACCAAAGTCGAATTCGGGAGAGCTGGAATTCAAACAGCCGTGGTTTAGGGTTCCCTTCCTTGGAGGAAGCTGCTGCTTCCCGCTCTGCCCTTACAAAACTCGGCCACAACCGTGCCGAAGCATCCTTGCCGACTTCATTGCAGCATTCGAGTAACAAATCTTCTGCCCATCCACGCCCGACCAACATCCCCCACCAAGCATCCTGGGCCGATATGCCACCTTTTGCCGCTTTATACAGGAAAGCAATGATGGTCAACGCAGGCCAAGATTCAGATGGAAAGTCGACTTCTTTTACCCACTCGACCAGAACTCGCCAGAAATTCCTGAAGGCCGGTGATAACTCATCCTCCTCGTCCTTTGGTGCCAGTTCATCAAGCCAGCAGGGAGCCTCTGGTAACTCCGTCGCCCATCCTGGAAACAACCATCTTGGAACGCCATCGACCACGGCCTCCGGCAACAGACTCCACGACCAGCAAGCACATACCCAAGCCAACCGGTCGTCGCTCGATACCGTTGGGCGCGTCCAAGGGCTGGTCAGACCCCAATCATCGGACATGTCGAGATGCTGTATCACCTGCCTAGCCAACAGATACAAAACAGACGGAATACTGTCCTGTCTCGCTATTCGTTTGCCGACCGCAATAAACAGTGCCTCCGCGGCTGCAAGAGACGGCGCTGAATTCCCAGTCTCTTCCTTAAGGCGGTGCGTTGCCAAAACCAGACTATCCATCGGGACGGCATCCAACGCAGCATCGACCAGAAGACGCCGTGTCGGATCAAAACAATTCAGCACCCAGACACTCAGACAGTCATTGGCTATCTGAGCCATCAGCCGGTCTCTAATCAGCAAACGTGCAAAAGTACGGTGTTGGTAATCGAACGCACCTCGCTTAATTTCTTTAAGTAACCCGCTTTCTATCAAGGTATCCGGATTGCCCGTGTCTAGCAGTCCTGCGACACGGTCAGCTGCTCTTTCTCGCTCAGCAACCGTTTTCGCGGCGACGATTTTTCCAAGATCCTCTCTGGAGACGCTCGCTCCTGCGCCACCAGATACTTCCAGCCATTCCTTGAGTGATAACGTCCCTTCCCAAGGCAAATTGCTTTGCCATCGCAAAACCGCCAAGTGCTCGATCAAATAGGCTCTTGCCGCTGACTCACGCTCAAAAAGCAAGCGCGTCAGACAAGCGCCAGCTTCGGGATCAGTGGGCTTGGGCAGGCGTTTTTCTGAATCGCGATGTACTAGATGGCACAGTTGCATCAAGTCCGATGTCGTGCAAAACCACTGACCAGCCGGGTCAAAAGACTTTAGCCATGTCCCAACAGCCTTAGCACTAAATAGTGTATCGACCACATTGCAGCGACTCAAACGACGCTCAACCCACGCCAACAGTCGCTCGCGCCAATCCTGAGTTTTTTTTAGTTCCCATCGATGCACTGCTGACGATGAAAGTCTAGATAACCTTCTTGATTTTTCCGTGGCAGTTCGGGCCTCCCAACCAAGCCCCGTCCATTCAGCGGAACTGGTTTCTTCGCGAGAAACCAACATAAACGGAGCAATAATCAGGATTCCAGCGTCGTCTTGGCGCTCTGCCAGGGCAGCCAGATCGTCGCTTCCGCCATCTTGCGCGACCACGACAATCACCGGTTTCGGGTTTCGCAGTCTTATTGCCGCGGCAGCTAGGGTTTCAGCAAAAACAACTTCATAACGCCCAGATGTGTTCAGTTCCCTAGACAGCAAATGTCTATGTAAATCGTCGGGAACATATAGCCAGTCGAAATTTGTCGGCTGATGCCAAGTCAAGTGAGTGCGTTCCTCTAGCCAAAAATCCATTGTCGGTTTGTGGTTTGTTTCGCCCAATGGAGTCTGAGAGGGAGCCCGTTCCACGAAAGCAATCTGCCAACTTTCGTCACGCCTGAAGTCAAGCGGCGGCAGTTCCGGAAACTCTGGGAAATGGAAGGCTGCGCCAGCAGCTTTCTCGTGTAATCCCAAGTCTTCCAGTGGGAGTTCTAGGAATTCCGCCAGACATTTCGCCTTATTCGGGTTGTTGCGCCACCAAGTAGTGCTCCCGTTATCCAGTTCACCAACTTTATTTCCCAGCGACCGGGGCTTCATTCCCCAATTGATTTTGGGATGGGCAGCGATTAATGCCTCTGCCAACTTGTTGTTGGACTCGAATTCCGAAAACTTCTTGGCGGTACGAATCGGCCCTGACATCTGATTTCTCCTGGAAACGACGGGGGAACTATACCGGTATCAGGCAACAAGATGCACCACTAATGCACTGGTGCAGCACCGTTGCATAGAGTCTTGAAATAACACACATCCTCTTCACACTCTGCCCTGACAGACGCAGGTGCGGCTGATCTTGCGCGAGCAAGCCTCTGGCTGGCGCAACAAATCTCATTGAGGACATATAAGGAGAAAACCCATGAGTAACAACAACCCGAATTGGCCCAGCAAGGTCCCCAATGCTCCGTCTGGTCCCCATCGCGGCAACAACCCACCCGCCCCGAAAATTTAAGGGGACTACCGGCATCCGCCTTAACGCTACGGATGCCGGCTTTCCTACAAACCAACCGAGAGAGAACCACATGACACGCGGACTGCTCACTACTCTATTTGCCCTATCGATTGCCACTCTCACTGGATGCGAATCCGCTGGTCCCCGTTATCGCAGTGTCCGCTCATACAGTGAAGGCCTTGCCCCCGTCCAGACCGCGAATGGTCGCTGGGGGTATGTGGATGCACAGCAGCGCTGGATCATCCAGCCGCGGTTCGATGACGCCAAGGAGTTCCAAAGCGGCCGCGCCGCTGTCCGACAGAACGGCAAATGGGGCTTTATCAACAAACGGGGAGAATGGCTGTGATTCCTCTCGACGCACGACACGCCACCAATTCCGACGAACTGGTCATCAATTGGCATCTAACTGAGGCCTGCAATTACTCCTGCCGCTATTGCTACTCGAAATGGCATACCACTGAGCCGAGCAAGGAACTGGTTCGCGACCACGTAGCTAGCGCCAGGCTGATTAGTGAGATATTTGACCTGTTCTTCCCAACTCCCGCCAACCATGCCCGACTGGGCATGAAATGGAATTCGCTTCGCCTTAGTCTGGCGGGCGGCGAACCACTGCTTTACGACAGGGAAATTGCTCAGATTGCCGAGCAGGCAAAAAGCGTCGGCTTCAAAGTTTCGATCATCAGCAATGGCAGTCGCCTGACAACACCATTGATTGCAGAATTAGCGCCACAACTCTCGGTACTTGGCTTAAGCCTAGATTCGGCGGACCCAGAAACTAACTGCGGAATTGGCCGTGCTGATCGCCGTTCGAGCGTCTTGCATTTGGACGAACTGGCCGAAATTATTCGATACGGGCGACGGCTTAATCCCAGCTTGCGTCTGAAAATCAATACGGTAGTCAATGCTCTGAATTTCACGGAAGACATGAGCCACCTTATTCGACAGTTGGAACCCGACAAGTGGAAGGTTCTGCGTATGCTGCCTGCCGTCACTACCGATCTCGCTGTCGCGGATCAGGAATTTGCATACTTCCTCGACCGCCACGCCGCGCTTGCAGACCTCATTAGTGCCGAGGACAACACCGACATGGTCGAGTCGTACATCATGATCGATCCCCGTGGCCGGTTTTTCCAGAATTCGTCGAGCGGTGGCGCCTACCGCTACAGCGCCCCGATTCTTGACGTCGGCATCAACGCCGCCTTTCGCCAAATCAATTGGCAGGTCGAGAAATTCCTAGCCAGATACATGGTCAGTCAAAGCATGTGCCTTATATGAAATATTGCTCCTGCAAAATGATCGACCAACTGGTCAAAGATCTGATCCGGCAAGGCTGGATCTATAGCAGGGGAAGCAAACACGGTCGACTGTCGCCACCGAAGGGGCGCGCAACACTATCCGTGCCTTGCACTCCCAGCGATTACCGGGCATTTCTCAATTTCCGGCGTGATATTCGCCAGGCGCTTTTGGACTGATACGCCCCCTGTCGAAAAACGCGAATGTCCAGTGAGTTCAACTTCAGCATCCGTCAGCGTCACTCGATACTTGATAGCCGGCATCTTCTTCTCCAGAGAGGTGGCAACAACCTCTCCGCAGATTCCGTGCCAGCTATCCGTTCAATTCAGAGTGACTGACTACTAGGTGTTTAGTCCCACTATGTGCTGGGCAGTAGCGCTTGACCGTTGCTTCCTTGGAGGGCTGATGAAGAAACCGTTTACAGTGATTGAGCCATATCGACAACGCGACCATCTTCAAAGGAATGGTAGGTCCCATGTACTCCTTTCAGAATTGCTGCACTGTTTTCCTGAATGCGCTCCACGATGGTGGATGCGACCCGATGTACCAGTTCCGTTTTGGCGCTATGTTTTCATCGACAGCGGTAGGTGCTGCCCCGCTGTCGGTGGCGAACTTGTCGTCTGCTGGTTCCGTGGATTGGATATTGCGGGTATAGCTTTTGGCGATGCGGCACACAGTGGTTTCGGACCTCACCGGGCTGGAAAGAGACTTCGCCAGTGTTCGCTTAGCGCGCAGGGAGGCGATCATCAGCGCGGATTCAGGAGAAGTTGGCGAATCATCGGCCAGCCCTGCACTTCCCATGGCACTCAGTTGCCTTGAGCATCAAAGACCAGATTCAGCGTGCCGGTCGATTCCTGGAAAGCCGATTTCGCTACAGGCGGCAAGAACCAAGATGAATAGCATGGCGACAAATACTCTCATGGCGTCTCCCGGAGGCATTTATGTATGTTCGATGGACTAATGCTACCCGGGATTGGCGTCGCTAGATGTCGCCAGCACTTCGCACAATGCAGGTGTGGCTGATGCGCACCCAACTTTAGGAAGGTGCGGTGTTTCTATCCTGACGATGAATCTGGCAAAGGGAGATGTGATGTCGGATCAACTGTTCCTGGGGCTTGCCCCGAAATCAGAAGCTGGTAAGGAGTACATGTTCTACTCGATGGACGACTGGATCGAAGTCCATCAACTTATCTGTGCGGAGGTGGACTACGACTTCCCTCCGCATCCATATATGGATGTGAAAAGTACGGAAATGCTGGCCAGAAGTCTCAGTACATTACGGAATTATGGGATCACACATGCGTACTTTGTCCTCCGGCTGAGAACCCTGTTCCTGAGGGAAGATCAGGCGAATCGCGATGATGATCGTGATCTGCCACCGGAGGTGCCATGGCTTGATGAGTTTTCTGAGGAAGTGGAGCGGGTGGTCGCTCTGGTTGACGGATACATTGGTTTCTTGCGTGAGTGTGGTGGTTGCAAGGTTGATGGCCTCGACTACGAGGAGTGAGTCCGGTAACGATTGATCAACGTAACCGTGGCGAGGCACTCTGATCGAGGCCGGAACGCTGCTCCGGCATTCTTCGGATGCCCATTCTCATGAGGAGGCATTTGCATTGGTGCAGCGTGCGACGCTCAGCAGCGCAAAGGGTGGCCATACGATGCTGGCCCACATGTACGAGCTTGGCGTGGGAACACGCCGCCGTTTGCCGAAAGCAACGAAACATTACGCGCTGGCCATCTATCCTCCTCAATCGTTAGCTGCAGTTAGTTTCCTATCGGCGTCCCCACATGGCGCCGAATACAGATCCAATACTCACTTATGCCATCCAGCAATTGCCTCCCGGCAAAGCTTGAAGCGTATCGATCACTGGAGCGAATTGAATGAAACGGCTGACGATCCTGATTACAGTTCTGTCCCTATTGGGCTGCGCAACCGGAAACCGTTTGCCGCATCCCGATTCTCCGGCAAAAACGGACGAAGCATCTAGTCCGCAGACCGAGTCTGTATTCCTGGAGACGAGCGGAACCCTGCATTTGGTGTTCGATGCCGACGGAAACTGGCAGAAGATCGTCGCCAGCGGCAGTGCCGACCTGTCTGGCGATTCACCGACAGCTAGGGAATCCGCCCTGATGATCGCCATCATGCGCGCAAAACGGACGATTGCCGAGTTCATGAACAACGATGTGAAATCGTCCAAAACGCTGGACCGAATCGCCAAGACGTATTCAAGCGCCTTCAACACGGAAACGGCGGATAGCGACCAGCAAGAAGACAGCGAAGCATCGATTGAACCCGACTCCGGAGAGAGGAACACCGCACAGGAGAAGCGGGCGCAACGGTTGGCATCCAAACTGGTTGAGCACATCCGGGACAGCAGTGCAGCCATCATCAAGGGCGCCTACGTGAGTCACCGTTCACTCGAGAACGAGCGAGTCATCGTCGAACTCACGGCAACGCGGGAATCGATCGGTGCAGCCAAGCTCGTATCACGGATGATGAGTGGGAGGCTGCAATGAAATGGCTGGCCGTCGTGATCGCGATGATCGCGGCACAAGCGAATGCTATAGAAGTGGTCGCCACCGGATACGGGAACACGCCTGAGGCGGCACTGACGCACGCCAAGACAGCCGCCATCGAGCAAGTTGCGGGAATATTCTTGACGGGCCGCACGACCGTGTCCGGCGGCAACTATCAGGAGAAAATCGATCAGTACCACGGCGGCCTGATTTCTAGCTACGAGGTTTTGTCGATCGATGCCGCCGATGGGCTGGTGAGCACCCGAATCCGGGCCGATGTTGATACGGCCAAGGTTAATACCGTCATCGTCGAAAACAGTGCGGCAATCTCCGAACGCACTGCCGAGCAATTGGGCAAGGCTCGGGATGACTATCTTGAGGCCGAGCAGATCATCAAAGCGCTGGATGATCCAGCGCAAGCTTTCGCAGTACAAACCGCACGAGTCAGCTACGTCAATCGCGGTCGTGTCACGGATGTACAGATCGAAGGCCAAATCGTCCTCACCCCGAAGTGGTACGACGACATGAAGACGGTGGCAAAGCAAATGGGTCGGAAGATCGACCTGGGATCGGCCTGGGCAGACGCGTTGTGGGCAATTAGTGCCTTGTCGGCCATCGCCAACCCGATGCTGCCCGGTTCCATCGGCCATGCTGCACGTGCCGCTGAGAAGAAAGACCAAACAGGTACTGAATATGCAGCCTGCTTTGGCGGCTCGCCCGGTTCGGACGTGGATGAGTGTTTCGATATTCGGTATCCATTGGAGCGAGTTACACGGCCAAGCCTTCTGCGGATGAACATTGTTCTCGAGAAGGAAGAACAGGATGCGGTGATCGCGTCATTTCTAGTCAATGTCGCCAACCGAGTGATCGTCGAGTTTACGCAAGGTAGTCACTTCTATTTCTCAAAGAGCGCAAAGGAGCGCCGATTCGACAGTCCTGGCGTTTTCCTCTATGCACAAAGTATCATGCCGTTCAAATACACACTGACACTGCCCGTTGAGCAACTGACGGAGTCGCGCTCATTCCGGATCACGCTGGCCCAACGGTAGTCGCCGACAAGAACAACACTGAACAGGGGTATTCATGAGCATCAGCATTCCTGCAAATCGTTTCATGACGATGTTGCGCCTTCTCCCGCGCAGGCCCGGGTTTATCTCCACCGCTTCGCTCAAAGACAAACTATGCGCGGCGGGCTACGAAGTCAGCCTTCGTACAGTCCAACGTAATCTGGAAAGCCTGCAAGAGACAGAACCGGGGCTCAGGTCGAGGAAGAGCGGCAGGGAATCCAGTGAGTGGTTCTTTGAGGCGGATGCGCCGGTTGTGATCGTTCCGTCGCTCGATGACCATACGGCGCTGGCCTTTGAGCTGGCTGATGCTTTCCTGCGGGAGGTGACACCTCCGGAAACGATGGTTGCGCTCAAACCCTTCGTCGTCGCAGCCGGAAAGCGGCTGACAAATCGCAGTCAAATCGCGGCGGCGAAGTGGAAGGACAAAATCCATGTGTTTCCACTCGGCCTTCGCCGCAAGGCGCCGCGTATTCGGCCCGAGGTTCGCGACGTCGTCTACCAGGCTTTGCTTGATGAACGCGCGATCCGGATCTTTCATATGAGTCGCGGAAAATCGACGGTAAAGGAGTTCGTCATCAGCCCGCTCGGGCTAGTGGTGCGTGACTATGTGGTTTACCTCTATGGACTGACGCGCGAAAAACAGCAAGTCTTGGCCTTCGCCCTTCATCGCACATGTTCGGCACTGGTGGCGCTGAATGAGCCCTATGTGCGGCCAGAAGGCTTCGTGCTGCAAGACTATGAGAACCTCGTAAGTATGCCGATCGATGGCAGCGCTATCCTTCAGCTGAAGATGCGGATAGACCACAGCGGCGCCGTCAGCCTTCGCGAGTGTCCGTTAGCCGGACGGCAAACGCTGGAACCTGATGCGAGCGATGTTGAGGGCAAGGGATTCATTCTTCGCGCTGAGGTCCCAAATACGGTTGAGCTTCGCCAGTGGATTCGGTCTTTGGGGGCGCAGGCCGAGGTAGTTGAGCCAGGGTTTCTACGTGAAGAAATGTTGTCCGAAGCGATGAAACTGGTCACTCGGTACTCCGATGTGAGCACGATTAAGTAATTCAAATAGAGCGCCATGATCATCTGCTTTGCTCTGCCGATTTCCTGCCAACTCGCATCGACCTTCTACGTCCCGATTTTTTACCGGAGTTGCAAATGCACAAGTCTGTTTTTCTGAGTAAAGGATACGTTCCAGCCTTTGTTGAGTGGATGAGCGCCAACCTTGACAGTGCGACATTTGAGCATTGCTATCTAGATCGAAGGACCATGATGCAATGGCAATGTAATAATCTTTATGATGCCTACGCCAAGTATCATTGGAAGCACCCTGCAATTCCACGGCTTGGCGTCGCCGCTGGCCACGACTTCCAAAGCAATAACGCTGCGCTAACTGCCCTAGCCTATGATCTCAATAGCGCTCTTGTCTTAATCAACGATGCAGACGTTTACACAGCTACAGCCGACGTCATGACTTGGGGTGGCGTACGGGCTGGGAATATTCGCTGGCTGGACGCGAACCAAGTTGGCCTAACGCAATTGATTGCTAGCACATCGACCGTATTGAATTCTGGAACGACCAACAATCCTGTCTTGCAAGCTAGTTCTCTCAGGTTCAACTCGGGAATGACTAAGGTCTATTCCCTTACTTGCAAAGACTTCATCATCTTTGATAGTCGTGTTGCTGCGGCTTTAGGTTGGGCAGTTGTCAAATTTTGTGACGAATGTGGATTGGTCTCGTTACCTCCGGAATTATGTTTCCCTTGGGCGCCCGCAAAGGAGTCGTATCGCCAACAGATCCCGAAAGAACGCAACCCAAGCAGAGGATTACTTCGCTTCCCTCGCCTCGTTTCTGGCCCAATTCATGCCGAATGGAACCTGAAAGCCAGTTGGATTCTAAGCGACGTCCTGAATCACCCTAACGCGAGCCGAAGCAAGTTTTCAGGCATCGCGTCAATAAACGACCGATTGCGCGCCCTTGAAGCGGCTCTTTTCATGATTGGGTATGATTTGTCTGGTGAGGCGGCAGTAGCCACAGTCACTAATACGACAAACGGCAATTTGAAAAATGGCAACTCGTTTGATCAAACCGGCGTTTGCGAAAGCGATGAATGGATAGACTGCGTTACGTTGTCGAAGAAGAAAGATTTCAGATACCGAATTACCGCGGATGGCGTTGAGATTGAGGATGGCCCGGTCTTCCGTGACACCGACATCAATGCGACGATTGCAGAACTATTTACCGACTTTGGCACTGCCGATTTTCCGCTTGCCAATAGTGCGACGGAAGTCCGTAACGGAACATCGCCGAATGGGTTGGGAGCATGCTATTTCAAAGTAACGCAGAATAATCCACCAGACACCAGCAAGCTTGCTGCTGTACTGGAGGAGGTCGGGGTGATTGTTCGAGCGAAATCAGCGCAATCCAGGGGCCTGCATTGGCGTCTCGAAACAGACAGACTGAGGTCTAGCGAATCAAGTGGTAGATTCGACGTTCGCCGGGCGCTCGACGATTTTCTTGACGTTTTTTCTGACGTCTAGACAACTCGGGCTTCTCTTCCAAACCAACGTCACCAAATGGCGGCAATCCCCGCCAGAATTCTCCCTGAGACAACTCAGGGAGTATCCAAATGAAACGGAAGCGCGCACGTACCTATCGTGCCCCCAATTTTTCCTCCGCAACAATCCCGACGGCCATCGCCGCAAAGCAGGCAGCCATTTGGGCCCTGCGCATGGCCAATAGTGACATTCGGAACAGCCTGATCAGCCAGCACCCACACTGCTTCCTTGAGATTACCGCACCCTATCTCCGCTGGTCTCAAACAGCTTTCAGGAAATATCTTTCTTTCCACGATAGCCAAGATGACATTCAATCTACCGAGTTGGAGGAACTGTCCCCTCAAGCCGCTTGGAAAATCCTGATCGACGAAAACGATGATCGCCATCAGCAGGCATTCATCGATTGTTGGCAATACAAGCGCGCGACATTGATGCAGGTTTTTAGGGTGTCGCTTCGGGCACTCGAAAAAGAAGCGATCGCTGCCTGCGATCCGGTAATGGAGAACGTTCAGATGCTGCAACATTTGCTTGGATTCTCCGATTGCGAAGCCAAGCTGCTGCACATCCTTGCGGTCGCCAGCCAAAACACCGCCGTTCGCGCGATACTCGAGCATACGAATGTTAAAAATGCGACCGATGCGGTATCGATCTTTGCCTTTCTGATCGGTGAAGACGAGTTGCTTGTTCGTGCGGCGCTGAAGGAGAACGGGCCGCTCAAGGAACTGCGGTTTGTCACCATGGATGCGTTTCCGGGTAGTCTTCACGAAGCCATCCACCTTCAAGAATGGTGTGCGCCGTGCTTCTCCGAACCGCACGCATCCGTTGCTGACATGGCACGTAACTTTCTCGAACCTGCACATGAAAGCAGCCTTGGTGAGCGCGATTTCCCTCACTTGAAAGAGGATTTCGATGCGCTGACCCGGTATCTGGCCGGTGTACTGAAAGCCAAAAGTAAAGGCGTCAATATCCTAATCTATGGCCGGCCAGGAACGGGGAAGACTGAATTCAGCAAGGTGCTGGCGGATTCGATTGGCGCTCGGCTGTACGAAGTGGCAAACCGTTTTGAAAACGGGGAGCCGATCGCGAGTGAGCATCGCCTGTCCTATCTGAAGCTCTCGGAACGTGTTCTCGCCAATCGGCAGCGCGCGCTGATCCTGTTTGATGAGATCGAGGACGTATTCCCGGTATCTCGGGAGCTCGGATACTTGCCCAAAGGCCATGTCGCAAGCAGTAAGGCGTGGATGAATCGGACGCTTGAAACCAATCAGGTACCGGTGATCTGGGTCTCGAATCGCGTCGATCAGATCGACCCGGCGTATCTGCGTCGTTTCTCCTATCACCTGGAAGTCAGGACGCCGCCGGCACGCGTCCGGCAACGGATTGCCGAACGCTACCTGGCTGGGACGCCGGTGAGTGAGAAATTTGTCCAGCAGATCGCCAGTAACAGCGAACTGACACCGGCGCTGATGGAGAGCGCGGCGAAGGTCGTAAACCTGAGCGGCGTATCCGATACCGATGGCGCTGAACGTTTGGCGAGCCGGGTGATCCGGCAATGCCAGGCTGTAATGGGACAAGTCGGTTCGGGCGCACAGCGCCCCTTGATGACGGGTTATTCGCTCGATTACCTGAATCTCGACAGCCGCTACAGTATCTCGCAGATCGTCTCAGCTTTGCGGCAACGTCCGAGTGGCAGTCTGTGCTTTTACGGGCTGCCGGGTACGGGAAAAACCGCGTTGGCTGAGCACATCGCCGAGACGTTGGGACGCCCACTGCTCGCGAAGCGCGCGTCGGATCTGTTGAGCAAATGGCTCGGTGATTCCGAACAGAATATCGCGGCAATGTTCCGCGAGGCGGCTTCGGAACAGGCCGTGCTGCTGCTCGATGAAGCCGACAGTTTTCTGCGCAACCGTGAGCAGGCAGAAAGGTCTTGGGAAGTCAGTCTGGTGAACGAGCTGTTGCAACAGATGGAACACTTCGACGGCGTCTTCATTTGTGCGACCAACCTTTTCGAGCAGATCGATCCTGCAGCCCTTCGTCGCTTTGCGTTCAAGATCGCCTTCAAAGCCTTGCAACCTGAACAGCGGCGGGGCCTGTTCGTTCAGGAGGCTCTTGCGGGTGATGAGCGTCGGATGACACCGACGCTCCGTGAACGCCTGAATCGGCTGGACAATCTCGTTCCCGGTGACTTTGCGGTAATCAAACGTCAGGCCGCTTTGCTTGGACTGCCGCCGGAGCCCGAAGATTTTCTGCGCGAACTGGAGGAAGAATGCCGGGTGAAGCCTTCTTCGCAGAGTCGGGCGATCGGATTTGTTTAGCCGCCACCAGCGACGTTTCAGGCAACTGAGCAGTGAATAGAGGATCAGACGGATGACCCACATCAAACCCCGCCCCGTCCCGCCGCGCATCCAGTGGCAGCTTGAACAGCAGGGCGTGCATCCGCTGCTCGCCCGCATCTACGCCGCGCGCGGCATTCAGACGAAGAGCGAGCTCGACTACGAACTCAAGTCGCTGATTCCTCCCGCACAACTCACCCACGCAGCCAATGCCGCCGTGCTGCTGGCAGACGCCATCGAAGCGCAGGCTAAGATCCTGATCGTTG
>RRZU010641487.1_pt1 | contig 20340 bp, 18 predicted proteins | sample 2165561 | NCBI WGS metagenome assembly RRZU01 (sample SAMN10456909, study PRJNA506462) | wastewater metagenome | isolation source: wastewater sludge | place: USA: Moscow, Idaho | reverse complement strand
TCCTGAGAAGAAGCAATCCGAGCTGAAACTTTTTGTTTTAAACAAACACACCGAAACAAAAGAACATTTAGACTTCATAAAACCTTTATTAGAAGGTCATAATATGGGTTTAATGAGCGAAGCAGGTTGTCCTGGAGTGGCTGATCCAGGTGCGGTAATTGTGAAATTAGCCCATGAAAGAGGCATTCAAGTCATTCCATTAGTTGGTCCTTCCTCTATTCTATTAGCTATGATGGCATCTGGAATGAACGGTCAAAGTTTTACCTTTCACGGGTATCTACCTATTGAAAAAGACGAAAAGAAAGCTAGTTTTAAAGCACTAGAAAGGGTTTCATTCGAAAAAAACCAGTCCCAAATTTTTATCGAAACTCCATATCGAAATAATAAATTACTGGAGGATTTAATCCAAACACTGCATCCTGAAACACATTTATGTATTGCTGCAGATATAACCTTACCAACAGAATACATTAAAACTAAAAAAATTGCGGCTTGGAAAAAAGAAACAATAGATTTACACAAGCGTCCTACTATTTTTATAATACATAAAATGTAAATTCACGCTTGCGTAATTTATGGTTGAAAAACAATTAAGCTAAAATATAAATCACAGATAAATTAGTTTTAAAAAAAATAGCAGTTCCAATTAAAAAAGACAGAACATACTTTTAATCCTTAATGGTAATTATAAAACCACTATTTTTATAATTAAATTAAGGATTTTTTTTATGAGCAAACTACCCAATATCAGCACCAGTATTTTCACAGTTATGTCAAAATTGGCAACTGAATACAATGCCATTAATCTGTCTCAAGGTTTCCCGAACTTTCCAGTGGACGAAAAATTGACTACTATTGTTGCCAAACTGGCAAAAGAAAATGTGCACCAATACGCACCAATGTCGGGTTATGTGCCATTAGCGTCAAAAATAGCGACACTAATTAAAAACTCCTACGGAAGAACAGTCCTGCCCGAAACAGAATTGTTAGTAACTGCCGGAGCGACCCAAGCCATTTTTACCACCATAACCGCTTTAGTAAAAAATAATGATGACGTAATTATCTTAGATCCTAGTTACGATTGCTATGAAGCTCCCGTATTGTTGTGTAACGCAAATCCGGTTCGAGTGCCACTAAACGATGATTACACTCCCAATTGGGAAAGTATTGAAAAAGCGTGTACTTCTAAAACCCGCATGATTATCATCAATAATCCGCATAATCCAACAGGAAAAATTTTATCTCAATCCGATTTTGAGGCTTTAGAATCCCTTTTGGAAAAATTTCCTAATATGCTGCTTCTTTCTGATGAAGTGTATGAATACATTACGTTCGAGGAAAAACACATTTCGGCTCATACACGCGAAAATTTAATAAATCGATGCATAATGATATCTTCGTTTGGAAAAACATTTCATGTTACAGGATGGAAAATAGGATATTTGATAGCGCCTCAACAATTAATGACAGAGATCAAAAAAGCACATCAGTTTTTAGTTTTTAGCGTAAATAGCATTTGTCAGGTTGCTATTAGTGAGTATTTAGACATCGTTACAATAACTGAAATCAAAAAATTATATCAGGAAAAACGAGATTACTTCAGAGAATTATTGAAAAACAGCCGCTTCGAACTCATGCCTTGTGAGGGAACTTATTTTCAGGTGGCTTCATATGCAGCCATATCAAATGAGAATGATGTCAATTTTTGTAAACGTCTCATAATAGAACATGGCGTGGCTGCCATTCCTATTTCTACTTTTTATGCCGATGGAAAAGACCTGAAATTAATACGGTTCTGTTTTGCCAAAGACAAAACCACACTAGATGAAGCCGCTAAAAGATTGTGCTCGATTTAAAAAAAAAAAATTATTTTTTATTATGCATGCATACTATTTATTATATTTACAATAAGTAAAAATCAAAAACATGAGTTATACAGATAAAATGTTACGTGACGATGCTCTAAAAGGCAAAGTGATTGTCGTAACCGGAGGCGGAAGCGGTTTAGGAAAAGCAATGACTAAATATTTCTTAGAATTAGGTGCGCAAGTTGCCATCACTTCTAGAGATTTAGAAAAATTAAAAAATACGGCGGCCGAACTGGAAACGGAAACGGGTGGGAAATGTCTCCCGATTCAATGTGACGTACGCCATTACGATCAAGTAGAAAATATGCTCCAAGAAATTTTGAAAGCTTTTGGTAAAGTTGATGTTTTACTGAATAATGCTGCGGGAAATTTCATTTCACCAACAGAACGATTATCTGCTAATGCGTTTGATACTGTAATTGATATTGTGCTAAAAGGCACCAAAAACTGTACACTTGCTTTTGGAAAACATTGGATTGATACCAAACAGAAATCAGCTACGGTTTTAAATATTGTAACGACCTACGCTTGGACAGGATCTGCTTATGTGGTTCCAAGTGCTACTGCAAAAGCAGGAGTTCTTGCCATGACGCGAAGTCTTGCGGTAGAATGGGCAAAATACGGAATTCGGACCAATGCAATTGCTCCAGGACCATTCCCTACAAAAGGTGCATGGGATAGATTATTACCCGGAGATTTAGCCGAAAAATTTGATATGGCTAAAAAAGTGCCTTTACAACGTGTGGGAGACCATCAGGAATTAGCCAATTTAGCGGCTTATTTAGTTTCTGATTTTTCTGCCTATGTAAATGGTGAAGTAGTTGTTATTGATGGTGGCGAATGGCTGAAAGGTGCTGGGCAATTCAATCTGCTGGAAGCAATACCAGAAGAACTTTGGGATCAGTTAGAGATGATGATTAAAGCAAAAAAGAATAAATAATAGTTTTGAAAAATTAGACCATTAAGAGCGTAAGAAAAATTAATAATTAACGCTTAATAATCCCTCCTTTCTTAATGGTTTAATTTTTACAATTTTCCAATGCCAGTAGAATTTCACTTTTGAGCAAACCGCTTCCTCCTCCATAATGCTGCACAATAATTATGTTTGGATTCTGCTCAACGAAAAAAGCACAAAGATTACTTTCACTTTCTTCCTGAATTCCAGAGCCCAACAATACTAGTGAGAAATCTTTTTTTAAAAAAATCGCTTTGGCTTCCTCATCATTCGTAACGCCTACTCCATTTCAATTTTCGTTTGCATTTACCAACCTAACTACCGTTGTCAAAATTTCGCGATGCCTTCCTATGTATAAAATATTTGTAGTTTCCATTATTCAGTAAAAAAAAAAACAAATCCCAAAAGAACTAATCCTTTGAGATTTGCTTTAATTTATTTTAAAATTATTGTTGCAAAAATTGCAATTCGATGTTCAAACGCACTTCTTCGCTTACTAAAACTCCTCCAGTTTCTAGAGCCGAATTCCAGTTTAATCCCCAATCTTTTCTGTTGATTTTTCCTTCTAATGAAAGTGCCATTTTGGTATTTCCCCATGGATCTTTCATTACTCCCCCATATTCTGCCACTAATTTAACTGATTTTGTAACGCCATGTAGCGTTAAATCGCCTACCAATTCATATTCACCTTCATTACCTTTAGTAAAAGAAGTAGCGCTAAATTTAAGTTCTGGAAACTGTGCTGCATCAAAAAAATCTGCACTCAATAAATGCGTGTCTCTATCAGCATTTCCAGTTGTTATCGAATCAACTGCTCCAGTAAATTCAATTTTTGCATTTTCAAAATTGTTGTTATTAGATTCAATTGTTGCGTCGAATTTTGAAAACTTACCTGAAACATTTGTGAACATCATGTGTTTCACTTTAAAACCAATTTCTGAGTGTGTTGGGTCAATTACCCATTTTGTTGTTGACATAGTAGTAGTATTATTTATTAGTTATTTTTATCATTTAATTAATTAGAATTGCATCGGTACTTCCATCAATAAGATTTCGGCATTGGCTGTGTTAGCAGTGATTTTAATCGTATTGGTATCCCAAATTTCTAATCCATCACGCTCATTTACGGCGATGTTTCCTATCATAAAATCACCTTTTAAAACAAATGCGTAAATTCCGTTTTTTGGTTTTTTTAATTCATACGAAGTAGAAAATCCATTGTCAAATTTCCCAATATGAAACCAAGCATCTTGATGAATCCAAACCCCTTCATCTTCTGGATTTGGCGATAAAATTTGCTGTAGTTTATTGTGTCTATCGTTTAAATCTAAAGTGATTTGGTCATAACGAGGCGTTACATTTTTTTTATTTGGATAAACCCAAATCTGTAAAAACTTAACTAATTGGTCTTTGTTTTTATTGTATTCGCTATGATACAGTCCTGTACCAGCACTCATCACCTGAATATCACCTTGTTTAATTACTGTTGTATTTCCCATACTGTCTTGGTGCTCTAAATCACCTTCAAGCGGAATAGAAATAATTTCCATATTGTCATGTGGATGTTCTCCAAAACCCATTCCTTGATTGACTCTGTCATCATTTAGAACTCGTAATGCCCCAAAATTCATACGGTCTGGGTTATGATAATTTGCAAAACTAAAAGTGTGATGGGATTCTAACCAACCGTGATTTGCATGACCTCGAGTATTTGCTTTATGCAAAACAGAATGCGTAATTGCTTTGTCTATTAATTTATCTGAATTTTCCATTATATTGTTGTTTAAAAGTATAATGCAAAGTTGCGCCAAAAAAAAGGCCTGCGCATTGAACTAGGACAAGAAATGAAAAAAAAGAGAATTTAGTGTTTGGCGATTTTAGTTCTTATTTTACTTAAAAACTCAGCCGAAATCCCCACATAAGAAGCAATGTAATGCTGGGCAACACGCTGTGAGAGTGTGGGATAAAGCTCTAGAAACTCTAAATATTTCTCGGTGGCAGTTTTAGAAATGGTGTTAAATAAGCGTTCCTGAGTAACCGCAAGATTACGTTGCATTAGGATTCGAAAGGCACGTTCAAACTTTGGTGCTTTGGCAAATAACGCTTCTTTTGTGTCTGGAGTGAACATAAAAAATTCACATTCTTCTAGTGTTTCGATAAACACACGACTTGGCTTTTTCTCATAAATACTAAAAGAAATGTCACTCAACCAAGCATTTTCGATGGCAAATTGCAAAATAACTTCAAATCCATTAGCATCAATGTAATATTTTCGGATACAGCCTTTGATTACAAATGCTTCAAAGTCACACATTTCACCTTCATGTAGTAAAATAGTCTTCTTCGGAACTGTTTTATGTTCCAATAAGGAATTGAAAATTTCTAATTCTTTCGGTTCAAAACTAACGTAGCGACTGATATTTTTATTGATCTGAGAATACACATTTTAATTTTTAGTTACGAAAGATAGCAAAAACATCCTTTAAAACCCCGCAATAAATATATTAAATTAGCAATATTTATAAAAAAAGAAAAACTGCTCTCAATTAAATTCCTACTTTTGCTCCGATAAAAACATAACAAAAAATTTATGCTCATTATAGGAATTGCAGGTGGTACAGGAAGTGGAAAAACAACCGTAGTACACCAAATTATGAATGAACTACCAGAAACAGAAGTAGGAATTATTTCACAAGACTCCTATTACAAGGAAAATCACGGACTATCATTTGATGAAAGAGCATTAATTAATTTTGATCATCCGCGTGCCATTGATTTCGACTTATTGGTAGCTCATCTCAAGGAATTGAAAGAAGGAAACAATATAAACCAACCCGTTTATTCTTTTGTAACGCATAATAGAACTGACGATACCGTTTTTACACATCCTAGAAAAGTGATGATTGTAGAAGGTATTCTAATTTTAGCCAATCCAGAATTAAGAAAATTATTTGATGTAAAAATATACGTTCATGCCGATTCTGACGAGCGATTAATCCGCCGTATGAAACGTGATATCGCGGAACGTGGCCGAGATATGCACGAGGTAATCAACAGATACCAAACTACATTAAAACCAATGCACGAGCAGTTTATAGAACCAACCAAAGCGTTTGCGGATATCATTATTCCAAACGATAAGTACAATACCGTAGCCATTGATGTGGTTCGTGCGGTAATCAATCAAAAAATTCTGTAACTTAGTTGTAATTTTACAATCTATTAATGATTAGGAGCTATTTCCCGTTTTCCATTGCAATCTTTTTTTCTCGCAAAAGCGATTCAAAAAAGGATTTCCATTGCAACCGGGGCTAAAAATAAAAAAATGAGAAATCCGTATAAAGACAAATCTTGGTTTAAATTTTTAAGCAACAAATACGTTTGGGTACTATTGTTCTTTTGTACTTGGATGATTTTTTTAGATAATTATTCTTATTTTGATCATCGTATTTTAGACCAGCAAATTGAAGATTTAGAGGACAATGCAGCTTATTATAAAGAAGAAATAAAAAAAGACCAGGAGAATATTAAGCAATTAAAAAATCCAGAACAAATAGAAAAATACGCCCGTGAAAAATACTATATGAAAAAAGACAGTGAAGATATTTATATTATCGAATTTGAAGGCGATACTATTGAAAAATAAAAACACCAAATTTTGGCTCCCTCTTCTTTGGAGTGGACTGAGGTGAAAAAAAAAGAAACAAAATGACAACAAACCTTTTTAATGATTTCAATCCAATTTCTTCCAAACAGTGGAAACAAAAAATCCAGTTTGAACTCAAAGGAGCGGATTATAACGAAACTTTAGTTTGGAATTCCCCCGAAGACATTCAGGTAAAACCTTTTTATCATAAAGATGAATTTACCAAATCTTTTCCCGTAATCACAAAAGCCACTGCATTTAGAATTTGTCAAAATATATTTGTTTTCGATATTGAAAAATCTATTGAACGAGCATTAGATACCCTGAATCGTGGCGCAGACAGCCTTCGGTTTACCATAGAAAATGAATCCATTGACATTACAAATCTTCTAGAGAAATTACCTTTAGACAACGTTACCGTTTATTTTAATCTGGGATTTATTTCAATCGATTTCGTTCAAAAAATTGATGCTTTTGCAAAGAAAAACAATACTCGCATTTTTTGCAATCTAGATCCAATTGGTCAATTAGCCAAAGATGGAAACTGGTTTGTAACCAAAGAAAAAAATAATTTCGAAACGCTAAATTTACTTTCAAAGCAAACAAAATCAGTTTCTTTACTAAGTATTAATGTGGCTTTGTATCAAAATGCAGGCGCCAATATGGTGCAGCAAATTGCCTACAGCTTAGGACAAGCAAATGACTATTTTAATAGAATTGAGACTATTAACCAACCCATTGTTTTTGAAGTGGCAGTGGGTACAAATTACTTTTTTGAAATTGCTAAACTGCGGACTTTGCGATTGCTTTTTAATCTGATTGCCAAGGAATACAACCACACCCTAGATTGCAACATCATTGTTTCGCCTACAAAACGAAACAAAACCTTATACGATTACAATGTAAACCTGTTGCGCACCACAACGGAATGTATGAGTGCCATTATTGGCGGTGCTGATGCTGTTGCCAATTTACCTTACGATGCTTTTTATCATAAAGACAACGAATTTGGAGACCGAATTGCCCGAAACCAATTGTTGATTCTTAAAAAAGAAAGTTATTTTGATAAAGTGAATAATCCGGCAGACGGCAGTTATTATATTGAAAATATCACCAACCAATTAGCCGAAAAATCACTGGCTTTATTCAAAGATATTGAAACAAACGGAGGTTTCTTGAAACAACTTAATGACGGAATCATCAAAAGGAAAATTCAGGAAAGTGCTGATGCAGCTCAGGAATTATTTGATTCAGGGAAAGAAATTTTATTGGGAACAAACAAACATCCCAACAAGCAGGATAAGATGAAACATGATTTAGAACTGTTCCCTTTTGTAAAAGTCAAACCAAGAAAAACATTGATTACTCCAATAATTGAAAAACGATTGGCAGAAAAAATGGAACAAGAACGATTGAATCTTGAATGAGATGCAACATTTTTGACTAATCAACATTAAAAAATCATTAGGATTCGAATAATTTGGTACTAAACAAATGAAAAGAAAAGATTTACAACACCTACAATTAGAAAGTACCGCGCTGAAAGTGGAGAATGAAAATTCTTTGGCTGATGCATTTCTAACCGCAGAAGGAATCGAATTAAAACCAACGTACTCCGAACAAGACATTGAAAATCTAACTCATCTTGACTTTGGAGCTGGTTTTGCACCTAATTTACGCGGTCCGTATACAACGATGTACGTGCGCCGACCGTGGACGGTACGCCAATATGCAGGATTTTCAACTGCTGAAGAGAGCAATGCTTTTTACAGAAGAAACCTAGCTGCGGGTCAAAAAGGACTTTCTATCGCTTTTGATTTACCTACGCACCGTGGTTATGATTCCGATCATGAACGTGTAGTAGGCGATGTAGGTAAAGCAGGAGTCGCAATTGATTCTGTGGAAGATATGAAAGTATTATTCGACCAAATCCCGTTAGATGAAATGTCAGTTTCTATGACGATGAATGGTGCTGTATTGCCTATTATGGCTTTCTATATTGTCGCGGCCGAAGAACAAGGTGTAAAACCGGAGTTGCTATCCGGTACAATACAAAATGACATTCTGAAAGAGTTTATGGTGCGTAACACCTATATTTATCCGCCAACACCTTCGATGAAAATCATTGCTGATATTTTTGAATATACCAGCAAAAAAATGCCTAAATTCAACTCGATTTCAATTTCAGGATATCACATGCAAGAAGCGGGAGCCACTGCTGATATTGAATTGGCTTATACCCTAGCCGATGGATTAGAATACATCAGAACGGGATTAGCGACCGGAATGAAAATTGATGAATTTGCACCGCGATTGTCCTTTTTCTGGGCAATTGGCATGAACCATTTCATGGAAATTGCCAAAATGCGTGCAGGAAGAATGATCTGGGCAAAACTGGTGAAGCAATTCGAACCAAAAGACGATAAATCATTAGCGCTGCGTACACATTGCCAAACATCAGGTTGGAGTTTAACGGAGCAAGATCCTTTCAATAATGTGGCGAGAACTTGTATCGAAGCAGCTGCAGCCGCTTTTGGAGGAACACAATCTTTGCACACCAATGCCTTGGATGAAGCCATTGCTTTACCTACTGATTTCTCGGCAAGAATTGCCAGAAACACACAGCTATATCTACAAGAAGAAACTAAAATCACCAAAACAGTTGATCCTTGGGCTGGAAGTTATTATGTAGAAAGCTTGACAAATGAAATTGCCAAAAATGCCTGGAAACTCATCGAAGAAGTAGAAGAACTGGGAGGAATGACAAAAGCCATTGAATCTGGGATTCCAAAACTTAGAATCGAGGAAGCAGCAGCTAGGAAACAAGCCAGAATAGACAGTGGTCAGGATATTATTGTGGGTGTAAATCAATATCGATTAGAAAAAGAAGATCCTTTACAGATTTTGGATGTGGACAACCAAATGGTTCGCAAGCAACAATTGGAACAATTGAATCGCATTAAAGCAACCAGAGATACCCAAAAAGTTCAAAATTCACTAAAAAAACTAACCCTTTGTGCTCAAACAGGAGAAGGTAATTTATTAGAAATTGCCGTTGAAGCTGCAAGAAACCGAACAACATTAGGAGAAATCAGTGATGCCTTAGAAGCGGTTTTTGGAAGATACAAAGCACAAATTAAATCCTTTAGCGGTGTGTATAGTAAAGAAATAAAAAACGACAAAAGTTTCGAAAAAGCAAAACAATTAGCAGATGAATTTGCAAAAGAAGAAGGACGAAGACCTCGAATTATGATTGCCAAAATGGGGCAAGACGGACATGATCGTGGTGCAAAAGTAGTAGCTACTGGCTATGCAGATGTTGGTTTTGATGTGGATATTGGCCCACTTTTTCAAACGCCGGCCGAAGCTGCCAAACAAGCAATAGAAAATGATGTTCATATTTTAGGAGTTTCCTCACTGGCTGCAGGTCATAAAACACTAGTTCCTCAAGTGATTTCAGCACTTAAAGAATATGGAAGAGAAGACATCATGGTGGTTGTCGGCGGAGTAATTCCTGCACAAGATTATCAATTTTTATTTGATGCTGGTGCTGTTGCCGTTTTTGGACCTGCAACAAAAATTAGCGAAGCTGCCATTAAAATATTAGAAATTCTACTGGGAAGTTTCGAGTAAAAGTAACTCACGTAAATTTTATTACCTGCAAAACATCAATCGAAAGGTTGGTGTTTTTTTGTTTTAATACCGCTAATTTGTTTGTTAAAATCTAATTTTTTTTGTCCCATTGAGCGCAGTCGAAATGTCATAATGAATCTCGACTGCACTCGAACTGACAATTGGGTCATTTTACAACAACGCAAGGTATAAAGTTTTAAATCAACCCCAATAATTCGTATTAAAAAAGGAGATATTATCGTAATTCTTTTAACTTTTTTTATGTAAACACTTAACATTCAGACCTTAATAAAAGAAGTAAATTTACTTAGTCAGAAAACAAATCAAATTAATAGCTTTTTAAAATACTGACCTACAGATAATTATACTTAAAAAAGGGGAAGTAAAACAAACAAGCCTTACAGTTTATTAAAATTACGAAAGCTCTATTATTAATTTAAAACTAAATATTATGAAATCACTTATTATTATATTTTTATTAAGCTTTACTATAGCAACAAATGCTCAAGAAAAAGATAAGGGAAAAATCAAAATTGAGGAACTACCCGGAGTTGTAATTAAAAGGGTTGGAAGTGATTTTTCAGTTTATATACCAGATAATAATCCGGATCAAAGAGTCAAAATGGTGGAAGAAAAATTCATCGCTTATGATTTAGGAAAAGATGCAGAGGGTTATGAAGAATATCTTGTAGTAATGGAAGCAAAAAACGGCTCATTGACTGCTACTTATAATGAAAACGGAAAGTTAGTACGGGTGGTAGAAGAGTTCAAAAATGTAAAGCTTCCTAGTGAAGTTATCTATTCTATTTACAGAACCTATCCAACTTATTCCATTGTAAATGATAAATTTCTGTACACACAAGAGGACGGAGATGTCATAAAAAAACAATATACGGTTAAAATCAAAAAAGATAAAGAAATCATTAAGCTAACAGTACGACCTAATGGCGAAATTATTAAAGCTAAATAAATTTGGTTTTAAAAAGAAAAGGCTGCTAAAATTAATTTTAGCAGCCTATCTTTTAGTGTTTTAACTGGGGGACTTATATATTTTTGACATTTGCGTTGACATTCGCAACAATAAATGAAGTGTCATACCCTCCAAATATTTTCATGTAACTTGTTATTGAAGTTCCGTAAGCATCTCTAAAATTACGCTTGCCATTATGTCTGAAAAATTTTTTAACAGACCCTGCGCCTCCTAGATGAGCGGCCGCTAAAATACCAGATTCTGTAATGCGAATCCCATTTATTATTGTGCCCTCGTGTTTTTCAATTTCCTTTTTTAGCTCCCATTTGTTTTTTGCTAAAAGTGCAACAAATGCTTTTTCTTGTAATTCAGGACTATTCAAAAAAGCTGAACGGTCATAAATTCCAACTGATTTTAATGTTTCTATACCAAACTGATATTTACCTAAATAACCAAGAGAATTAACTGTTTTGTACTTATTCTCCGATTCTCTAAAGCCAATGGCTTGTTTAAAACCAATAAAGAAATTTCCAGTAAAAGGGATGTTTAAATTGGTGTATTCGCTTTCTTCTTCAGATGGATATAAGTAGTGTGTACCATCTTGTTCGCTAATAAGAAACCATGGGTTGGTTTCCAAATTAAAAGGTCTAAAACCTGAGCTCAAAAAAACTGTAATAACAGTCAGACTTGTGTAAAAATACCATTTCTTTATCATAAATTGTTTTTCTTCAAAACGCTGTCCCGTTTAGAAATTTCTATGCGCAAAGATACAATAAAAATAATTATGCTGATTATCAGCGTCTTAAACTTTTTTAAAAATAGATAAAGTGGTATTTTATATCGTTAAATTGCACAAATTTGATTGTTGGTGCTGGAATTTTAACGGAATTGAAAACGGAAAAAATAGTCTTTAAAAAATGAGAGTTGGTCTCGATTTTTGTTAAATCAACGTCTAAACTAAGATACAATTGTTTAAATCTTTGTGGATTTGGAGTATAAGTAGTAGTGGTATTTTCCTTGTTCCCAGTAATCATTCCTTCGGCTCCATAACCTAATGCGACATTCAACCATTTTGGTATTTTAGAGCCTTTAGCAAAAGAGTGTAAATTAACCGAAAGCCAATAGGTTTGTCCATTATAATCTTTCAAAATTTGTTCTGTATATGAACTGCCTAAAACTTCTGGTCTGTAGCCAGCATATTTAGTGGTATGAAAAGAAAATTTAGGTGTAATACGTTGTTCCTTCCAGATTAATTCCTGAGAAACATATAGCGCAGTCCCAGAAGCATTAGCAATTATATCGCCGGAGGAAGCGCCCCATTGAGAAGAATACCCATCAAAAACCTCAACCGCAGTCAAAAAAGCAAAGCCTAAACCTGCGCCGTACAACAATTGATTTTTTTTATTGGCACCACTCCATTGAAGCATTTCGGCACCAAATCGTCCTAAATGGTACGAAGTAAACACATGCCCGAATTTATCCATTTGAAGCCAATCTGAATTGTCATTTATAAAATGGAAATCTGATTTGGGATAATCAGCGTACCAAGCTTGACTCAAACCTATTAAAGTTCCCGCAGCCAAAACCGCTTCAGAAATGATTACTGTATTTTGTCTCTTTAAATTTAAAGAATCTGAAGGTTTAAAAAAACTTTCAAATGAATTATTTTGCGAATAACCCATTTGAAAAGTAATTAAAAATATAAAATGTAAACTAAATTTCAAAACTATCTTTTCACGCCTTGACTGTTGATCCAATCGGAATATTTTTTGGCGTTTTTATTGTGTTCTGGTAAAGTGGCTGCAAACTCGTGGTATCCAAAACGATCTATACTAGCACAGAAATAAATAAAATCATTTTTCTCTGGATTCAATACCGCTTCTAATGCCGTTATGTCAGGCATTGCAATAGGACCTGGAGGAAGTCCCAAATTCATGTAGGTATTATAAGGATGCCTCATTGTTAAGTCATTATAAAAAACTCGTTTAATAACTTGATTAAAGTCATTCGATTTCTTTTTCATTGCAAAAATAACGGTTGGGTCTGCTTGCAATGGCATTCCAACTCGTATTCGATTCAAATATACACCGGCAATTCGAGGTCTTTCATCTTTTTTAACAGATTCTTTATGAACAATTGAAGCCAGAATCGTTGCTTCAATAGGTGTCAAACCTTGTTTTTTAGCTTTGGCAACTCGTTCCGTGGTCCAAAAATTACGGTATTCCTTTATCATTTTATCACGGAATTTTACTGCCGTAGTATTCCAGTACACCTCATAAGTATTGGGGATAAACATAGCTAAAACGTTCTCCTCATTAAACCCGTTTTCTTTTAAAAAAATTGAATCTTTAAAAGCCGTCAATAAAGATAGACTGTCCGCTTCAATTTGAGAACCTACTCGACCCGCTAAGTCCTCTACACGTTCTTGATTGTTGAAAGCTAATTTCACTGCTGAATTAAGTCTCAAGGTTTTGACCAATTCATAACTATTCATTCCTTTTGTGAACAGGAAACGACCTGGAATTACATTGCCAATATAGCCTCTTTTATCAGCTACTAAATCAAAATAGTCCATGTTTTCGATATAGGGAGCTACTATTTTTTTCACCTCTTCATAGTTAGAACCTGTTGGTACATATACATAAACTTCATTCTCTGCGAATTTTGTATTTGCTGAAAAAATTTGACGTACAATAATGAATCCGTATACCATTAATATTGCTATTAAAACAACAGAAGTGATGGTGATGATTTTCTTTAAATTCATAAGTGATATTGTTTTTTTTACGGAATCACAAGCTTGTTGTTCTCCCTATTTATTTGATTTTAAAACCGTAATGATTCAAAACTAAAAAATTTAAGATTTAGTATTTATTAATTGAAAAACAGCTTCGTCCTTATAAATACCGTTTACAAAAGTCCAGTCTTTCTTTACGCCTATCATTTCGAATCCAAATTTAGTAAAAAGAGCTATACTTGCTACATTTTCGGTACCAATATTTGCATACAATTGATGTAAATTAAGATTACAAAAAGCATATTCAATTAATAATCCCAAAGCTTCGGAACCAATATTCTGTTTTCGATTTTTATTGTTTTGGATAACGATGCCAACTCCTGCCCTATTATTCTTTGGATCAAAATCAAATAAATCAATCAAACCCAAAGCAGGAAAGTCCTGATCTTGACAAATAGCCAATCTCAATTGCTTGGCTTCATATATATCCTGATGGGCATTTTCTAAATATTGTTTGACTAAAAAACGGCTGTAAGGCGTATGTGTATTGCTGACTTCCCAAATGCTCTGGTCGTTTTCTATGGCATATACAAACTCCAAATCATTGGGTTCTAATGCACGGATATAGATGTTATTGCCTTTTAATGTTTTCATTATCCTAATTTGTAGTTATATCTCAATCGTTCCTTTGAATACAAATTCTGCTGGTCCTTTTAGAAAAACATGCGTAAAATGATTGTCTTTTTTATCAAAAGAAACTACTAATTTTCCGCCTTCAACATTCAAATCTATTGAACAAGCAGCTGTTTTTCCTAAAACGTTCATCGCAATTGCAACCGCTGTAGCACCTGTTCCGCAAGAAAGTGTTTCATCTTCAACGCCTCTTTCATAGGTTCTTACCGAAAAAGTGATGTCGTCAATTTGTTTTACAAAATTAATATTGCTTCCTGCTTTCCCGTACAAATCTCCGTATCTGATTGCCGCTCCGTTTTCTTTTATATTGTAATTTTCTAAATCGTCTACCAATTGCACATGATGTGGCGACCCTGTATTTAGAAACACATAATCTGAACTTACTTTTACCTCAGCAACGTCAATCATCTGGAGCGAAACTAATTCGTCTGCTCCAATTGTTGCGTGGTGCAAACCATCTGTTGCTATGAAAGTAGTTTTATTCTGGATTACCTGCAGCTTTTTGGCGAAAGCCACCAAACACCGTCCTCCATTGCCACACATAGAACTTTGGTTTCCATCAGAGTTGTAATAAACCATTTTGAAATCAGTTTCAGGGTCATTTTCTAATAAAATAAGTCCATCGCCACCTATCCCAAAACGTCTGTCACATAAATGCGCAATCAGTTGTGTATTTTCTTTTGGGAAATACTCTGAACGGTTATCCACCATCACAAAATCGTTTCCTGTTCCTTGGTATTTATAAAATTCTAGTTGCATTTTAATTTGTTTTTAGTGACACAAAAGTACGAACTATTAATGAAATGTTAATCATTGTTAAAGAGCGTTAAACTGTATTTTATGGAATGATTTTAGTGTTAATTTTACGTATAAATATTTTTTTAAAACTAATTTAATATGAAAAAATTTTCAACACTATTTTTAGTTTCGTTATTAAGCGGAGCGGTGACGCTTGGGGCTTACAAATTATTATTTGACACCAATGGCTATTTTTCTAATCACAGTACTTCTGGGATAACAACGGCAACCAATTCGTATGGTAAGAAAATAGGATTATCAGCAGATATACTTGATTTTACTGATGCTGCAGAAAAAACAATCCACACTGTAGTTCACGTAAAAAACGTTTCCAGAAGGACGGTCAGTAATCCAATATTAGAGTATTTCTATGGCTACAAAGGCGGACAATCTCAAGAACAAATAGGAACGGGTTCCGGAGTCATTATTTCGGAGGATGGGTATATCGTAACCAACAATCACGTTATAAAAGACGCATCTGAAATTGAAATCACCTTGAATAACAAAAAATCCTATCCTGCAAAATTGATTGGAACGGATTCCAAAATGGATATCGCTTTATTAAAAATTGACGCAAAAGAAAAATTACCGTACACGGTTTTTGCCAATTCTGATTCGGTGAAAATTGGAGAATGGGTTTTGGCAGTGGGAAATCCTTATAATCTAACCTCAACCGTAACGGCCGGAATTGTTTCGGCCAAAGCCAGAGATTTAGACACCAGCGGAATCCAATCTTTCATACAAACAGATGCCGCAGTAAACCGCGGAAATAATGATGGCGCCCTAGTAAATACGCGTGGTGAACTGATAGGAATCAACACCATGATTTCGTCAATGACGGGTTCTTACGTAGGATATTCCTTTGCGGTCCCTTCGAATATTGCCCGAAAAATCATTGAAGATCTTATGGAATTTGGAAACGTTCAACGCGGAATTCTTGGAGTTGAAGGCGGCGAACTAAACGGAACTGCCTCTAAAGAATTAGGGATTTCACAAACACAGGGATTCTACATTAATAAAGTAACAAAAAGTTCAGGTGCTGAGAAATCAGGTCTACTTAAAGGCGATATTATTATCAAATTAGACGAACAAAATGTCGCCACTTTTGCTGATCTTTCTGGATATATCAATACAAAAAGACCCAACGACAAAGTTCAAGTGACTTACATTCGAGACGGAAAAACGAGAGTTGTTCCGGTAATTCTAAGCAAAAATGAATTTTTTCGTACGGAGTTCAAAGGCATCGAATTAGAAAATATTGAGGCTTCGGACAAGAAGAAATTCAAAATTGATTATGGAGTACGAATTAAATCTATAAACAGCCAAAACTTGAAGCAATACGAAAGCGAGTTAATAGGAAATATTATCTTGAGTATTGACAATGCAAAAGCAACTGATGTGGAAACCGTATCTAAACTTTTAAGTAAAAAAGAAGGGAATCAAACGGCACGTATCGAAATGATAAATAAAAACGGAGAGATAATCCGAGTGATTCTCTAGGTTTTTCTAATTTTAAAAAACCAAAGCCATCTTGAAAAAATCAAGGTGGCTTTTTTATTTTGTAAATAAATCGTAAAATAGTTTACGAAATCGATTGAAATGGGTACTTTTGCCCCAAATTTATAAAAAACACAACAACTTATTTTCATTAAATTTTCAACATGGACACCACAACTTTATACGAAAAAGAAGTCTCTTTTCAAGCTGACAGACGACGTGCGGGAGTAAAACTGATTAAAATCATTAGTGATTTATGGTACGACAAATCCATTGAAATGGTTTTATTTCGCAATCAATTAATTGACCGAAATGTCAGTGATATTATCAATCTTCACGGATACGCCGCCGAATTTGTAGGGAAACCCATTTCTATCTTCGATTCTGTTAAAATTGCAAAAGCTATTTTAGAATTGGATCTTCCACCTGCAAAATTAGACATTGGAAAACTTGCGTATGAATTTGCTTTGGAAGAAGATAAATATCCTGATGCTAAGTATTTTGTTATTGATAAATTAAAAAACGCCAAAAACTCAGAAGAAATTCGTCCAAAAGATGTTGTTTTATATGGTTTTGGTCGAATTGGTCGATTGCTTGCCAGAGAATTGATGTCAAAAACAGGAAAAGGAAGTCAATTGCGATTGCGCGCTATTGTAACACGTGATAAAAATGATGCTACAACACTCGAAAAAAGAGCTTCGTTATTAAGATATGATTCTATCCATGGTGATTTTGAAGGATCCGTAGTAGCTGACCCTACAAACAATGCTTTAATCATCAACGGAACCACCGTTCATGTCATAACTGCAAATTCGCCAGAAGAAATTGATTATACTCATTTTGGAATTGACAATGCTTTAGTTATTGATAATACTGGCGCTTTCACCACACACGAAGCATTAAGCCGACATTTAGTTTCAAAAGGTACTGACAAAGTATTGCTCACCGCTCCCGGAAAAGGAGTTCCTAATATTGTTCATGGGGTAAACCAGAACGAATACAATCCGGATGAAATCAATATTTTTTCCGCAGCATCCTGTACGACTAATGCAATTACGCCAATTCTAAAAGCTGTTGAAGATACATTAGGAGTGGTCAAAGGACATTTAGAAACCATTCACGCCTATACAAACGACCAGAATCTTGTGGATAATATGCACAAAAAATACCGTCGTGGAAGAGCGGCGGCTTTAAACATGGTGATTACCGAAACTGGTGCTGGAAGTGCCGTTGCAAAAGCCTTACCGTCATTAGAGGGAAAACTAACCTCAAATGCAATTCGGGTTCCAGTTCCAAATGGTTCATTGGTAGTTTTGAATCTGGAAGTTTCAAAGACAACTTCGGTTCAGGAAATCAATGCCATAATGAAAAAATATGCTTTAGAAGGTGAATTGGTAGAGCAAATCAAATATTCTATGAATAACGAGTTGGTTTCATCTGATATCATTGGTACATCGCAACCTGCCATTTATGACAGTAACGCCACAATCGTTTCAAAAGACGGAAAAAATATCGTGTTATACATTTGGTATGACAATGAATACGGATACAGTCATCAAGTGATCCGATTAGCAAAATACATTGCCAAAGTAAGACGTTTTACGTATTACTAGCCTTTAGATTACAGGTTGTGAATTGCAGTTGTGATTTTTTTAGTTTTAGTTTTAGTTTTTAGTTTAAATTTAGAATAGCAGCAACCCAACCTGAATTCAATAGAAAATCCGTCTCGTTTTCATAACGTGGCGGATTTTTTTATTTACGTTTTTTTGAAGTTGTTGGAATGAATTGGAACGCGGATGACGCAAATTTTTACGGATCGTTTTTATAAGTTGTTGCGCCGGATGCTCGGAACTTCAGAAAACGGGAAATAAAACTCAAGCTGAAGAGAATTGGAACGATATCAAACAAAAACCTCACTCAAAATTCTTGCGTGAGGTTTTTTCAACAAAACAAATCAACTTAAAAACTAACTATTAACTGGTTTCCAAAGTCCGTAACCTCCATTAAGATTCACGGAATCAATGTCATTATTTCTTAAAATACGTTGTGCCAAGTAGCCTCTTAAACCAATTTGGCAATAAATCACATACTTTTTATTTTTATCAAAGAAATCAAGATTTTCTCTCAAAGTATCTACATCCATGTGTATTGCATTGGGGATTGCTCCGTTTTCGAACTCCGTTTTGGTTCTAACATCAATAAGAATCCCGTTTTCGGCTGCTAGATATTCGTCTAATTCATCGTAATTAACTAATCGTACATCATCATTCAGCATATTTTCGGCAACATATCCCAAAATATTTACAGGATCTTTAGCAGCATTATATGGCGGAGCATAGGCTACTTCTATTTCTTGTAAATCATAAATAGTCAAGTTTCCTTTTATGGCTGTTGCAATAACATCAATGCGCTTGTCAACTCCCTCCTGACCTAAAGCCTGAGCGCCATAAATAGTTCCGTCTTCGCCAAAATTCATTTTCAAGACTATGTTAGTGGCTCCGGGGTAATAACTGGCGTGATTGGCTCTGGTAACTGTTACAGTGCGGTATGGGATATTGTAGCGTTTCAATAATTTTTCATTAAGTCCGGTTGTAGCCACAGTCAAATCGAAAAATTTTAATATCGAAGTTCCTAAAGTTCCTTTGTAGGCTGTTTTATTTCCTCGCGTGATTGTATCAGCAACAAGGCGTCCTTGTCTATTGGCTGGCCACGCAAGCGGAATCAATACTTTTGCCTGATTGATATAATGGGCCACTTCTATAGCATCGCCAACGGCATAAATAGCGGCATCAGATGTTTGCATGAATTCGTTTACCGCAATTCCACCTGTAACGCCTAGTTCAAGTCCTGCAGCTTTTGCTAAAGCATTTTCAGGTTTTACACCAATGGCAAAAATGACAGCATCGGCTAGCATGGTTTGTCCGTTATTCAGTTTTAATTCTATTTTATCTTCTTTTTCTTCAAAAGCCTCAACTCCTGTATTTACGTGAATCTTTAAGTTTTTGGCAGCGGCATGATGTTGCACCATTTTTGCAAATTCAAAGTCAACAGGAGCCATAACTTGATTCCCTAATTCGATTACACTAACATTTAGGCCTATATCGACTAAGTTTTCTGCCACTTCAAGACCTATGAATCCACCGCCAACAACTGCAATATTTTTCAATTTTTTAGTTTTGACAATGATGCGATCCATGTCGGCAACATTTCTAAGTGTCATTATTTTATCCAAATTAATCCCAGGTATATTGGGTCTAAAAGGCTCTGCTCCTGGAGATAAAAGTAATTTATCATACGATTCCGTATAAATTTCCTTTGTTATTAAATTGCGGATTTCTACCGTTTTTTGGTCTTTATTTATTTTTAAAACCTCATTAAAAATACGAACATCAAGGTTGTATCTTGTTTTCAAAGAAGTGGGCGTTTGTAATAATAATTTATCTCGATCAGCAATAACGCCACCTATGTGATACGGTAGGCCGCAATTTGCAAAACTAATATGTTCTCCTTTTTCAAAAATTATAACTTCATTTTCCTCGCTTA
>RRZU012698279.1_pt1 | contig 20348 bp, 10 predicted proteins | sample 2165561 | NCBI WGS metagenome assembly RRZU01 (sample SAMN10456909, study PRJNA506462) | wastewater metagenome | isolation source: wastewater sludge | place: USA: Moscow, Idaho | reverse complement strand
GCTAAAGACCTGCCCATAGCTTTTTGAAGTTTCAAATCTTCTGGGCTTAAGACTTGTGCCATAGCACTGCCTTCATTGAGGTATGATAGCATATTTTGTTGTAAGTTCATAGCAAATATAGTTACCGCAGGAGCCACTTGTTTACGTAGAGCTCTTTTAGATATACCAGCTGATTTTTGTTTATTTATAACATTATTTAACTGCTCTGTATATGCAGGACTGTTAGAATTTATATCCGCCTCAGAAAGACCATATGTTTGAGGAGATTCAAAAATTTTTCTGGCAGCTGTGTCAACAGAGTATTCTTCTCCGTCTTTAGACGTTTTAACACCTAACTGCTTTACAAAATCTAATATTTGTAATTTCTCTTCCCCATGTTCGCCCGCCAATGTTAGAAGTTCTTGAGCTTCCGCTTTTGCCATTTTGTTTTCAGGGGCAAATGTCATCCCATGATCGTTATCGTTGTCTTGCATTTTATGATATTTATCAAAATCATCTTCTGGTCTACCATAGATAGCTCCAGCTGAATTATGATTTTCGTCCATAACATGACCAAGAGTAATACTGAAAGAATGAGATCCTTGAGCTGGCTCTCGACCATACACAAGAGGCATGTAGGTATCACTTTTTCTATCTATTGTTAATATACCATCTTTAATAAAATCATCTAATTCATCCATAGACTTTAAATTAAAACCTTGATTATTAAGAATGTCCATAGCATGTTTTCTAGTTATACCTTTTACTTCCATTCCTTTTTCTGCAAACTTTTTAGAGTTTTTAATGAAAGCTTCATCATTAGAAACCAATACTTTCATATAACCTGAATTTGCTCCCTCTCTTGTTAAGATATCTTTCATTAAAGGATTATTATAACTTGCAAACAATTCTAGATTTAATTTCTCCAAATGATTTACAGAGTTTCTAAGTAAAGTAGAGTTTTGCTCTCTACCAGCTTCAGTACTAGCCATTAAATTTAAGTCATTCTCTATAATATTAAAGTTAGCTCTATGAATCTTTGATGCAGTTTTATTACCGTCTGTAACCCTAACATTACCATTTCTTTTAGTATCCCTCTTAGAAATAGCCACTGTTTTAATACTGTTACCTGTATCGTTTTGTATATGGTAATAAAGATAATCATTGTCTATGATTTCTTGAGACACATTAAATTGTTTTAAAATATCGTCTATTTTTTCAGGAGCTGCTGAAGCTAATGCTTTAGTTACCTGTTTTATTTTATTGACATCACCTTTTAAATCGTTTTCAAAGAAGTGGTTTAAAGTTTTAGAATAATCTATATGTTTATTTAGATTGTTTGTCTTAACTTTACCAGAAGTATGCGTTGCTCTACGCATCGCTTCTAATTCATAAAGATTAGAGACATCATGTTTACCAAAAAGCTCTAATTGTTCTGACGTCATACCAGAGTTTCTCAACTGCGTTTGAGAAAAATGAGAAAAACCTACTTTGTTTCCAGATCCTGTACTGAAAGTGGGATGTGTGTCGGGAGAGCCTATAAAATAATCTACACCTTCTTGATTGTATGCCAATTCAAACATACTCAAAACATCATCATCAAAAATTCTTCCATTGGTATAGTTTTTAACCATATTGTCAGAGTTAAAAAGTTCATAAATTTCATCTGCTTTTTCTTCTAAAACTCCTTCTAACATTGATCTTGCATTATGACCAAACAAAGACTCATCAAACGCTTTGTTTACTATCAAACCAGAAGGGTCTAAATGAGAGTAACCGTTTTTAAATATACCTCTTACTTGTTGTTTAGCCAACTCCCTTCTCTTTTCAATTTGATTGTGTTTGATATTGGCTTGTTCCCAAGCTTTTTTACTGGCATCTGGGACATCAACTTCTGCCATCGCAATTAAGTTTTTTTCTTCTTTAGTTAAACCTGTTGCATGAATATCATCTATAAGACTTGATATATTTTTATAAGCACCTACCCTCATACCTTCGACTGCAGCAGAGCTCCCTTTATTCTCGGTAATGGCATTAACAAATTGAGACATACTCCACAATTTATTTCTACCTTCAGCTACACTTCTAGTTGAATTAGGGTTTATTTCAGAACGTATATCTGAGATTCTGTTTTCTAACTTATTAATAATATTATCATTTAATATATACTTTCTAGTACCATCATCTGTTTCAGCAGAAAACGCTTTTTTAATATCGTCCATGCTGTTAGAAGTGTTAGCGAACTCGTTCACAAAAGTAAATACTCTATTTTGAGAAGCTGTTCCGCTATCTGATATAACTTCGAAAGACATATCTTTGGTTTGGATAAGTCTTTCATATAAGGCGTCTAATTCTTGAGGAGATTTATTAAATAATTCTTCCTTATCTACACCTAAAAGATGAGAGTAATTTAAAAGAGCACTTAATTTTTTAGTTGCGCTCCACGCTTCTCTATCTGCAGCTAACATATTGGCTTTTACATTACCCCCAAAATATTTAACTACCTCCCCTTCTCTACCTAAATCAGAATTACCATTAAAATGCAACCTAACAAACTCGTCAGAGCCTTCTACAAACCTTTCAACATTCGCTAACTTCATATTAGCTTGAATATCTTTCGGAGCTAAAACAACTCCATTTGCATCATACCCTAGCACTTCTCCAGGAGCTACCTTAGCATCTACAGCTTTATTATACGTTCTCATGAAGTCTAAATCTTCTTGAGTCATTGTATATCGACCTTCACCAGCATCTTTTAACTTCTTAGCTAAGTCTAGTATTTCTGGGTGCATTGATCTATTAGTAGAATTAAACAGCTCCTGTAAATCTTCTGTTATTACTTTTGATGCACCTAAAAAAGCATTACTTGACCCGTTACGTGAAGTTATATCAAAAACTTCCTTCATAAGATCAGTATCTTGCATTATAGTTGATAGGTCAACAGTATATTTTTTCTCTATATCGCGTAAAACTTTTTTTACATAATATTCATCATTAAGAGTATACCTAGCTGTGTTAGATAAATCATGCAGTACATCATCACTTAAATCTAACCCATTATTTTTTAGCAATGCTGTCAAGTCTGTTAATACTTCTTTTTTATTTGAAATAGCATTATCTGTGATAATAGTAGGTAGTTCGAGATCTCCATCGTAAATATTAAATGTATTTCTAGTATCTATGATATCAGAAATATTCTTTGAGAATTTAAACTCATTTTGGTATAAATTTAGATCAGCTGTCCTGTTGATATCATGATAATATTGTCCAAGAGCTCTAGAGTACCCGATTTGAGTACCATCTCCTAAAGCTAATTGACCTGCAGATAATACAGAATCTTTTATAGTAGAATTACCTTTAAAGTAATTCCTAGCTAACTTATTAAAATCTTCTGTATCTACAGCTAACCTTTCATGAATTACAGAGGTACTATAAGCGGATGAAATTTTACCTTCATTGCTTAACTTAGAATGTAAAGCACTGAGAGGAGTTGAACCTAATCCTCTCACTCTTGTTGTTCTTGAAGCATCTATTTCTGGGTTACGTTCACCTGGAGACATAAAGCTAGGAGCTTTAAATTTTGAATTTTTACTGATATTTATTTCATAATAGTTATCAGCTTTAACTTCAGATTCCAATAACTGTTTTCCAGTCATTTTTCTTATATTTTCTTTTGCTTTTTGGTTGTCTGACAAACCACTAACACCTGCAGTAGAACTTAATTGGGTAATTAGAGGACCTCTTTCTTTTAAAGTACCGTCCTTGTTAAAAGCTATAACATCTTCAAGAGTACCTATATTACTCAATCTTACTGTTTGATGACCAGCTGAACCAGATACCTCTTCATTAGAAAACCCTCTTCTAATTAGAGAAGTCTCCTCCTCCCTTATTAGCCTATTTTTATCCACTAAATTTTCTAACTCTTCCCCACTTATATCTAAATTTTTAGACATTAAAGCTAAAGCTTGAAAATCTTCTGGAAGCATGCCAGCAGTTGCCCAAGTATTTATATTTTTTCTAACGTGTTCCGTAACTCCTGGATCATCTATACCTAAACTTTGTATAACTCTTTCAGCATTTAAAGCATTAGTATCACCTTCTAATATATTAGCATGAGATAACAGTTGACTGAAGGGTAACATTTTCCTAACAGCATAGTAATTTTTACCATCTACATAAGAATCTATACCATTAAATTTTGACGTGATTTTAAATTTATTAGCACCAATATTTAATGTATTGTTATTAGGGTTCAATACAAAATCATTATTCCCTTCTAACAAGGGTTGAAAAAAAACCATTTTATCTTGAACTTCTTTTGAAGAATAACCTAAAGATTTTAAATGGTTTTTTAAACTATTACTTTTATTTTTTACGTCTGGTTCAGCTGACGATTTAATAGATATTACTTGCTTACTGTTAACGTTACTGATAGGGTAAGAATTGATAGCCGTGGAAGGTTTAAAACCATCTTGATTATTAACGATAATATCTAAATTTCTTAAATCTTCTTCGGAGCCTTTTTCTAAAGCTTCTAAAAAGTTACCATTATTAACAGATCCAACCACGTTACCTAGATCTAAACTTCCTGTGGAGTTTAAATGAGAAAAATTTTTATTAGAGTTATTGTAAGCTTTTAAAAGTTTTTCTTGTAATAATTCTTTTTCTGTTTGTGGTTTCTCAACCTCTAAACTAGATGTCTTTCTCATAAATTTTTTTATATCTGGTTTTATAGGGTTAAACTCGCTACCAACATATGCACCTACAGCTGCACCATATAGTGTGCCAAAACCCTCATCATCTGAAATGTATCCTCCAGTTAATGCACCTGTCGCTATTGCTAATTTTCTACCTGATACTGAAATTGCCATTTTTTTACCTTAATCTTAAACAGAATTGTTATATGCTCTAAGATACTCTTGTTTATCTGTAATTTTTAATTGGTTACTATTAGAAGGTACTGAATTAATTGTAGAGACTTCAAATCCTATGTTTCTTAATCTTGATCTAATAGCAAATTCTTTAGCTACATTAGAACGTTTTTCTGCTTTAATGTTTTCTAATTCATTAACTATTCCGCCTTCTTTTAAACCGATCAGTCTTTCAGATCTTTCAAGATCCTTTTGCCAATACCCGAATCTATGAATATCTTCTTTACCTATAGTAAGTGTTTTTAATTTAATATCATCAATAGTTAGTCTTGGGTCCCACCCGATCCAATTATCACTAGGTAAACTACCTGTTTGATTTTCTACATACTCTGATGCTTCTTTTTGAGCAGCTTTAAGTCTAACTAGCTTAGCTTCTTGATACTGTTCAAACCTCTTTTTATCTTCATCGTTAGCCAACGTACTTGCTTGATTATGGATAGTTTCTTTATCTTGTCTAGTTATATCCATACTAAGAGCTGATTTTAATTTCTTAGAGTCTTTAAGATATTCTTCTTCTAAAGCCTTGTTAGGATCATTACCTCTCAAGATAGCTTGGTCATAGATATCTATATTGCTCCAGATAGACTGGTAAGCTCTACCTATGTCTTTAGGAACAAGGGATAGAATTTGATTTCTTTTTTTCTTATCTTTTTCTTGAGAAAACGCTTCTACATAAGCACTCTGTCCTTCTGGTAAAGCACTTTTAAACCTTTTCATAGACCCAGGATCGTTGATACCTAGATAAGATAAAGCTGTTATATTTCTTTCTATATCATAAGTATCGTTAGTTTTAATAGCTTTAACAAGAGAGAGTTTATCAAAATACGTATCTATATTTTCTTTTTCAATAGCTTCTTTAGGTTTAAATTGATCTATACTCCCAGAGTCTGCCAACCTATTTAAAGTTGGTTTTAAGAAGTGACTGTAAGGGTTTGTCCAAATACCTACATCAGAGCCCATAAGCTGAGTTTTAATATAATCTTCTACAGCTGTTCTTTGATGTACAAATTTTGCCATAGGTCTAAAAGGAGTTAGTGGTTCTAGAGGAGATTCTAGGTGTGAGAAACTTTCCCATATAGCATTTTGAGTTAAACCTACAACACCCATGTTAGATTTTTCTGATCCTGTTTTGTAATCAGTAAATCTTTTCTGGACATCTCTTTCTGTATCTTGCCCGTAAGCTTCAAAGAAAACATCTTTCTCTTTTTCTGATAATTCGTCCAAATGTTCTGCTAAATATTTTTTTACAGCTATATGTTCCGAAGAACCTCTAGCCACATTTTGCAGAATTTTGTATTGATGTACTAATGGGTAATTATTAGGGTCTACACCTTTTAATTCAGGATTTAATGTTTCAAATCCTTTACTTCCCGGTAACAAGTATTCCCCATTTTCCATATGGCTGGGATAGTTACCTCTTTCAAAATTTTTATAATACTTAGTTTCGTTTTTTGGTAACCAGTCAGGGGCAACTTGGTTTCTCATAGGGTTTATAGTATCCCTTTTGACAGCAGCAGATTGAGGAATTAGTCGTCTAGAAAACTCCCCTGAGTTATGACATAAAACACCATTAACAGTGTAATAGGGAGTATTTTCTACATTTAGATCATACATTAGCCCAGTATAAGGAAGAACTTCTATAGTCTTGATAGATATATATGTATCAGAATCTTTTCTGAAATAACTATAGTTTGATTTAGAATTTATAATATTAGTTTCAGTAATTTCTAAAATATTTAAATATCTATTAAAAGCTTCTTGTTGGGTTATACATACATTATTTCTAAGATAAAATTCTGTTTTAACCTGACGCCCATCTGGAAGTATATGGCTATCTGAATTATCATAATCATATAAAACATTGTTTAGAATACCTTCATATCTCAACATTCTGGAAACAGCTTCACATAAATTTTTAGAAATAGATGTATAACCACCTTTCTTTAAATCTTTATTAAACCAGCCATCTCCATGACACAAACCAAAAAGAAGCCCTTGTCTGGTACTAGTATTTAACAAATATTGTTCTGGTATATTCTTATTGTATGCTTTGTCTCCAAAAGTTTTTAATAAGAATTCAGAAAAAGGTTTATGGTTAAATCTTAAACACATTCCTTCATTTTCTTTAGAATATTGTATAGAAGATTCAACTCCAAGAGTGGTTTTTATAATACACTTTAATTCTTCTGCAAATACAATTTCTTTTTTATGCATAGACATATTAATTCTAGTAGAATCGACACAACCTTCTGCTAGCCACCAACCAATCAATTTTCCAAGATCGTTATTTAATATTAGTTTTCTAGGCATTCTTGTAACACTAGGTTTTATACCTTTTATCCTTGCTAACATATCTTTTGATTGTGAATCTGAAAAACCTAAAGCTCTAAGCTCTCTTCTACATAAATCTGGCTTATCTAAAAGTAATTCATAAAGTTCTCCAAATCTTTCGTATTTAGTGAAAGGATATAGGTATTCTTCTGTTTTAACGCCAGAATAAGTTTCTCCTAAATCTATATCAAAGACAATTTTTTCTTTATTATCTGGTAAAATTAACAGACTTCCTGTATCTAAGCTACCTATTTCACGGTCCTCTTCTACAAAATTAAATAAAGGTTTTAGATGGCCTTTAGTATATTTTTCTCTATATATTGAAGGGAATACGTGGTCAGGTGTACAATAAATATCTTCATAACCTAAACCTAAACTGACTTTCAATATTTGAATATCTTTAAAACTTTTTTCAAATACTTCGTTTACTTTTTGAAACACTCCATTTTTAGATAATACCAAATCACCTTTGGTTATATTTTGAATTTCTTTGTATCCAGTAGAAGTTAATACTTTGGTCTCTGGCACAAAACAACCTAACATATCCCCTAGATTCGCATCACTCAAAGTCCCAGAGAAACTGGTAGATGTGCCTGAAACTTCAAGTTCTGGTCTTAATTGTTCTGTAGGGTCTAGATTAGCTGCACCTAATAATAACGAAGAAGAGAAACCTTTTAAACCTGTAAAGTCTGAAAGAGATGCTGATGTACCTGCTAATGTTCTATCTAAAACACTAACAGTAGGAGCGTTAGCTCTTAACATAAGACCATCTGCTATCAAACTTTTAACTTCTTTTCTTTCATTCTCTGGTGTAGTATAAGCGTCTGAATCTACTATAGCTATAGATGTATCAGAATTTTCTTCACCATTACCTGCAGATAGTTGAGAGAGGTTTTTAGAATTTTTACCACTAATAGTTTCTGAAATACCTTTAGCTATTTCTCCCTTAACACCTAACACTAAATTTGGATTAGCTTCAGATTGCAACTTTAGAAACTCAGGGTGTATTACAGTAGGCTTTATCAACTCACCTATAGTACCTTTATACAGTTGTCCTAAAACAGACCCGTAAGATACATCCATACCCCATACAGGAAAAGGCATATCTTCTTGATGCATTTCCTCAAATCTATAAGGATTTCTTAAATACTTGATAGGGTTGAATACAGGGTCTAATCTTCTTTTAGTCTCCCTGTCTCCGTATAAAGTTTTTGTTTTAGCGTCGGAAGCTATGGTTTTTAAAAGATTTTGTCTAAAATACTTTATCTGACCGCCTTCATATTCTGTACCACCTGAATTATGAATTACGAAACTGTTAGGAGTATATTCATGAATATTTTCCATCGTGTAATCATAAACATAACCTTCATACTCATAAACAGAAATTTTTTCAACTTTAACATAAACTTTTTCATCTTCTATATAGTATGATCGACAATTAAAATTCTTAGAAATACTTTGATAAGAATATAATTCTTTGTATAAACCTAATTCATTAGCTTTATCTGAACATTGTCCTGATAGTTCTAGAATAAAACAACCAGTACCTCTATCTTGATATATACTACCGTAAATTCCAAAGACAGATAAATAACGTCTATACTCAAAAAGATGTTGAATATACTGAGATTTCAATTTAAATTTATTTCTAACATTTTTATGTTTAGTTATAGAGCCATCTCCGTAAAACATACCTATAAGAAAACCTTTTACACACTCTTTATTAAATAGTGTCAAATCTGGGAAAATCTTAACGCCATCTCTATACATGAAAGATATTAAAAATTCTGAAAGAATAGAGTTAGAATAACGAATACGTCTACCTTCACCCTGGTTCGGATAAATCTTTATTTCTTTTGTATTTCCTGTGAGTTTATTTAAGTACTCTAATATTTCAATAGCAAAATTCTCTTCTGTTTTATGGAATGAAATTTCTATAGGTCTAAACTTGCCATTTTTGTCTCTAGACACACAACCTTCTGCCAAAAACCATCCTAAAAACAGTCCAAACTGGTAATCTATTTTTATATGCCGATTACATAATATATTTTTGCCTGTTACCGTAACAGCTGGATTTCTGGTTTTTTGTTTTGAAAAAAACGCAGTTTCTGTTATATGCTTCTCAGTATTAACGTAAGAAGCTAAGTCTAATAACTTAGAATTGATGTTTAATTTTGGAATACCAGTTACAACATAGTCACCTACATTAATTTTATTAGCTGGCACCCAACCATTAGATGTTAATACCTTATGATCAGCCGTTACAGTTGTCCATAAATTTGTTGAATAAGCTGTTTTAAACTCGTAAGCTAGTTCTTTAGTATATCTCTTATGAACACTGATTACTTTATTTTTAGTACCATATCTATTATATAAAAAATCACCTGTTTTGATATCTTCTGCTCTAGAGTACCCAACAGATGAAAAGATAGGGGTATCTGGTGTCATACAGAGCCATCCTCTATCTTTTCTAACTGCAACTTCTTTTTCACCAGAGTATTCGGCCCTCAGTTCCTCGCTAGACTTACCTACAAGAGCACCTGGTAGAAATGGTAAGGTCATCGTTGCGCCTAAAAGAGCCCCTATTTTGGAGTATCTAGAGATGGTGTTTCCAACTATATTTATTCCAACTTTATCGGCAGCCTTCCCTAATAAACCTCCCAGTTTTTGTTCAGCTGTATGAATAGTAGATGACCGCTCTAGACCTTTAGTGGCAGTATCTCTCATTCTTTTAAAGAAAGCTATATTAGCACCTGTCATTGCTCCTGCTAAAGGTACCCCTATAAGCGTACTTAATTTTGTAGATTCAGGTGCAGAATTTTCTTGAGATTTTTTTAAATCTTGAAAGTTATCAGACCATAACTCAGCAAACTTAACATGTGCTTTCATAAATGTATCTGCCATGCCAGCCACTAAGCCGTTAGACCAGACACTACTATCTGGGGTTAGCGCATCTAGTGTAGCATCAACTATATTTAAGCCTACTACTCCAGCAGCTCCTTTTATTGCTAAGTTTTTTCCTATTTTTTTCATCATCTCAGCAGAGCTTATATTGTAAACTCCGCCAGTACCTAATTTAAAATTAGTCCAACTTTTAGCTGTTTGAAAGTATTTATTTTTTACTAATTTTGAATTATTTAACCCAGTCATGTCTAGGTATTCTTCTAAAAAACCTAAAGGGTTATCTAACGATTTAGCACCAATCTCTAACGAGAATCGTCCGTACGCTCTTGCCCAAGTTGCTACAGTAGACTTTTTACTAGCACCTCCGACAATGACAAACGGTTCTGTATGAAGCTGATTTCTATTCAAGTTTGCGTCATATATATTTGAAAATTTTTCAAAAACTCTGTTTACAGAATGATGGTTATCTCCAGTTTTTATAGTGGAGTTGACCGCCGTAGCGTAATCGAGTAAAACTCTACCTGCCTTAACTCCCCCTTTATTTCCAGATTCAGGTACCGCTTGATACAGTTTATTATTTTGTAAGATGAAACCATGTTTAATATCTTCATCCATCAATTTAATTTTACTTTCTTTGAAAATTAAATTTTTATAATAATTTTCATATACTTGTATAGAAGTTTGTTTTATATGACGAGCTTTTTTTCTTTCTTCATCTATAACTTCAACAAATAATGAATTAAAACTAGAGAGTTGTAAGGTTTTTAAAATCTGGGAAGGGGATAGTTCTTCTAAGGAAACTAAGATTGATTGGAGAGATTGAGATAAAGGAGCTACAGCGGTAGATCTTGGATCTATAGCTCCAGATATAATTTGAGCTGCTTGATTGTCTAAGTATTGTTTTGTTAGCTTTTGTTTTAAGAGCTTTGCGCCAGGTACTTCTGATATCAAAGCTCTTATACCTTCATCTTTTTTAGCTTTTTCATACAACACTTTAGTAGAGACAGCTGCAGCACCACCGTAAATAAAAAAATCAGATCTAGCTTCTTCTTGCTCTTTTTTTCTTTTGTGATACAAGTCCGAGGAAGAGTAAGAGATGGTTCGAGTGTCCTTGAATTGTTTTTTGTACTCTAAATACTCGCCTAAATCAACCTGAATACCTTTATTACTGAGATTTTCATTACCAGTGTTATCAAACATCGTTATTTTCCTCTTCAACATCTCTTATGTCTTTCACACCAGGGAAGGTTTTTAAACAAACAGCGTACAATTTGAATATTTCGTTTATAGGTAATTTAATAACTTCTAAGTAAGATGTATGTAAGTAATAAGAAATTATTCCTGCTAGTTGTTCTATAAGATTTACGTTATTATCGTAAATTGTTAATTCTTCTCCAGTGTTACAAAGAAAAGAGTAAGATTTAAAATATATAGAATCTGCTATATACTTTATAACACCTGCAGGACAAAAATTAATCACTAATTCGTATTCTTCATAGCCAACAATTTTTATAACTTTATCTTTTACTACAACATCATCTATACCTGTAGACAATTTATTTTTTACAGAGCTTCTGAAATTAATATATCTTTTTAACTCATCTATATTAAATAACTCTACTAAAATTTTAGGATTATCAACTACCTCAAAGTTTTCTAAATCCTTTGTTACGTATACAAAAAACCCATTTAAAGTTATGGTGGCTTTATCAAGACCGTAAACAATATCTTCTGATAATTTATAATCCATTTCAAATTACCCCAACATTTCAATAGAACGTATAGCTAACTCTTCTGATATAAATCCAGATTGAAATGAGATTTGTTGTTCTAAAGTTTTCGCAACCCCTGCTCTAATATTTCTTAACCAGTTATCCGTGGGCTTTGGGAATAACATACATTTTTTTAAAATTTCATTTTGTCTTAAATAATCATCTGCCCAGTTTACAGTACCATTGTTCTTTCCAGAATCTCCGACCATTTGCTTATACTCTAATCTTAGTAGAGGTCTCCACACATATATCACAGGATCGTCTGTTACTTTAGAAGCGTATAGTCTTCCGTACAAACTTTTCCAATTTCTTAACAAATCCAAATCTAACTCTTTTTCACCTTCGTAGGTAAAATCCATCATATCACTATTTTTGATATAATCTAAAAGATTTATTATGTCTTGTTCAAACTTATCTTCTTGTTCTATTAGATTTTCGTACTCGCTAAAAGATGGTCCAGACAGATCTACTTCTGAGGTTAAATCTTCTTCTGCCTGAGTTCCTACTGAATTTACTTTCATATTAATTTCCTATCGCTGTTGTTTTAAATAAAAATTTGTAACCGTGTTGTACTGTTCCGTCTCTTGTAGACAACACTTCTAAGTTATCTGATATAAACTTACAATCTCTAAGTATAATAATTTTATCAGAATCATCATTGTAAAAAGCATTACTATTATTAAAAATTATTTTAATATCCACAAGAGAAACTACTGACCCTACATCGACTATTTCTTCTGCAGAAACTACAGAAATAGGTTTATACTGATTAAGTTTAAACTCGTTATCGCTAGCTGTTGTGGGATCTATTTGTTGTGGAGAATTTGAAGAAGTTTCTTCGGAGAAAAGATATTGAAGCATAGCTTTTAAATATTTCTCACTTTTGAAAGGTAGTACCATAGAACCAGTGCCTAAACTATTGCCGCTGGTAAAAAAGGCAGGAAACCTACTACCTACTGTGTATACAGGGATACTAGATACATTATAATCGTATCCTATACCTGTTATCAAGTCGACCTGAACACTTTTTCCATCCACATTATTTATTAAAAAAACTTTACAGTCTACTGAACTATAATAATGTTCATATAATCGAGATAAATAAACTAAACTATTTTTCTTATCTTCTTGAGAGATTGCTTCAGAATCGTATAAATCTCCATACACATCTTCAAAGGTAGGGAGTTCTTTTGAGTAAGAAGGTTCTGGTGATTGAGGTACAGGTACTTCATTCTCTACATCTTTTCCTTGTGTTTTTTGACGCCATATTTCAGGCTGTTCTACACCGGGAGAGTAAGCTAATTTTCCGTTAGACTTGGCAGCTAAAGCTGCTTGTTCATACATTGCAAGAGAAGAGTGAGGGATACTTTCTTTATATCTATCGTAAAACTGAACGTAACCTTCTTTTAATAAAAGTAAGTTTATATCTCTACCTTTATCGTCGTAAACAGTACCCATCAACCGTTTACCTTTATTATCAACACCATTTACTTCTATTTTTAAATACTGAGCTCCGCTAACAATTTCATTAAACTTCCCTAAAGCTATCTTACCAATCGGCTCCCCTGTTAGACTATTTTTTTGATGCAATTCTGGAGCATCTATACCTATAAAACGAAAAGAACCTGAAGCTCTTTTATCAGTCCCACCTTTTAAACTTATGGTATCTACATCATGAGCCGAAAAAGTTTTATTATAAAGTTCCATAGGAAGTATGAAGGATGTGTACCCTTGTGCATGTAATGCAAGTAATTGATCACTTGTCATATATTCTTTAATTGTATATTCCATTATCACAAGCCTCTTATAAGATCAGAACCTTTAACTGCCATTCCATAATTATTTGGTTTTAAATTATCTGTACTATAAATAACAGTTTTAGCTATAAAAGATAAAGTTTCTTCTGTTATTAAATTTTCTATAGAAAAGACTTTACCATTGTTTATGATAGTCGCTCCTATGATAGAACTAACTCTAGGTACAGAAGCATCTTTTTCAAAATCTTTAGGTAATAAAGTTTCTACAGTGTTTACCAAGTGTATATTAAAAGGGGATATATCATCCCTCATATAATCAGAAAATTCTTTAAAACTTATGCTTGTACCTGTAGTGCTTATATCTTGTTTATCTTTTTCATTTAATTTATCCCACCTCGTAGCTACAAAAGTTTTAACATACGTTGATAGCGAGTCATATCTACTGAATAGTTTGATTATACTTCCTGCGACCATTCTAGAACCTATACTCATACCAGTCATAGAGGCTTCACCGAGATTGGTAACTGGTAGTTTAGATCTACTAACAGAGTGAGATACAGTAAGGATATCTTTGGCTACGAAATAAACAGACGATTGATAATCGTTAGCAGGGAATTCTAAAACAACTTGAACTCCTGAGCCAGACATTCCTTGAATAATATTATCCCCTAATTCTAATTTAGGAGGGCTTTTATCTTCAGCGTAAGGGTTTTCTATTACCTTTATATTTGACATATATTTTTCTCCAATAAAAAAGCAGAGACCTTATTGATCTCTGCTTAGTAATATTCCTATTACGATAATTTAACGTCATGCCAATCTTTAAGAGATCTAGCTAACCATGACATTTGTTTTTCTATGACTAAATCTTCAATAGATGTTCCAGAACTTTCTGATACAAACTCTACGCCACGGATAATAAGTGACTGAGGGCTGAAGGTAGAGCTTTTTTTATTAATCTCTTCCCCGGCAGTCTCTGGTACACCAATCAGAGTAATATCGAAAGGTGGTAACTGATCTGCCAACCAAGCATTTGTAACACTTCCGTAGTTAGCTAGAGGATTAATAGCTTCCCCGATAGCAAACGGATCAAAATTGCTTTGAGTTTGGGTTCCTTGAGTTTGTGCTATTTTAGCCCTACTCGTATAATTCCCACTCAATGATTGTAAACCTTCTTTAGACACAACACCTTGGAAACCTATAGTACCACCAGCTCTTAGAGCAGATTTTTGTTCCTCACTTAAAGTTTTACCGTCTCGGTAACTTTCATTGTAGTTTGCCAACTCATCATGAGATAGGAAAATTTTATATCCTGCTTCTGCCATTGCTTGAACTAAGCCGCCAGTAGATAAATGAGAGAAAACCAGAGCACCGTTAATAGATCTAGGCCCACGAGCAATAGCGCGCATATCAGCACTACCCATTGTATAGATAGGAGCTTTTTGACGGCTTACTGCGTATTTAATCATCTGGATATCACCGAATTTGATATTACCAAAAACAGCGTGGATTTCAGAACCAGATAATGATCTGTAAATTTTAGCATCTCCTGCCATATTCTTATACCTTTTAAAAAATTTTTATTAATGAAGGGTTTTTACACCCTCCAATGTTTTATATTATAGCTCGATGAAATTATCATTACGAGTTAAACGAACTACGTTAGAGATCTGACGTAACTCATCTTTGGCTTCAATAACGAATGGTATTAACAGGGTATTATAACCAGAACGTCTGATTTTGAAATTGTAAGAGATGAACCAACCTTGACGTTGTGCGTTTGCTAGTGCTGTAGTTAAAGCTGTCTGCAAAGCTGCAAGAGTTACAATATCAATACCTTGACCAATATACGGATCAGTTGTTTCTGTGATTAAGCGTGAAGTTTCGGCTATGGTAATAGCTGTTGAGATATAATCAAAGTCTGAACTTTCACGTGTAGCTACGTCACCACTATATACTGTTAGTCCTCTTGGTTTATCCATAAATACAACATAACCAGCTGAACTTAAAGCACGACGTTGATATTCTTTTAAATCAGAGGTAAGGAACATGTTGTTGATAGCTTGATTAGTTGTAGACTGACCTGGACCTAGTTTTGCAACTAAACCTGCATAACCAGCTGCACCAGAAGCACTTAAACTTGCATTTGTAGTTATACCTACTTGAGACACTACAATACTTAAATGTTTTCCTATGTCTACAGGAAAACCAGTACTATCTACTAATATATCACCATCTACATAACCATTAGAGGTAGCGAAGTAACCACCAGTATAGTCTGTAGACCCTACCATTAAACGATGACCTAAAAGACCAGTACCATTTACAACGATATTGCCAGCTAAATCTCTAGTTGGCTCTGTTCCTACCCAGTTCAAAATTACTCTAGGAGTTTTACTAACAGGTCCTTCAACACCGATAACAACGTTTACAAACTTACCGTCAGCCAGTTTAGAGTTTGCAAACATACCTAATCTGTGTGTGAAATCAACTTCATTGTAATACTTAACAATCACTGGTTTACCGTTCAAGTCAAGTTCTGCTTGAGAAATATCTGTAACTGTCTCTGTAGCAGAACCTTGTTTACGATACAGATACTTGTTAGCAGACCATTCATAAGTAGGATATCCGTCTTCATCAGAGCCTTTAGATAGGTACTCTAGACGATTAGATGCAGTAGAACCATGAGCTATGTTTGGAAGATTGAACCAATCACCAACAACAACAACTTTTGTAGATACTAACTCTAGAGCCTCTACAGCTTGGTCAACAATTTCATATAATTCTTTATATGAAGCGTTCATGGAATCTTTACCTTTAGTGTAAATTATACCTTTCTCTTTTAAAGCTTCTTTGTCAAGAGTTTTTAGGAATTTAATTTCTAAAGTATCTGTTGACTTAATAGCTTCACTTACACCGTCAACAAAAGGTACAAGTAATAGAGCCGTTTTATCTGCACTAATAGTGTAAGGAATACTTACAGTGTCACCAGCTTTAGTAATAGTTACAGAATTTAATGAATCTTTTTGTGCATCGAAACCTGTAATAGCAGATACATCTACTTTAATATACTCTGAACCGTCAACAACTCCTTTAGTAGGTCTAACAGAGGCTACTGTTGCAGGAGCACCCAATTTACTCATAATTTCAGTAAATGGTACAGGATTATCGAGAGTACCAACACGTAAAGTGTTGTTAAGCTTATCAAAGTTAACAACTTGGATTTTGCTACTAGATACTTCCCCACCTAACACATTTGAGTAAAAAATACGTTTACCTTCGTAAGCAATCAAACAATCGCGTGAAGGATTTTTTGGTTCTGGGCCAATGTAAATATTTATGTTATCTGCTGCTTTAGTAGATTCTTCTGTTAAGCGGAGTGAGCTATCTGGACCAAAGATGTCGATGTACTCGTAAGCACCTCCACCGATACGGTATAGAGCAATATTTTCTGCACCAGCTGCCCTACCTCTTGCAGCTAAGGTTGTTAGCGGTGAGAAGTCTCCGTAAATGTTTTTTGCAACTGTAAGATCAGTCGCTTTATAAATAGTGTTGGTAGGCCCTGTAAATGAACGCTCGATAACTAGGACAGTATCTGTGGCGTTAATATCTAAAGGACGTAAACTACCGTCAATAATTTCTAATCGATTTTCAGGATAAGTATAAGCCATATATTTTCCTTATAAAATACTTATTTCTTTTATTTCTTCAGTAATTAAAGAATAATTACTATATGTGATCACACGAAGTACTATACCACGACTGAAGAGCCTCCTGTTATGGTATATTGATTTTTCTACTGTAGGCGTTTGACCTACATAGATGATATCTCTCACGTAAAGTTTAAGATGCCCTTTATACTTCAATATTATTGACTCTAATAACTGAGTCATTTTTTCTACTCTTTTTTTTGAAATACTGTTAGCTTCTAACGTTATAGTATTAATAAAGACATTGGCATAATCAGTTTTCAAGTTGTTGGATTCTATATCGTAACTAGAATCAAGGGTTATAGGTTTTCTTTGGGTGAAAGTTTTATTAGAGCTTCCGATACCACCATCTGAGTTAAAACTTCTTTCTCCTATGTGATAGGTAACCATATCCTGACCAACATACTCTGTATCTGGGAATTCTTCTACTAATAAAATTTTATTTGGACTTTGTTTGGAAACATCTAGATCTTCATTGAGAAGGTTTAATTGACGTAAGAGATTCAAAAACACATCAAAAAAATCATAGATATCTACATAATTGTCATAAGGTTGATCTTGTTTTTTAATCTCTTCAAAAAACATATCTTGCCCTATTTTATCTATTTCGTCAAATCTTTTACTATGAGATATCATTTTCTTAAACCTGCTATGTTAAACTCTGAATTACTCTGATTACTGCTCATTCTATCAGAGTATATGCATAAGTATCTATCTTGTATTACTATAGGGATACTTATTCTTTTATTATTGTCTATTTTTAAATCGTACACCACATCTCCAGGGAAAATAAATATTTCTGGCATAGTTACTATTTTATAATGTTTTTCTAGTACCTCACCTACACTGGAAGGGGATGTTAAGTTGTTAGAAGATTTTCTAGGTTCAAAACCATATAACCAACCAGTTATTATCTTGTCATCCCAAAGCCAACCTTGTCCTTTACAATAAGGACAAGAAGCATCTCCTTCTATATTACCACTAGCAGATGGATTGCAAGCAGGGCAATTCAATCGTTCTTCGTAATAATTTCTTCTAAATTGCCTAAGCATGTAAGGCATACTTAGAGGAGTACAATCAGTGGTCGTATATAGAAGATCTCGTAGCTCGTCCTCTATCTTCAATTCTGGCTGTTGAAACATTATTTCCATCCTTGTATATATTTCCATTGTACCATATTTTATCAGATGCAAAAATTTCTTGAGACTTGTATGGAAGATTGTTATGAGCCCATACCCTCCATGTAAAAGGATTCCCTAAGTTGTTTATCCCTTTCATGTTAGTCAGTCCTAAACCATTTGCTACCATATCTAAAGATTTTATTTCTTGTTTTATTTCTTCTAGACATTGATCTGAAGATTCTATCAAACCTTTTAAAAGATTTGGACTGTTTTTTATACTGGTAGATACTGTAAATTCTGCGTAAGTTTTAGTTCTCTGAACTGATTCTGAAAAATTCTTTATAAAATGTCTTCCAAAAGAGTTCATTGCCAAGCAAAGAGCTAACTCTCTTTTAAGTGTTAATACATGCTCTTTTGGAAAAGATTGTAATTTTCCATACATGAATGCATCTGTTTTTAAACTAGCATTAAAAATTATCTCTCTGGCTTTAGGGGAATATGTTTGATAATCCTCTTCGTCTAAAAATAGAGATAGTAAAGCTGTTTCAGATATGTAGAAAGGGTCTAATAAAGTATTAACAGTAAAAGTTAATTTTTTATCTACCGCTCCAGTTTTTAGTAAAGGTATACTAATTAAATATTTTTTATTCATACTTATCCTATTAAAAAGGTGAACATCTTGAACCAGAAGCTTTTTGTGTAAAACAACATTGTGTCCCAGTAAGAATAACGAGATCTAGTTCTACAGAATCTTTGTTATAATCATCTTTAAATTTATCATTTAAAAGTAACGCTTTTGATTTAGAATCGTTTAAGGTAATCATTTGATCTTGATATGTATCTAAATTGTAAGGGATCCAATAAGATTTATATTCATTTAATTGTTGAAGACCTGATACGACATCTAAAGATACACTTCCTCGAATATCTATGCCTTCTATAGTGTAATTACCAATTAAGATAAAATTAGACGGTACATCTGTTCGGTCTGTTAGTAAATCTTTATCTGGATGCTCTGACAGGAATATATTGTTATAAGGTGCTCTATCCACTGCAAACCTAATTACTCCAAATTTATCTGGATTAGAAAAATAGAAAGATAGGTTATCTTTAATAACAAAATCAGGGTCAACATACACTTGATAAGAGACAGCGTCAATATAAATATCATCCTCCTTATACAACGAGAGGTAATAACACTTTACAATACATCCGTCATTTGGCATTCTATCCCACCGTACAGAGTATCTTAAAGTATTTGTTTTATGTAATGTTTTTTCCCAATTTAACCTATAACTTAACTTGTGAATATCAGTGTCTTGTATAGACCAATTAAACCCATAAAACTGTCTCTTTACTTCATCTTCAGGTAAAGCTATGCTAGTTCTAAAGGTATATAAATCTTTTTTAACCCTTGAATGTTCTTTATCCCATTTTAAGGAAAGACTTCGAGAAACTCTTTGTAGGTCTACGTTTTTTGCCCACGAAGTTCTATATCTAACAGTTATTGGGTCATAGGAAGCTTGCCACCTTATTTTAAAAGATTTTTTGATAGAAACGTAGTAATCAGTTTCCCATCTAATACGGATATTAGGTAAGAACTTCCTTTTCCTTTCTACTGTGTTCCCTACTAAAGTAAATATATATTTCGGCTCTGAAAAGATTTTCTCAGAGCCGTTGACAGTGCCTTCTACGGCTAGTAAGGTAACACCAGCACTTTGTACTATCGCTCCAGGGAACGTGGCAAACATTTCAGTAGGCTTTGGTATATTTGGGCCTGTCGTAATAGGTTTTCTACCTAAAGACACACCTGTATGTATTTTTCTAGCTCCCAAATGATTTT
>RRZU012031817.1_pt1 | contig 20359 bp, 16 predicted proteins | sample 2165561 | NCBI WGS metagenome assembly RRZU01 (sample SAMN10456909, study PRJNA506462) | wastewater metagenome | isolation source: wastewater sludge | place: USA: Moscow, Idaho | reverse complement strand
CGGAAGTGCTGTGCGGTCAGGGCTTCGGCGAGGGTTCCATCAATACGCCGGATGCCATGGCTCATGCCGCCCAGCGTCTGGCTTCGCGGTATGGATGCGCTGTGCTCGTCAAAGGCGGGCACAGCGTTCAGGGCGCAAGCGACGTACTCGCCGACACGGATGGGAATTTGGTGTGGTTCCGTGGCGAGCATATCGACAATCCCAATACGCATGGCACCGGATGCACGTTGTCCAGCGCGATTGCGAGCGCTTTGGCACGCGGCGAGACGCTGGCATCGGCGATTCGCGATGGTAAGGCGTATCTGACCGGGGCCATCGCCGCGGGGCTGGACCTCGGGCACGGGTCCGGGCCGATGGATCACGCGTGGCGGTGGCGGACGCGCTGACCTTGGTCCGCAGAACGCCGAGCGACTCGTCATCGTGACCGGCGATAATCAGAAAGTAACATCAGGTAACCCACCATGCAAGGCATCGACGGAGGGATCCCGCGGATAGCACGGATGCCTCCTGAGCGGAACCCAACAGAAAGGAACACTATCACTATGACCCTCGATCGCAACGCGGAACGTCAGGAAGTGCCGGTCAACCCGGAAACCGGCAAGCCGTACATCAACACGGTCGCAGCCGTCGCCATCAGCCCGGCCGGAGCGAGCCCCGAGAAATCAACATACGTGGCGCAAGCGGTTGATGTGATTCGTCAGTCAGGACTGCCGAACGAGACCAACGCCATGTTCACTAACATCGAAGGCGATCTTGATCAGGTGCTGGCCACCATTCGCGATGCGACGATGAAGCTCGCCGGGCAAGGCTACCGCACCGATGTGGTCATCCGGCTGGATATTCGCCCTGGATTCAGCGGGCAGATTCACGCCAAGCAGGAGCTGGTCAACGAGATTCTCGACGGAAAACAGGACCAAGGCAAGTGACGGTCGAGCGTCGGCGCCGGGAAGCCATATCCCGCTGTTGTGCGACGCCATAGTCGCGCCGCAATGAGATACCAACCCAACCAGCAACGTGACCGCAGGTATCCGCCCAATGTGCGACACAAAAGTCACACAACGGCAAAACAGCAACGGCTCCGGCACTTCACGGAAAGGTATCCACCCCGCGCGCGACGCCATAGTCGCACAACAGCGGGCCACCATCTGTGCCGGAGCGGGCAGGATGTCACAGGTCGTCCAACACGTGGTCATCATACGAAACTCCGCAGGATTCTCCATGCTCCCTCTCGGAATTTCAGTACAATAGAACTGTGGTAACAATCAAAGATATCGCAGCAAAGATGCACACATCGACATCGACGGTGTCGCTTGTGCTGAATCACCGCTACGACAAGCGCGTGCGGCCTGATCTGGCACGCGATATCCTACGCACTGCCGAGGAAATGGGATACCACTACAACGAACTCGCGGCGTCCCTACGCAAAGGTGCCACGCATACTATCGCCTTCATCAGCGATCAAGTCGCCACTACGCCGTACGCCGGCGAAATCATTCACGGAGCGCAAGATGCCGCACGCCAGCTCGGCTACATGATGTTCATCATCGACGCGGACGGCAAACGGAATCTCGAACAGGACCTCAGTCACATGCTCGGTTGGGGCGTCGGCGGATACATCTACGCGAAATTCGCAAACCGACTGGTATCCGTTCCCCATGCTCTCAACGACCGGCCCGTGGTCGTTGTCAACGCTACGGAACGCAACGGCGCACATCCAAGCATCGCACCCGATGAGGTCGGCATCGGCTATAGCGCAACGAAATATCTACTCGACGCCGGTTGCCGGCGCATCGCCTACATCGGAGTCGGCGTCGGAACGCTTGCACAAACCGGTCGGATGACTGGCTACAAGAACGCGCTTCACGACGCGGGAATTCCGTTTGACAATCGACTCATTGTCCGGGTATCGCAGGGCACGCCAGCGTTCGGGGCGGTCGAACGGCTGCTTGATGAGACCAAACCTGATGGAGTGTTCGCATTCAACGATGCCCGGGCGGTGTACGTGTACGACTATGCGTTCAAACATGGACTCACCATCGGCAGCGACCTGTCAGTGATTGGTGTGGACAACCACGAGGTCATCTGCGACACCACAGTGCCTGCGCTGACCAGCGTGGAACTTCCCCACTACGAGATGGGGTTCTGGGGAGCTTGCAAAGTCATATCCATGATCGAAGGCGGCGACCCGATTACCGAAAATCGCGCAACACCCGCTTACCATGCTGTCACCATCCCGACAGTTAGCGGGGACAAATCGCCGGCGCTCATCCCCTGCGCAATCATTGCCAAACAGTCGGTTGTCGGAGAAGTCTCGTAGGGCTTGGTTTTCTAAGGGTCTGAGGTGTCATACGGAAGTTTTGGATTTCCGGGGCATGCTGGCGAGAATTCCCGGAACCTCCAAATCGCGCGATCCGCCGGTCCCATGTTCTCAACGATTCGACGAAATCACCGTCCCACGGCTTGCGCTCGATGCCCGACACACGCCCCTTCACAAACCAGCTACGCTCAGGTACCGCTTAACGTAACCAGTTTGTGAGAGAGGACGCCGCAGCTTACTTCTTTACCCCGCCGAACCGGCGATCGCGGTGGATGTAATGGTCGATTGACCGCCAGAACGCTTCACGCCCATAGTCCGGGAACAGTTCCGGCACAAAATCGTATTCCGCGTAAGCCGCCTGCCACGCCAAGAAATTCGAGGTGCGCTGCTCGCCCGACGTACGGATCACCAAATCGCAATCCGGAATATCCGGGTTGTACAGGTGCTCGGCGATCATCTTCTCGGTGACGCGATCGCCCTTGATTTTGCCGGCGCGCACCTCACGCGCGATATCCGCGCACGCATCAGCTATTTCTGCACGCCCGCCATAGTTGATGCAGAACACCACGTCGATGACCTTGTTGTTCTTCGTGCGTTCCATAGCCATTTCGAGTTCGTCAATCACCGACTTCCACAGCCGCGGACGACGGCCGGCCCAACGCACACGCACGCCCCACTCGTCCATCTGGGCGACGCGGCGGTGGATGATGTCACGGGAGAAGCCCATGAGGAACCGCACTTCCTGCGGCGAGCGCTTCCAATTCTCCGTGGAGAACGTGTACAGGCTCAGATACCGCACGCCGCATTCGATTGCAGCAGCGATGGTGTCAAATACCACCGGTTCGGCGGCCTGATGACCATCGGTGCGGATCAATCCGCGCTGTTTGGCCCAGCGGCCGTTGCCGTCCATAATCACGCCCACGTGACGCGGCACTTTGTCCTTCGGGAAATCCGGGATGATTGACGGGTCTGAGAACGGAGCCGCCGGCACATCCAGCGACTTGTAATCCACATGTTCGAAAGCCATAGTTATGAATCTAACAAGCGCAGCGAACGAATCGGGCGTTCCATGTAGTATTCGCCCCATTCCTCGACAAGTTTGCGCGTGTCGGCACGCTCTTCGACCATGTCGAGAATCGCCCAATCACCTTCAACCAAGGCCTGGAGCTGTTCGCGGGTGTCAAGCGTAATACGCTGCGAGCCGGGGACATGGTCTTTCACGCACATCACGCCGCCCGCGGGGACGGAGAAGAAATCCAGATTGTCACGTTCACCGCACACGACGCACGCATCAAGCCGCGGCGTCCAGCCCGCATGCGACAACGCACGCAGCACATACGAGTCGCCGATGGCCGAGCACGGGTGCGCATGACGGGACAATGCGTTCAACGCCCCCGCCAGCAGCAGATACTGGGCGGGCGAAGGCTCATTTTCCGTGGAGATCAGGCGGTCCGCGGTCTCGACTATCTCGCACGCCGCAGCATACGCCTCGAAATCGCCGACAATGCCGGCCGCATACGCTGAAATCGAAGCCGCCTGCGAAACGACATCGAGTGAACGGCCTTCAGCAATCAGCAAATCGTCGCGCATGAACGGCTCGAGTCTGCCGCCGAATCTTGATTTCACGCGACGGACACCCTTAGCCACCGCCCGGATCTTGCCGTGATTACGCGTGAGGATGGTGATGATGCGGTCCGCCTCGCCGAGTTTGATAGTGCGCAACACCACGCCCTCGTCACGATACAGTGGCATCTTGGCGACCTTTCAGCGTTCGGCAAGCGGCGCGCGCCCGCCCGCTCGGGCGATAATCAGCAATCTGTGACATCTCAGTAGATGAACAGGCCCCAGAACGCGAAGAACAACAGCACATGGAACATGGCGAACGCCGTCACCCAGAACAACACACGTGCGAAACGCGTCGAGGCGAGCACCGGCTCACGACCGCTGACAACATCACCGATTGCGCCCTTGCGGGGCGGGAACTGGGCGAGACCGCGGGTTTGCATGACTTCGATAAGCCGCGTGAACACCCGGGACCACGCCCACACAACCAACGTACACACCACTTGGATGACCGGCCAACTCCAAAACATCATGCCCGGGTTCTCCGCCGGCGCGCCGCCCCACGCGAGTTGTACAATGCCCATCACCACTTGGCCCAAGCCGCCGCAGAACAGGAGGAATGTGGCCAGCGTAGTGATCGTCAGGCTCAGCAGCGCCCCGCCGAACCCGTATTTGAAGCCAAGCGCCGGGCCTTTGCGGCGGATCATGAACACGATTTTACGCACCAAGACCGCCAGCGCGATGATCAGTGTAAGCAGCAAGGTGATCAGCATCGCGATGTGAATCCATGCCCCGTAGATGGTCAGTCCGCGGTCAGCGTGCAGGTCTTTCGGCACCGCGATTGACTGGTACAGCATCGAACCGGCCGCCCGCTCGCTGGTCTGGTCAAGCCCGGCGGCGGTTCCGACCGCCCACGAGACCATATCGTTGACGTAATCGTCAGCGAATCCGGTGCCCGAATCTGCCTCGTTGCCTAATCGCAGCACATGGTTCGCCACAGGGTAGCTGCGGATGGTTACATCCCAATTGCCTGACTTATGCGCCAAATCAAGGATTTCGCGCGCGCCTTCGACCTGCGCGGTCATCACGTCCTTCGAACCGTACGCGACGAAAGTGGGTATCGAATAGGCTGCGGGTTTCTCAATGTCAAGGTCGAAATTCGTCAACCCGAACACCGTACCGTCCATATCGAAAACCCGGCGCACTATCGACTGATACCCGTTATGCGCGCCCACCAGCGTGAAGTCCTGCGATGCGAGGAAGCCGAGAGATTGCCTCGGAGAGAACACCATCGGGCTGAGCAGCACCTGGAAGGCGACTTTCGGGTCCTGCTGCAGCAGGTACGAGCTGATCCATGTGCTCTCAGATGTCGCGTAAATCCCGACTTTGGCGGCATCGACCTGGTCGAGCGATCGCAGATAGTTGATGGTCTGGTCGTATATCTTCGCAGAAGCGGGATAATCCCTGGTGATGTCGGTTGTCGACCAGACGGGTTTGTCGATGACGGCGGTCACAAAACCGGCTGATGACAGCGCATAGGCGACATCGCCGAAGGAGTTGTCGCACGTGCCGTAGCCGGCGCCATGCATGAACACGACTCCAGGACGGTTCGATCCGGCGCCTTTCGGTTCGCGGATCAGCACGCGGATGCTCTGAATTTCGCCGGTGGACGGCCGCTTCGCTTTGATGGTGATGTAGCGCTTGGTGACCTTGTATGTGCCGACGGATGGCAGGGCTTTGCCTGTGGTGTTGTTGAAGGTGACCGATGTGTCGCCGGTCAGCATGGACATGGTTTGACCGATGGGCTGTATATTCGCGCTCACTGCGGTGATATGGGAGACGCCTACGAGAATGCCGAGAAGAATGATGAAAATGGGAACGCTGACGGCGAGACGATGCCCGCGGGACCATGCGACGGTCTCCTGCTTGGGCTGGCGGGCGCGCTCGGCAGTTGTGTCGGTGGGTAGCGTGTCAGCGGGTAGTGTGCCGGTCTGGCGAGCAGTCGGTTCAGCGGCATGCATATCGGACCGATGGACGGCTTCTTGGCCGGTTGAGGAGCTGCTCTGGCGTTCTTCCTGATTCGACACATCCACTATTCTAACGAGGACCATGGCCGTTCAGCCGGTCGCAAGAACCAGACCGGAATCACCTAAATCGGCAATCCCGCGCTCCCCCTCAGCTTCTGCCGACGCTCAGCAGTGCCTCAGTGTCGGCAAAACCTTCTACCGACACTCGCAGCACCTTCAGCGCCGGCAGAAACAGAACCACAACCCCCTGCCGACACTCACAGCACACTCAGTGTCGGCAGAAGGTGGGGGTCGACGGTGTGTTGGGTATGCGACTGGGACGCTCCATTCACTTACGCGTTAGGGTGGGTCCCGCCGGTAATCGGGACGACAACCGGGCCACTTTTCGCGACGGGCGTGCCGCTTGCTGCACTTTCGATCTCCATTCGTCCAGCGATCTCGCGCGCATGCTCGAGCAACGTCGGAACAATCTGGTCTTCCGGAACGGTTTCGATGACCTTACCTTTGATGAAAATCTGACCCTTGCCATTGCCGGAGGCCACGCCCAAATCAGCCTCGCGCGCCTCCCCTGGGCCATTGACGATGCAGCCCATGACCGCGACGCGAATCGGCGCTTTGATGTCCTTCAGCCCTTCCGTCACCTGCTTGGCGAGCTCAATCACATCGACCTGCGCGCGCCCGCAGCTCGGGCAGGAGATGATGTCGAAATGCCGTTGGCGAAGACCAAGATACTCAAGAATCTTGCAGCCAACCTTGACTTCCTCGACCGGGGGCGCGGACAGGGACACGCGAATCGTGTCCCCGATGCCTTCAGCGAGCAACGCACCGAACGCAAGGCACGACTTGATAGTGCCCTGCCACGCAGGCCCGGCCTCGGTCACGCCCAGATGCAGCGGCCAATCGCCCTTGCTGGCGAGCAGACGGTACGTCTGGACCATGGTGACCGGATCATGGTGTTTGACGGAAATCTTGAAATCGTGGAAACCAACATCCTCGAACATGCGGGCTTCCTTCAACGCCGAAGCGACGAGGGCCTCAGGGGTCGGTCCGCCGTATTTCGCATACAGCTCCTTGTCGAGCGACCCGGCGTTCACACCGATACGCAGCGAAATGCCCGCATCCGTGGCCGCCTTGCAAATCGAAGGCCCGACCTCGTCGAACTTGCGGATATTGCCCGGGTTGACACGTACCGCGGCGCACCCGGCATCAATCGCCTGGAAAACATACTTGCTTTGGAAATGGATGTCGGCAATCACCGGAAGCGGGGATTTCGCGACGATGGCGGGCAGCGCGTCTGCATCATCCTGACTGGGCACGGCGACGCGGACGATGTCGCAACCCGCCTGCGCGAGCTCACCGATCTGGCGCAACGTGGCGTTCACGTCCACCGTCGGGGTGTTGGTCATCGACTGCACGGAAATCGGGGCGCCGCCGCCGACGGGCACCGGACCGACCATAATGCGGCGGGACTTGCGCCTCGGATGCAACGGGCTTTCGCTGATATCAGGGGCGCCTGTCTTGCGGAACTCCGTCTCGCCGCTTGCGGTCAATTCATCGTCTTGAATGCTGATGCTTTCCTTCACACCTGCTTGTTTATCAAAACATCGGCACGTTGGCGCGCTTCATGCTCAACTTGCCCCATTTCCTCCACGGATGCGAACAGCGGATCGCCGCGAAGCTCCGCATCCATCTGGTCGATCACCGCCTTAACCGTGTCCACAATGCCCAGATACGGCAGCCGGCCGTCGAGGAACGCATGAACAGCCTGCTCATTCGCCGCGTTCAGCACCGCGGTATGTTTCTCGGAGGCGGCGAGGCACTGCCGGGCAAGGTTCACCGCGGGGAACGCCTCGTTGTCCAGGGGTTCGAAAGTCCATTGCGCGGCTTGCGTCCAATCGCACGCAGCAGCCACGTTTCTGAGACGCTCGGGCGCGGACAGTCCGAGCGCAATCGGCAGGCGCATGTCCGGCGGCGACGCCTGACAAATGGTCGCGCCATCACAGAATTCGACCATGGAGTGCACGATGGACTGAGGGTGTACCGTCACCTCGATACGTTCCGGCGGAATATCGAACAGCCGGCTCGCCTCAATGACTTCCAGGCCTTTGTTCATCAGGGTTGATGAATTGATTGTCACCACCGGGCCCATATGCCACGTGGGGTGGTTCAACGCCTGTTCAGGGGTGATTTCGGTCATATCCTCGCGGCGCATCCCGCGGAACGGCCCGCCTGAAGCGGTGACGATAAGCTTCGAGACTTCGCTGTGGCGCCCCGAACGCAGCGACTGCCAGATTGCGGAATGCTCGGAATCAACCGGGTTGATCTGCTGGTCACGCACCTGGGCGCTGAAGAGCAGATGACCGCCTGCGACCACGGATTCCTTGTTGGCCAACGCCAGTTGCGATCCCGCTTGCAATGCAGCGATGGACGGCTCAAGGCCAATGGATCCCGTGATGCCGTTGAGCACGGTATCGGCTCCGCACCCGGCAAGTGCGATAACCGCCTGACGCCCGGCGTGAATGGCCGTATTCGAGGCACCAGCCTGTTCGAGGGCTTCACGCAGCGCCCCGACCTTGGATTCGTCCGCAATCGCGACCTGCGGGACGTGGAATGTCGCCGCCTGCTTGGCCAACAGGTCGATATGACCACCTCCTGCGGCAAGACCGGTCACCGTAAACCGGTCCGGATGACGGGCGATGACGTCAAGCCCCTGCGTGCCGATCGATCCTGTTGACCCTAGCACGATGACAGTGGATTGTCTGATCACAGTTGGTGCTTCCTACTCCTCATGACCGGCTCGAAGCTCCATGTTCGGCGCCAGCAGGTCGGTATTCGCCTCCGGGAGCGCACGACTCCCCTACCGCTTCACATGATACACTCAGATGGCCATCAATCAAGGATTTCCAACGGCGGCGCGGGATGGTGGGCATGGGATTTCGAACAATGCAGTCAGTCCATCACCGCACGCAAACCAATCCAAGGATGTGTCATTCCTGATATTGTCGATCAGAATGCCCCATCCCTGATTGGCTCACGGTATCTCCGCAATGCATCGCGGATCGCCTTCACTTCACCTGCGACGAATATGGATTCCTGCGCACCCGGTTCGATGAACGAATCCGGCGATTCTCGTTACTCCTGCTTGTTTCCCGGCTGGTCGTCGTCACCCAAGGATGGGAACGACAAATCGGGGATATCGAAGCCGAAACCCGATGCGGGTGTAGTACCGTGGGAATTTTCTTCACCGGCATCCGGGAACAGATGCACGGAAGGCGCAGGTGTCGCGGTTTCAGCGTGGTCATCGGTTTGAGGCGCTGCAAACAATGCTGGAGTCCCAGCTGCGGGCGCCGCGGGAGTCTGTGTCGGGGCCGCAGCAGCGGTCGGCGCGGGTTCGAACGAGGAAGAAGGCGCGAATGAAGGCGCTGCCGACGCTGGTATCGAAGCGGCTGCACCGGAGAACACACTCGGCTGTGCAGCAGACTGCGATTGGGCCCCTGCTGAGAAATCCCCTACCGGGAAAGCGGGAATTGTAGAGGATGATGCACTTGCGGATGCCGGGGCAGCGGCGGGAGCACCGCCGAAACCGGAGGCATTCCCGGATGGGAATATCGAGGGAGCCGGCGTGGGCTGTGCGGCAGGAACCGAACCGGCTGCAGCGGCATATGCATCAGACGGCTGGACAGAGCCAGAGGTCTGCTGGGCAAACTGATCCGCCAACGGCGACGTCGGTTGGAATGACGGCGGTACGACTGCCGGAGAATCGGTATATGCCGGTGCCGGATTGCCCTGCTCGGCGGGCGCCGCGGCAGGGGCTGTCTGCTGCGTGTTCTGGGAGAAAATCGACTGGTTGCTGCTGGCCAACGCCGCCAGTGACGGGCTGCCTTGGGCGTTCACGGATGCAACGGCTTGAGACGCAGGGCTTGCCGTCGCACCGAACAACGAGCCGTTGGTCTGCTGCACGCCCGCCTGCTGCCCTGCACCGGCAGCGCCGAAGGATGATGCGCCGAATACCGGCAGATACTCCGTACCTGAATCGGCGAACGCACCACCGGCCGGGGTGTTCTGCTGGCCCTGAGGCGTGACCGGGGACACCGGCGTTGCCGATGCTCCTGCGCCGAAAGCCGGCTGATCAGTCTGGCTTGGGGTGAAAATAGCCTGTTCGGCCTCATGCAGCGCGTCAAACGACTGCGGGGTCGCGGACGCGGCGGCATATGCTGCGGCGCCTGAGCCGGGGACGAATTGCGGCAGAGCGGCATCACCCTGCTGCGCGAACAACGGCTTGACTCCGCCATCAGAGCGCGGCTGGGCGGCCTGTTCTTCCGTTCCTCCCACATAATCCGCGACACGGGCATAGGATTCGATGCGGCTGAGCAGCTGAACGCACGCGTTGATGTAATAATCCACCTGTCGCTCGTCATACCCGCGCTTGCCGCGGCGCTGGGTGAAAATCACGTTCGCGACACGCTGGGCGTTCAAATCGATGTCTTTCTTGGACTGATCACGATCGGCACCGTCAACGCCAAGCTCTGCAGCGGCTTTGTCGACAATCTGGTCGACCAGACGATCCACCTGCTTGCGGTCATAGGACGGCTGCTTGCCTTCCCCCGCAGCGAAACGTTTACGCTCAGGCCGCTGCGCATGCGTGGCGATCTGGCGGTACAGATCTTCTGTCTGGGCTTTCCATGCCACACGACCATGCTGGGTGATTTCCCACGTCGTCTGCTTGTCCACAACCGCACGCTCAAGCCTCGCCAGCGCGGCGTCCACCTGGGCGATCGCATAGCCGCCCTTGCGCATTTCGAAGGATACGTTCTGAATGTCCTTCTGCGTCAGCTGCATGCCTTCGCTGTCATACAGCTTGTGCGCACGCTCAAGAAACTCGTCGACCTGGGGCACGTCATAGCCCCACTTGCGCTTGCTTACGAGCGCAATACCTGACGCACCCTGTTCGGTTTCAGGTTTCTTAGCCATTGACTACCGACCTCCTAGACGTATATTCCTAGGCTCAACTGTACGTGATTGTTTAGACTCTTTTGCTGGGAAAACCCATAAACCATACCGAAAAGCGCGTTGTTTCGGCACGCTCCCAGCGGTGCGTCCGGACGGGAACACGCCGGGATGCGGCGCTCGCGGCGTGTCATGCAGTAGAGTGGAGATTTGCGGGCGATTAGCTCAGTTGGCTAGAGCGCCACCTTTACACGGTGGATGTCGGGGGTTCGAGCCCCTCATCGCCCACTTTCCCGCAGCCATTGCAAACATTGGGATTGCATGATTTACGGATTTCCGTCTCCTCGCGTCGATAGAGCTTCTGCCGACGGTCAGAACGCTCTCAGCGTCGGTAGAAGCAGGAGGAGAGGCACGGGCAAGCGCCCGGGAAAGGTCAGCTGACAAGCAATTCCAAGAGCAGGACACGCACCCACGTCTCATCCGCCACTTCCACAAACTAGCTACGCCAAGGACCTCGCCAGCGTCACCAGTTTGGATATGACCACGAACCAGCTATGACTAAGACGCCGCTGGCACAGTTGCTCGCTAGGAATCAGTGGGAGGAGCCTTTGCCGAAGGCACGCAGCTGAATGCCGTTCCAGTCCTTGCTGACCGTCAACGGAGTAGCGGCATTCATGCCCGCGGTCTGCGCTGCGGACTGCACCGTGCTTGCATTCGGAGCGCCTTCACGACCTGGCTTCGGGCTCAGCACCCACATCGGGCCGTCATCCCCAAGCACCGCGTACGCATCGACAATCGTGTCGGCGAGCTCGTCCTCGTCGTCACCGTCACGCCACCAGATGATGACCCCATCAACCGCGGAATCATAATCCTCGTCAACGAGTTCCTCACCCGTCAACTGTTCGATCTTCTCACGAATCGAATCGTCGACGTCATCATCCCACAGCCATTCCTGCACGATGTCCCCGGAACGGAACCCGAATTCTTCAGCGTTTTGAAATGCCGTTTCAATCACGTTGCACAATATAGCAAGACACGCGAACTTATTGGTTACTTACGGCTGTTTTTGGACACTTTACCTACCAAGTCACCTGCCATGTCACCGCACATCGCAGCTCACACCGTGCAATGCGGCAGGCTGTTCCCCTTGCCTTCACCGATGGCGACAAGCGCCTTGTACGCCTCGTCGAGTGTGGACACCTTCACATCGCGCAGCCCCGACGGCACATGGCCGACCACCTCGTCACAGTTGGACGCGGGAGCAAGGAACCACGTCGCGCCGTCACGCTTGGCACCCTGCATTTTCAGCCGGATTCCGCCAATAGCACCGACTTTGCCGTTACTTTCCATGGTCCCCGTCCCCGCGATCGTCTTGCCGACCGTCTCATCGCGGGCTGTCAGCTTGCTGATTACACCGAGCGTATACATCATGCCGGCGGACGGACCACCGATATCGTCAATATGCATATCAACGTTGACGCCGGAAACATCCACACCGAGTTTCTTGGCATACGCGAGCGCCTGTTTGGTGGCCGCTTTCTGCGACGAGGACATCTCCTTATTGGCTTCCTTATCGTATTCCTCGGAGGTCTGGCCGGGAGTGAACACCGCCTCGCTTGGTAGCACGGTCGTGTCGGGGCGGAAATACATGACAAGCGTCGCGATATTGGGTACCGGATACCCCGGCACGCCAGAAGCGTTGACCGTTACCATGAGTAGTTTGCCCGACTGCTTGTGTGTGCGAGCGCCGGATATCGCGATGATCTGCTTACCTGACGACGTGCCGAGCACGTTACGTGTAGGACCAGGCGTTTCAATCACATACGGACTGGGCATGAGCAGGACAAGCCCGCACAGCAGAACGCAGAACGCGCCTACATAATAGCCGAGGCTGCGTCGGTCGAAATCGTTGCGTGCGCGACGCAGGAACGCTGCGGCGGCTTGAATGGCGCGTGTGAAACTCATACCGCCATACTAGCCAGTCACCTGCCGTCATTGCCATATGCGGGCGGCATGGCAGGCAATTGCCATTGCCAAACGCCGGCTCCTCCACCGACCACCATGAATTGCTGTCCATCACCATCCGCATGGCGGCATTTCACAGCTCTCGCCGCAATCCCCTCACCATCAGCGAACAATGAGGCGGCTGACTGTATCATTAGGGATACTTACGCGCCCACTCTCAACCGAAGGATGGCAGGTCATGGACGAACACGCGATACACCAGTGGCTCATCGATTGTTTTGGCCCGATCCAGGGAGAGATGGCTTGGCAGCAGCTTTCCCAACTGCCGCAGGAGATCCGGGACCAACTGGCGCAGCAGGATCCACAGAAGCTGCCGAAGCCTGACGAGGTGCGGGCGATGATGAAAGCCTTCACTGAAGGTGGGCTGAATTCTTTGGCTGAAATGCAGCAGACCGTAGAACGCGGCCCGATCAATGTGAAGCTCGCGGCAACCATCGCGCTCGACCGCGCCAATGACGAATCATCATGGCAATCCGTCAACGCGCAAGACGCCGCCAGCGTACGGCGTGCCGCCAGCGAGGCGAACCTGTGGCTGGACAGTGCCTGCGAATTCGACCCCGCTCCGGGCGAAACCGAAGTGCTCACTCGCGCCGACTGGGTCAACGGCACGCTTGATTCATGGGCGAAATTCGCCGGGCCAGTCGCATCCGCGATGAACGAGGCCCTGGCATCGGTGGTTTCCGAACGGCTCGGGGACGCGTTCGACGGCGATATCGCAGGTATTTACGCGGGCCCGATTCCGCTGCCGATTCCAGAAAATCTCAAGAATCCGTCACAAATTGTCAAACTACTGGCGAATACGTCATTCGCCATGCAATTGGGCCATGCCGCCGGCGATTTGTCGCATGAAGTCCGCGGCAGTTTCGACCAGGGCGTGCCGCTGCTCAATAATCCGGCGGGCGGGTTGATCGCGCAAAACGCCATTGAATACGCGCGTTCGCTTGATATCGACCAAAGCGAAGTGCTCGCCTTCCTCGCGTTGCAGGAAGAAGCGCATGCCAGGCTGTTCGCTTCGGTTCCTTGGCTTATGCCTCGATTCGAGGCGCTTATCGGCAAGTACGCACGCGGAACACGCATTGATTTGGACGCGATGGAGGAGCAGCTGCGCGATGCGGAAATCATGAACCCGGATTCCTTCTCCGGCGCGGTGAACCTCACCAACGTGGCCATCCCCGATACACCGGAGCAGCGTGAGGCGCTGGCAAGTCTCGAGGAGCTGCTGACGCTCGTGGAGGGCTGGACCGATTGCGTCACGTGGAAGGCCGGCATGGCGCACCTGCCGCATTTGGATCAATTGCGTGAAATGATGCGTCGCGAGCGCGCGGTCGGGGGGCCGGCGCAACGGACTTTCGAATCGCTGCTGGGATTGCAGTTGCGTCCCAAGCGCATCAGGGAAGCGGCGGATCTGTGGGCGCGAATCGACGCGGATTTCGGGATGGAACGCCGTGACGCGAAGTGGTCGCACCCTGATCTGCTGCCGAAACTGCCCGGCGAGCCTGCCGGCGACGAAGTTACGTCGGGTGCCACGGCTTCCGGCGCTGATGCGGATGCTGCCGGACAGACGGGTGCTCAAGGGGCCGAGAGCACAGGAATCGATTGGGATGCGGAACTGTCCAAACTGTTGGATGAGGACGCGCGCAGCCAGAACCAATCCGAAGCGGGGTCGGACGCGGAATCCGCCCAGAACAATCAGCACAGCCGAAATGGCGAGGATGGCCAGAATCCGGGGCATCCGGCCCAGGGCAACGGCAATCACGTGGATGGCGCCGGCGAGGGGGGCACTGCTCAAGGCGGTGATGCTCAAAGTGGTACCGCTCAAGGCGGCGCCGACAATGGGAATGACACCGGCGAGGACGACTAATTCCTAAGACTCCGGCGACCATAACGATAGACGGGATGATGTTGTCACTTGCGGTCACAGCCCACCGCTTGACCGTTCGGCGGCATCATCCCGTCAAGTCTTGAGGCGTCATCAACCTTTACCTGCCGCAGCTGGTCAGCCGCCGGTCGTCTAAATGCATATGTCGGCAGTCAGACCAGAAAACGGCTCGGGTGTCGCCGTGCGCCCGTATCGCTCGACTGCCGAGCTGCAAACGACAAGTGCAATGTATCCTCAGCACGAGTGACCCCCACGTACATCAACCGGCGTTCCTCCTCAAGCGCTTCACCGGGCGCCGGAGACCCGTACGGCAACAGCCCCTCCGAGCAGCCGACAATGAACACGTGCGGGAATTCCAGACCCTTCGACGCATGAATCGTGGACACCGTTACAGCGGAGGAATCCTTCACAATCCCCTTGGCCTCAAGCAGCGCCGCTTGTTCCTGCGTTTCATCGGCAAGCGGCGACGACTGCCAACCGGCATCACGTCGTACACGGAACCGCAATCCTTGCGCTCGCAACGCGGCACATACATGCTGCTGTTGGGCGTTAATGCGCGTCAACACCGCGATATCAGATGCCGACACGCCTTGCGCTACAAGCCTTGCAATCCGGGCGGCGATACCCTGGGCTTCCTGCTCGTCGTCATCGTATTGGGTGCGAACCACGCGCACCCCCGCACCGCGGCCGGATTCCAGACGCAAGTAGTGCTCGCGTTCGGGAGAAGCAGCAAGAATCCGGTTCGCATACCCCACAATCTGCGGTGTCGAGCGATAATCAGTGCGCAAACTGATATCCGCAGCGACAGGCGAGAATTCCTCGGTGAAATGCAACAGGTCATAACTGCTCGCCCCGGCGAACGAGTAGATGGTCTGCGCCGGATCCCCCACCACGCAGATGTTCCGGTTGTCGCCCAGCCAACGGGTCAGCAGACGATGCTGAAGCGGCGAAACATCCTGATATTCGTCAACGGTCAGCCACCGGATCGAACGGCGGATGGCACGCGCGGCATCCGCATCATCGTCAATCACATGACACGCCATGAGCAGAATGTCATTGAAATCAATATGCCCTGTCGCCGATTTCTCCTGTTCATACGCTGTATATACGTCAGCGAAACGGTCAGGTTCCAAGCCGATAGGCGGCTGCCGGTGAGTGGCGGCGCAAACCCCGCCATAATCGTCGGGTGCGATGAGCTGCACTTTGCACCAGTTGATTTCAGCGAGCACATCGCATACTGCGGGCAATCCGGTCTGGGTGGGGTCAAGACCTTCCGGATTCACCGTGCGACGCAACGCCCGCGCGGTAAGCTCCTGCGGGCGGTCGGTGACATGAGGGAACGGCGCGCCGCAGACATCCGGCCATACGCGACGAAGCTGATGAAGGGCGGCGGAATGGAATGTCGCCGCGGTCACGTCATCGCCGACACCAAGCGTGCCGAGCCGGGCACGCATCTCGGCGGCGGCTTTCACGGAGAAGGTGACGGCGAGGACTCCTCGGGCATCCCAGGCGCCCGTTCGGCAGCCGTAGGCGATGCGCCGCGTGATGGTGCGCGTTTTACCGGCGCCTGCACACGCCACAATCCGCACCGGGCCGTCCAACGCCGTGGCGGCTTCGCGTTGCGCATCATCGAGGCCTGCGAGCACATCATCGAGGCCTGCGAGCACATCATCCTCAACCGAACCATTCATACCTCGCTATTGTGTCAGCCGGCACGACCGCGTGCAAACTTGACACGGATGGCGGGATGGTAGATGGTGTCCCTGCTTGGTGTTGCGCATGGCGATTGCGAGCTGGCGCACGGCGGGCGGTGGGAAGCCAAGAGTTGAAGCGGCGCTCAGTTGGAATCTTGGACTATACCCGTTGTCGAATGCCAATCAGCGATTCAGTCCGGGCAACAGGGCGCAAATCGTCGGATATGGGAGCGCCGACCCCCAGGAAATGGCGGAATACCAAGAGATGAGATCCACCGGCTATTCCATGCTAGGACATGCGTCAGGACCAAATCCGAAATCGGCGACCGAACATGGATCCAGTCCGCAGAACAGGGCACAAACCGGTATGCGCGAGAATGCCGGACATAGGAAAATGGCGGAATACCAACAGATGAAGCTCGCCGGCCATTCCGCGGCAGGACATGTATCAGGACTGAATCTGAAATCGGCGACCGAACATGAATCCAGTCCACAGAACAGGACACAAACCAGTATGCGCGAGAATGCCGGGCATAGGAAATGGCGGAATACCAAGAGATGAGATCCACCGGCTATTCCATGCTAGGACATGTGCCAGGACCAAATCCGAAATCGGCGGCCGAACATGAATCCAGTCCGAGAGACCCGCGGACACGGGAGTACAGGACCATAAGGAATGGCGGAATACCAACAGATGAAGCCCGCCGGCCATCACACGGCAGGGCATGCGGCTGGACCAAATCCAAAATCGAGGCTCGAATATGAATCCAGTCCGCAGAACAGGGCACAAACCGGTACGCGCGAGAATGCCGGCCATAGGAAAACGGCGGAATACCAACATATGAAGCCCGCCGGCCATTCCGCGGCAGGACATGTATCAGGACTGAATCCGAAATCGGCGGCCGAACATGAATCCAGTCCACAGAAACAGAACGGAACCCATACATGTAAGGCATCCGACTTGAAACAGGCGGAATACCTAGGAGAAGCCCAGCCGAATGACAATCATCGATGCATACCCGGCCGAGCCGGCAGACCGCAATTGAGCCATACCACGCCAAACCGGACTTTACCGACAATCGCCATCAAGTCATTCCATCCATGCCGCGCCCGTATTCCTGTACACGGTTTTTCCGCCCAACATGCCGAATCCTGCTCGATTCAGGCGATTGCCTGTATTACTGTGGAACTGTGAATCAGCGAAGCGATTTTATGCTGGCGGCCTTGGCGTCGGCCGTCATGCCGGACATTTCCGTGGCAGGCGTACGCGCCAGCAACCAAGGCAACGCCACCGACGAAGCCCGAGGCATCGACCATGCCGTCGTACAGGACTCCTCAGGACGCCTGTATGACGTGCATGCCAGCGACACCGAAGCGGGTCGCAAGCATCTGCGCGGGCGTATCAAGGCAGCTCAGGCGCTGCAGCGGGCGAAGGAGCCTGCTGCGCTCGGTTTCGCCGTCGACCGTGTACTCGCCAGCTCCGACGGGGACGACGAGCATGGCCCGACCGGCACGACCGCGGTCATGGTTTCGCCGCATTTCGATGGCATGTCACGGCCACTTGACCTGCTGACCTTGGATGATTGCGCCAGCGTCGGCACGGCGATTGGCGCGATTCACCGGCTCAATCCGGCGTTCATTCCGCAAGAGCATTATCCAGCGTATGCAACCGGCCAAATCAGGGCGCAACTGGTCGCGTGGATCAAGCGCCTCAGGCAAGCCGGGCATATCCCCCAGGAAATCACGTCAAGCTGGACGGCGGTACTCGATACGGATGGCCTGTGGTCGTTCTCCACTTGCCTGGTGCATGGCGGCTTCCATGATGGTGACATTCTGTTCTCCGGCTCGACGATCACCTCGATCGTCAACTGGCAGGATATGCAAATCAACGATCCGGCACGCGATCTTGCATGGATTTTCGGCAAGCTTGACGAACCGCATCGCAATGCGGTGTTGGCGGCATACGGACGGATACTCGGTTCGCGTCTGGATAGCCTGATCATGTTGCGGGCCAATCTGTGGCTGCAAATGGAGCAGGTCGGCGAATTCATTCAGGCGCTCAGCGATGCAGATAGCCAGAAAATCATCCAGTTCAAGGCTCAAGTCGAGCGGCTCGCCCACCAGCTGAGCCTTGCGACCGGATCGCGGTCCCCTGCCGCATCAATCCACCGTTCCGACGGCAAGCCGCCGAGCACCATCACAGTCGGCACTCTGCTGGATGCGGGGGAGCGGCGTAACGCGATGCTGCGCGAGGAAGCCCGACGCAAGGCGGCTGCGCAGGAAGCGGACAACACCAATGATGCTTCGGCACAAGCCGGGAACGCCGGCAGCGGTGAGCCGAGCGACCAGACCAATGAGACTGACCGCACCGGTTCGGCGCAAATCGCGCGTGCGACCATCAAACGCGACGAGACGGCGGACAGCACGAAATCTTCACCGGTACACGCCGGAAGCGCCGGGAACGCCAGAAACAGTAGCGAAGACACCGGCGACAGCACGGCAAGCCGCCCTGTTACCAACCCGCACAGCGAGGCGCCGACGATTGCCATCAAACCGCCGAGCTTCGCAATTCGCGGCATCCAGGTGAATAACGCGTCGGGCACCATCCAGACCATCGACGACGACACACGCAGCGAGACAATCACGGTTGCAAACGCCCAGGGCACGCAAAGCGTTGCCCGAGACGATGTCCAAGGCGGAACTGCACACCAGACGAACGATGGCGGCACTGATGTAGCCCGCCCGGAGGAAGGTCATGGAGGGCAGTCGGCGCAGCCCTCCGCACGCAGTGCGCAATCAGCGCAGTTCCAAGTGCAGGAAGCGACCCGGTACATTGGGCAGAACAGCAATGTGATCAGCGAAACGCGGTCGTATGTTTCCGCTAGCGTCCGGGTGCGCAAAGACGGCGATGCCAACGTGGATGGGTTCGCCGACAGCGACGCCGAAACCGTGGCGTTCCGGGCCGCTGAGCAGCAGTCCAGCGACGATGAGCATGCTCCGGAAACCATTCTCATCCCCCTGCTTGAGCGTGAGGAGCGCGCGATGCGGGACGCCCGGGAAAGCCTTGAGGCCGCGTCCCGTCAGCAACACCACCGCGACGAAGCATCCGATGTTTCCAACAATCCGCAAGATGCCGGCAATCAGGTATCTGATGGGCGACCGGATGCTCACGACAACGGTGACGGTCACAGCGAACCCGTTATTTCAAGCGGCACAGACGACAGCCATGGCCATGCCGACCAGGCAGACAAAGCTGATCAGGCCGAGCAGGAACAACGCGATCAGCAAGACCGCCCAGCCGGGCAACCGACCGATGCCAACCATGGCGAAGAGGCTGCCGCCGGGCAGTCCGACACCACGCCGAAAGCGTAACCGCACGCCAACGGGCACAATAGAACACAAGAAGCACAGGACATAGCCGCACGACACCTTGGTTTCCTTGCGGGAAGGCACAGGATGGGCGCGCGGATCAACGACAGGAGCAGACATGGACATCGAACTGGGCATCCAGAACGTGGCACGGCCGGTGAGTTTCACTTCCGATGACACCGCCGAGCATATCAGCGCGATCATCGACGACGCGGTCGCCAATGGCAAGATCATCGACCTCGTAGACACCAAGGGCCGGCATATCGTGGTTCCGGGCGCGGCGCTCGGCTATGCGCTGATCGGTTCCGAGACCAAGCACGCGGTCGGTTTCGGCGCGCTGTGACTTCGCTCCGAGGCATGCGGCGCGCGCGTAGTTTCTGGATGTACGTGAGCTGCGCAAGGCACGTGATCGCACAATTCACGTAGGCATAAGGTACGCATTCTTCTGTGTGGCTGGGCTGCTGCTGCAGGGCCTGTGCGGGGCTTCGCGGATGTGTTATTCAACCCCCGTTCCGCGGACGGTATTGCGCAGACCGTG
>RRZU010478994.1_pt1 | contig 20360 bp, 20 predicted proteins | sample 2165561 | NCBI WGS metagenome assembly RRZU01 (sample SAMN10456909, study PRJNA506462) | wastewater metagenome | isolation source: wastewater sludge | place: USA: Moscow, Idaho | reverse complement strand
GTAAGTTCAACATTATTAACGTTAATTGCTGGTAAGTCAACACTTAACTCAAGCTTTTTAAGAGCATCATGTATACCCGTCATATGTGTTGACGGTACCGATGATTTTGATATTGGATCTTGCCAATTTGTTGTCATGTGCTTACATCCTCCTTTTATAAATTTATATGAGTACATGATTTCATATAATCATATTATTATATCTGTTCATTTTGAATACATAAAAAACCATAACAACTCATTAAAATATGAAATTATAGGGAGGTTTATTATAATGGATAAAGATAGGATAGATGAGTTTATAATAACATGTGAGAGTCTAATGATTGGTGATACGGCTCTTGAATTTTTTAAGAGGAATAAATCAAATGATAGTCCTCTAAGATACTTTGATCCATATGAGATTAAAAATAATGAATATTTTAATACAATTTTATCTCAGGACCTATTAGTGCGGGGATTCGAAAAATTTCTTACTTCAAAAATTGAAGATAGGCTGTTAAATCCAAAATATATTGAAGAGGTCGATTCTGGAGGAAAATTTATGCTTCTGGATCATCAGGATAATAGTGTCATATCTACAGTGAGGAAGGAAGAAATAATATCAATAAAACCTTATTATTTTCATATTATTAGTAAAGAGAGCGGTGATTATTTACTATATTCACCTAAAACAAAATGCTTTCATATGTATTATCATGGAGATAAATTTGAAAATATTTTTAATAAACACTGCACATATACGAAGATGGTGAAGACTTTAAAGGACATATGGCGTAAGTAATGTAATGAGATATAATCAACTAGGATTATATCTCATTACATTTTTATCTTATATAGCTTGCAGATACGTATGCATCTTTACCATTATACTTTATCTTATACCAACCCGAATGAGTTGATAGTATATTAACCACAGCTCCATTTTTAAGAACACCCACAACTCCATGCTTGGTACCTGGACCACTTCTCACGTTTAGTGCAGATGCAGTTACTTTACCACTTCCTCCAGCAGATGGTTTAGATGTTCCAGTGCTACTACCCCCACCACGAGAAGATGCTTTCTTTTTAGCATACGCTAAGAACGCAGTACCTATCGCACGTTCCCTTCCATTATCTGAAGGTCTGTTAACAATCTTATCATTAACAATCATTTCAGATGAACCTCCACCATCTAAGTTCACTGCTATGATACAACCCAACTTCTGCATTAAGTTAGCAGATTGAGTTATATTAATTCCACTACTACTCTTACTACGGCCATCTACAACAACCCAAACTATATTACCATTGGCTTTCTGCCCCAGTAAAGTTCTTGGATGTTTTTGATATGGATGACCAAAAGCTTTTATAAGTTCATTTTTAGTAAACTTAAAGTCTATCTTACCTTTATCAATTAATGACCAAGGTACCCCCACTGCAAAGTAAGCATCTCTCTGATAGTCGGCATGCCTCTTTTGATTTGGTGACATCTCCATTGTTAATTTAAGATTCTCTTTCCAAAATACTATGGTCGGATACATACGTGCCGAACCATTGTAATATAAACCTTCATCAACGAATGAACCAATATATTCAGAAGAACCATCCATATTGAAGAATCCTCCATTAATCTTAGCTACCGCATATTCATCAGCCCTTGGCTCCCCTTTAATTCTAGACAACCTTTCTAGCTTTTTAGCAACTCCTATAGATGCATCAAATCTAATTACTTTTGGATCAAACTCATAAATGTGTACATTTGAATTATACTCTCTAATTAGTTTATGTTTACCCATAAATATCACCTTCCTTACTATTATTGTTCGGATGATAATTTGTCCTGAAATTATTTTTGTAGAATCAATGATTTAAACTTTCCTTTATGACGACCACTCGAAAAATATGATAATGTTAGCCCCATTTTTCTAGATATAATGTTGGTATCATAGTACCTCAAATCAGGTAAGATTTTTGATAGTGACAGATAAACTTCGTCTTCATTTGAATTTATCAAGTCAATTGACCTAAATTGTATTGAAACGCCGTCTTCAAAAACACTATTGTCTATATAAATTTTTTCACATTTATTCTTCTAAATACCCCTTCACGTATATACAACCTTCATCACCATCGCCAGTATTAAAATTTAACTTTGGATATTTCACTTGCAATATCTCTGTTATATTATCTAATATGAACGACATTTCAGTCCTAACCATCTGCTCTGCATCTATAATTTCGATTATCATCTCAGTGTCAGACTGCTCGAATATTTTGGAAAGGAGTTCATACTCTAAATCCTTTTTTGATAACCCTTCAACTAATTCAGAATTTTTTAATGCATTATTAATTTTAGATTCCACGCCCTTATCTCTTTTTAAGACGTTAACAATTTTCTTGGTATCTGCATATACTTGACTAAATTGAGTTTTTATTTCGATTTCAGTCTGCTTTCTGTTCTTATTTTCCTCTTCTCTCTTTCTACTATTTTTGCGAAGCCCTGCTTGTCGTACTTTATATTTTTTATGATCTTGGATACTAATACCAATGCTAAATGCTATCAAGCTTAATATAAAAATACCACCAACGGTACTTTCCATAGAAATATCAACTTCATCAATTATTAAACTCTCGCATGTCTCTATAAATTTATCAATATTATCCATATTATAAAACCTCCTATAAATTCTCTGGAATATTTTCATTACCATCAACCAATGTTTTAAACATTGTATTCGACCATTTCATAATCTCATCCATTCTATCGGATAAGTTCTTTTTACTAGACTTTAATTTTACTGTATAAATAAATACGTCTTCGGTTTGTCCTATACGATGTATTCTATCACAACATTGGTCAAAGTCAGTTGATCTCCATGGTGTACCAAAGAAAAACATTTGAGATGCTTCCACTAAAGTTTCTCCAGTTCCAAGAGTCTGTGATGTTGCAACTAATACTTCATTCTGATCGTCATTCTTAAACGCATTTATTAAATCTCTTCTAGCAGTAGTGGTACCACCGCCCACTACTTTAATTGAACCATATCCCATATCCATTAAATCATTATAGATATACTCTACAACTGGTTTAATTTGTGAAAATACAATGGTCTTTTTTGATGATTCGTCAATCATCTTCAGTATAGCTTCCTTATTTTCTTCATATATAACAATATACATTTCAGCTCTATATTTAGGATATATTAAACCTATGGCCTTACCCATAGCACTTCTTTCCATTTGTAAAAACTTTGTCGAAAGTTCATCCAGTCTCTTAACATCTATATTGGAATGAATATTGGGAGATACATATTTTTCAATATAATTATCATAAAACTCCTGGTCCAATTCATGAAGGCTACTAGATTTATTAGTGTTGACATACTTCGTTATATAACTAGAATATTTATTATATTCATTCATATCCGAAGTCGAGTATCGTTTAATAAGTGCAAGATACTCATCTCTTAGTGCTATATTATCCTTCATCATTTCTTCATAGAATTTATCAAATTCTATCCCAACCTCTTCTCGTATACTCATCAGAGAATATTTATCAGATTCTGCGATAGGATATTCTAAAGTATATAAGTTTTTGTCTGGCAGAGTTAAAACCTCTTTCGTCTTCCTATACATAATTTTACCAAATCTATGCTGTACTATATTCATTGCCAGTGTAGTATCCAACTTAAAACACTTATTATATAGCTCAGCTGCATGTGGTGTAAATAATGGATCTAGTAATAACATTGTAGGTACAATCTCATTTGGAGTTGCCTTTATAGGAGTTCCAGATAAAGCCAGAATGTCATTAGGATTCAATTTATCCCTTAAGCTTACTAATTCCTGGACTCTTTTACCTTTCATATTGCGGAAATTATGAACCTCGTCTATTATTAATATAGACTTTTTGTTGTCGTTAAAAATATAGTTATCCATTGCGACAATTGCCTCATTATTCGTTATGATAAACTTGACCTTGGGGTCAACTTTCGCTATATCCTTATCACATATAGCAATTTTAGTTTCTATCAAATTTTTGTTAGAAAATATTTTATAGTATTTGACAATCTCTTCTTTCCAATTCTGTTTTAATGAATTCGGGCATATTATATAAATTCTATCGGCATTTACACACTCTGCCAAACCCAATGAAGTTAATGTCTTTCCCAACCCTTGCTCGAATGCTAATATATAACCCCTTAGATTCAAATGTGACTTGAGTTGTCTATATGAAGAAATGAATTCAGTTTGATGTGGCTGTAATTTATATTTGTCATTAAATCTATCTAGATTTTTCAGTGATAGACTAGAAACATCGTTAGAATTATCTGCTTCGGCTAACCAAGTATTATTGAATATAGAATTTACTATATGAGCATATGTTGGGTCCCTATATTTTTCATATAGCTCCCTAAATAAAATGGTCAATTCAAGTGCGAAAAACACTGGAGTGTTAAGAGATGTTACTCTCATCTGACCCCTCGTTATTTTCTTTCTTTTAAATCTTCTTATAGAAGATGGATGAAAAGTTCTATCGAAAATTAAATCGAGTCTTCTCTCTCCATAAGTTTCTTTTATTCTATTAAAGAGTATTCTAATATTTATATTTTGGATAGAGATAATCTGTAAGTTCTCATCAACCAAAACCTTTTTATTAGTAAAATATTTTAAGGTGCTCAGATTCTTTCCAACTAATTGATTTGAGCTACCCATAAATATCTTATCTTTCCATGAAGATATAATATCCACTTTACTTTTACCCGAACCAAAAGCTTTAGATATGAAATCGCTAATGATACCTTCGGTACCAATTTCCATACCAGTGTATCTATACGTATCTATATTTGAACTTAAACTAGTCGAGGGATAATCTGGGTCATCATAATCAACTCCAGATGATTCCATAGAAACTCTTCTCTCATTTACCCTTCTTACGGTAAAATTCTCCTTAAGATTTACCAGCATCTCAAAAAATTTAGTATAATCTTTATCCAAAATTTTGATATAGGATATATTAGGATTTCTATTCATGACTTTATCCTTTAATTCTTCTTTTACCATATCGACTCTTTGTATTTTATGATGAGTATTAGTACTTGCCTTTATCTCAATTTCTAAATTTAATGATGGGATGAAATAGTCTGGTATATAAAACTTTCGACCCTCATTTTCTTTATCATTTGGATTTACATAATCATAGTAATAGGTATGTGGTGAGGGACTCATAATTCCTTCACTATTGAATTTCATAAAAGTATCCATCATGGATAGGAAGTCCTTTTCATAGGTGCCAACATATTCAACCTTACCCCCATCCTCAAAAGTGTATTTCCCACTAATTCTTCTATTTCTTAACATTTCCTTTTGAGTTTCGGGGTCATTTAGTAGGTGTACCTTCCCATATTTATTAATCATTCTCTTTTTGAAGATTTCCCTATACTCAACTTTGCATTTTGGATCTGTACAGAATCTTTCATACTTATAAGTTTCCTCATTCCAATTAGTTTTCTTTTTACATACAACGCAATTTCCATGAGTTCGTTTAGTTTGTAAATAGTAAAAATATCTTGCGGGAGTATATCCCTTTGGTATGTCATCTGGATGGATTTTATTCATATGTGAACCCCATCCCGATATATTTGAATATGCCTTTTTACATACTGGACATTTATAAGAACTAACTTTTCTCATTTAATAATCACCTCTCTATTAATAATTAAAGGTATGTTTCGATGGTGATTAAATCAGAGTTTTTAGTTAATAAGTCCTTCAACACAGAAATAATAGAATAAAAAATAAAGGGTGATAAGATTATGAGTAAAATAATGTTAGACTATAATGAGATAACTGATTATTATATCGCTATGGAAAACGATATACTGAGTGAAGAATCATATGTACTAGAAGCAGAAAATATAGACCCATCAGTCAATAAAGAAAAGATAGCAAAAAGGGTTCAAGATACAGTACTGAAATTAATGGATAAATTAGTAGGGATGATAGATGCTATGATATTGAAGTTAAAAAATAGATTTAGGCAAGTACTGGTAACTGATAAAGGCTTCGATAAGATACTGGCTAAAGCCGAGAGAGATAGAAAACCGAAAAATGCTATTAAGATAATTAATTATCAGTACACACCAGAGTTCCTATCTTCTCAATATGGAAAACTTCATAAAGTTATAAGTGACTTAATGAATGAAGTTTCTTCTGCAAATATTAAAGATGATAGCATTCTATTATACAGTGCAGTTAATTTGGAGAAATCTATATTAGAGTCTATAGGTTTTAGGGATGGTAATTTCCAAGACTATCTGAAGTATGTAAGAAAGGAGTTTCGTGGAGAAAAAAAAGAGCAGACCATTTTAAAGACTCAGTTACCTAAACATAAGAAGGATATTGCATTACATCAGTCGGCAAATGGTGTTTTGAATAGAGACTTAGTTGATGCCAAGTCTAAGGTAAATAATCTTAGAGGTAAGACAAGGACTTTAATAAGAAGTGAGGCTATTGCTGATACCAAAAAGCAAAAATATAGCACTCAATTTAGAAATATATCTTCTGCATATAATATGTATTCATCATTCACTAGTATGTATTATGAGCTATTAATAGAATTAATGTTAAGTTCTAGAATAATCATAAAGAGATTCTATCAATTGTAATTAATTTTAGCAACAAAGACGTAAGTATGAAAATACTTAAGAAATGATGGTGAGTTCCTGCTCTCTCCAGCGTTCTTCATTTTATTTCTCCTTTAAATGTACGGATTAGAATAAACGACATATACTACACAGAGTATATGTCGTTTATTCTTTATTTTTTCATTTTTATAGGTTTCTTTTCTACTACTTCTTCTATTTTCTCATTAACTTCCTCATTTTCCTTTTCGGAATAATCTTCACCCTTAAGTGGCTTAACTTCCTCGCCCTTAGTAGTGGCAATAACCATTGCCCTTATCTCATCCGAAATTTTCATCTCCTTAATCTCCTCTAAACCAAATACATAATCCCATGCAATATCATGCTTCTCCCCAACATATGTTTCTACAAAACTATATCTAGATAGATACTTACGATACTCTACGAATAGTTTAGCATACATTAATTTATTTAACGGGGTATCATATATTATATACTTATCTATATATAGTGGGGTTACTGCATCGATAATAACATCCTCTCTTAAGTCTTCGTCTTTAATAAATCTCAATCTCAGTCCGATTGCTTTCAATTTAGCATTTAGTATATCGGCATTAGCATTTATGAAGTTATCCTTTATCTTCAATTTCTTAAGTTCTAATGGATTTCCATCAGCTGCTAATATTTGATCTAAAGACTTCCTTCCCAATGTGGAAGATCTCATGAATATATTAAACTCAGCCAAGTCTGTACCACTTATAGAACTCATTAAGTTATAGAACTCAGATAATCTTATAGGTGATTTTGCATATGAAGACCTATTAGTTTTCTTAGTAATATCCTTAGTTGGTAAATTTGCTCTATTAATCCTAAAGGTACTTCTAGCTGAGAAGTTCTTATTACTGTTTTGCTTAAGGATTAGAATATATTTATCTCCAACTACTCCATCTTTTATAATACGTCTTTTCTCAGTTCCGAATATATCTATATAAAGTGGTAATGGCTTAATGAAGTCAAACTCTTTATATAGTTCTTTAATTGTATCATACCGTATATTGGAATGAGGCGGTTTAACTAGATAGAATCCATTAACCTCGATATCTTTTATAAATTTCGCTTTGGCCTCTGGATTCAGTAGCCGTAAAGTTCGTCCTTTAATATTATACTCTTTATCCATTGACTGGTAGTAATCATAGAAGAAATCACACTGGTCTTGATTAACTATAGATAGAAACTTAAATATTGTCTCTTCTTTAGACTTAATGTTATCCATCTGAATGATTTTCTTTCTCAATTCATCTCCAATGAAATTAAGTTCGACCTCATACAACTGACCTGTATTTAGACGACGAATCGCCCCCGATAAATTGAGTATGATGTCTACTGGATAATCTTCAGTATATGGCATCTTATCATCATCTACAACCGCAATAGTTTTAGCTAGTTTCTCTCTTTCTTCTTCGGTTACCTCTTTGCCCATCATACCTAATAAGTTATCATATACATTATTTTGTACATCTTCTACAATTCTTGATACAACACCCTTGTCTCCATATCTACCAGTTAATTTAGAACCGGGTTCCAATTCTACTTTAGACTTAACCTTGAATTCTACTATTAGGTTACTGAACTCCTTATCTCTATTCTTCCACTTGTATTCGTCATCATTATAGTGCTTGTATTTTGACCTGAGATAGGTTACATTATCAGTATAATTTGAACCAGACTCCTTAATCTTTGTAGCCCACTCATATATATCGTCGGCATACTCACAGATACTATCATAATACTCCTTCAATTGCTCGTGGAATATATTGTCTGGAAATGGCTCTGACTTATTATAGTAGATATCAATGTCATATATTACACTATTTTCTGATACGAAATAGTCTGTGTCGGTACTATGAACCTCTCTCATATTCTGAGATTGGAAATCATAAAGTAAATGATTTTTATTAATTCTTCTAGTGGCACATAATATACTATTAGTTACCTTTCCACCTATCACTGGAAATGGCTTATAGCTGTCGTCGGTACCATATAAATTCAACAAGACGTCGTTGTCGTTTATAGGTACTTGTACAACATCAACTTCTGATGAGATTACTTTATCTGCCCATGACCTCCTTATAATTATAGCATCTTCCAAGGTATCATTACTGGTACTATAATAAACTTTAGCATTCTTACCATATCTATAGTTCATATTCTCGTCATATGATGTCGACTTATATAGAACTTCATCTTCAACTATATCACCAATTTCTAATGAGTCCATCTTATCATTATTATAAAGATATCCAAATTTCTCAGTAAGATTTTCAGCTACTTGTTTTTCTATCATATCATACGTATCGGTTTCTCTATTATAGATTACCAGTATATAAATAGCACCATCTTTAAATTTGTCTATCTTCGCTTTAATTTCCCAAGCCCCGTCAAGTTTCTTATAGGCAGTATTGTATTTACCTATAGTATTTTCAAAACCTGTCTGTATTCTTGGTATATCTGGATTTAATAACGTTAGTACCTGCTTCACGCTTGACGTAAACATATAACCTCTCGAACTATCCGCATCCATTGGATAACCTAATAATGATGGTCCAAACATTTTATATATCTCATCACCATACTGCTCATCCATATCATTTAAAATGTCCTTTAAATTAGTAGGCATTTTTTATATCACCTCATATTTTATTTATATTTCACTGTCACATAATTTCACATATTCTATATCGTCAGTATTAATAGCTGAACTAGTTGGATTTGTATCAACGTCGAAATATGGTGCATATGGTGGCCAGACTGACCTTCCTACACTACATATCTTACCAGAACATTCTTCGTCGCTATCTTTTATCTTATATACAACTCTATCACCAATATTAATATTCCCTTCACTAGTTTCTAGACTTAAGCGAAACACTATACATCAGCTCCTATATTCATAATCTCGTCACGGACCTTCATTAAAATCCTCCCTAAATTATTCTCACCTTCCTCGTCACATACACCCCAGAAGGTATCTCCCCAATAATTATTCTCTTCAATATATTTCGGAAAGGTTCTTATTAGAAACCCCCGCATTTCAATGTTTCGATAAAACTTATCTCTAACTACATCATACATTACTTCTAGTTTAATGTTATCCCAGTCAGGTCTCATTATTAATCTACTTCCCATTCTTTTTGCAAGAATGGGATTCGTGGTAGTAAATAATTTACGTTTCTTCATATCCAAAGTTTTTGCTGATTGGTATGCAGCCTCACTACTATTATAGGTTAATCCTTCATATTCAACGACTATATTTTTATCGTACATATTAGATAGAGGACGATAATATCCTCTAAAATATTTGATAATATCGTTTCTCATCTTTATCCCTCTAAATCAGGCTCAAATTCTAACAAGTCTCCGTACTGAACCTTATCATCTTCAGTAAGCTCTTTGGTACCCAATAAAGCCTCTAGATAAGGTCTTAATGTCGCAAGGACCGCGGACCTGAATATAGGGTCATCAATGAACTTTTTCCTATATAGTTTCCTGCTAAACTTCATGGTTTCCATACCCTCATAGTATAAATGTGGATTTCTACCCTGTATTAGTCCTATTGAGGAACTATACTCGAATAATGAATATATTGGGTCAAAACCAATATCTTTATTAAATGCAACATCAATTGCAGAGCCTATAAAGTTGGTTTTAGTCTTAGCAATCTGTATAGTTGCCTTAAATCCTTCAAAACCAACATCTTCTTTCTTATACATATTAGACTTTATCATATTAAGCCTAAAATAGTTCTGAGACATATATTGAGATACATAGCCCCTAGTAAGAACTTCTGTATTACTAAGCATCATTAAGCCTGTAGGCGGTCTTTGGAATTGGTTAGTCTCTATCTTAGGTCTAATATGGTTAACTGTAATAAACGTGATATTATACTTTTCCATTCTATCAAGACAATTATTGTAGAATCTAGATATATCCCTTGACGCTCTAGCTTGGTCCATATTGGTACCCAGGTCAGCTACATTGTACTCTCTACTATTGAAAGATGGTAGGGAGTCTATTATAAAAACAGTTGGTATATATGGAGTAAATATCTTACCGTCATGAGATGAATTCTTTACCTCATATTTATACCTATCACCACCAGCTTCCTTCGCTTCGCAGATTCCATCAAACATTTCTAAAACGTCTTCAATGGAAGTATTCTCTTTCTTCAATATTATTCTCTCATCTTCTAAATGAGAGCCAGTTATACGAGATAATCTTTGCTTCAGTGCAGTTCTCTCAGCATCTATGTGGAACATGATTCCGTCTTCAAAGTTCTTTATCATGTTATATGCCATCTGGTCGGCAAATGTAGTTTTACCTGTCCCCGTATTGCCAATAACTGATGTAAATGAACCTCCTCTTACCCCTAAAACTGGAACTATTATTGGATTACCTTTTTCATCTTTACTCTCTTGCCAATAACCATTGGCGTAATCTAATGGCAGTATACCAGTAGAGTAATTTACAGAATGATCATTAGACTTGAAGATGCCCTTCTTATCCTTTGCTGTTAATTCTTTTATTAAACTCATTAAATAACCCCCTTATTATTTGCCTATATCGTTAGTATAATATATTGCCATAAATTTATACGTATGGGATTGTTAATCCTAAAGTATGTTTCTAAAAAAAATAACAGAATATGATAACCCCATATACAATGGTTATCATATTCCTTTTTGTCTATTTTTTATATTTTCTATTATTTTTCTTACTCCTTCTTAGAGGCACATCATCAACATCAAACAGCCCCGCCTTCTCCATCATACGATCTATGCTTCTATCAACCTCTGGTGGATTTACAGATGGTGTGATTCGAGGCTTCTGTTTAGGGCGACTTGTATTTTGTGGTTTTCTTTCAACATTCTTAGTTTCTACAACTGGTTTATTTGATGTTTCCCTATTCTTAATCTCAAATTGGGTATACATTTGAGTTCCTTTATAGATAGACATATCAACTGGTTCAACTTCTTCTCTCTCCATTGACGTCGTGTAATCATCGGCAGTAATGGAAATGTTTAAAGTTTCTTTTATACTCACAGTTTCTCCGCCTTGCTTACTATAAGCCACGGACTCTATATCTATATCTATCTTAGAAGTTTCAAATGCATGACCTTCTGTAAATAGATTCATATTAGGCTCAATTATCAAATACAAAACCCTCTTATACTTTCTATTATTGAATAATATATTGAAACTATCCGATGTCGCAATGTAACCTTTATATATTCTATATTGCTTTGAGAATTCAATTGGCTTAACTAAACCATTGAATGGAAATGCTACTAGAAATATATTAGCATCTCTTCTAACTCTTTCATTCGCTCTTATTAAAACACTTCTTTTATTATTAGCATTATCTCTTACAGATATACTATGCTTATAATCTTTATAATTCTCTGACTGACTAGATAATCTCAACAACTGTCTACTATTCGAAACTATTTTTGAATTCGATGAAGAAAACTTAGTTGCTTGAGGTGTAGTAAAAATATCTAGCTGATGTAACTTCTCTCTTCCCTGATCCGCTTCTCTTATGAAATCTTTAAAGTCAAATAATTCCTTATTTACGATATTAATCATATTCCAACTTCCCCTTTATTAGTATATTTGTACTCCTTATCTTAAATGACTGTATATCACATATTAAAATTAATTACTTTAACCTAACAGAAACCATACCCCCACGCTGCGTTAAATTCTCGGGAATATCAGATAAACAGAACATTCCTTTTCCATAGTATTGGAATAATTCTTGTCTTTCCTCCGAGTTCCTACAAGGGATAACTGAAGATAGTTTATTGTAGACTATATCTAATTCATCTACATATATAGGAGAAGCTTCGTCAGTTACAACATTTGTATTTACTGCAAAGTAATGAACATTCATTCTTCGTGTATCATTATGAGCATCAGTGAATACAAACTCACTAAACTCAAAGTTGGCATCTATATCTACCAGACCATATACTATCTTATCATAGAAAACGTCTTCCCACTTAAACGGTCTCTCTTTCAATACTATTAATGAGGCATTATATAGTTTATAATATTCGGATTTCTTAACCTGTCTTATAATTCCATTACATGGAGTTGCGAATACTAATAACATTTTCTCTTCGACCTCTTTAGAATCCGTCTGCTCAAATATTAATGTATGATATTTATTATCTGGATTAAATTTCTTCGTTAGTTTATCATATCCTCCATCTTCATACATTGAATGCTGTATAAAGTTTGTCTTCTTCAAATATTCAATTAATTCCTCTTCGGTCATATCGGACATATTCATTTTATTACTATAAATCACGATTGACATAAATGGTACTCTTCTATAGTATGGTAACTCAAAGTCTCTTGGGTCTGTAAATAAACTTATTAGCGTTGCAGATTTACCGAGACATTCACTTAGTACAGTTTCAGTTTCAATTCTAAAAAACTCTGGATTCATTATTTTAATCATAATTTAACATTCCTTTCATTTCAATTTTATTTAATCACTATCTTTCTTGATTGATGCTCGTTGGATATTATAATTCTCTCCATTTAATAGTCGAGCATAATCATTATGACTTATTTCGCAAGAATAATGATTGATAGCTAAGGTATCAATTAGATGTTTAATGAAGGCACTATTAGTTACACTACCATATCCATTGAGTTTTGCATATTCAATGAAAGGTAACGAAATTCTCTCACCTATAATAGTCATTCTATCATACTCAACCCCCATCTTTACCATAATATCTAGAAAACGAATATCTGGAAGTATCTCTGCTATCGTATGATAAAATGAGTCTATAACTATTTTTACAGTAATAATATCACCATCTGCTGATTGTGAGAAGGCGATATCCATTTCTAAGGGGTATTTACTTATCTCTTGCCGAGCTAAATCAATATCTTTATCTAGGAGTATCTGGAAATACGCTCCCCGATTACTATTAATTGTCTCTGGTCTAGCACAGTCATTCACATTATCCCTCCTATTCATTATTAAACATACTAGCTATTATCAGTATTGGCCAGCTTAATATAGCTATAACGTATCCAAGAGTATAAAATAATTGCTCACTTAATCCTGTATAATTTCCTCTCTTCACTGGCCTCGTTGCAAGATATACTACTCCGATAATATATATCAATAAGAGTGTAATTAACATTATATCTATCATTTATTTCCTCCTTTTTCGATATGGAAACAAAAATATGAGTGGACGAATCCACTCATATTATCTACTTACCTCTAGTAAGTATATCTTCTATTTTACTAGAATACTTTACAATAGTATCATTTAATTTAGGGAATAACTTATCGCTTATAGACAGTAAGTCCACTCTTAAATCAAACGTTCTATTCGCAAACATCTTATCTATTCTCTTTATATATAACTCAATCATTTGAGTTCTAAGAGTTTCTGGAGCTTCATTCAATTCCTTAAGAGCAAACTCAGTTAATGAATCCCAGCACTCTTTAACAGCTTCGGAGTTCTTATATTTATCTATCCTGTGAACTCCCTCAAGTAGTATGAAAGTAGCAACTTCCACTACATTATCCTTACCAAAGACTTCTCTAAAGAATGGTTTCCATTTTATAGAATCTCTATCAAACTCTCCATATGCATCTATATCAGCATAAGCTGAGTTTAGAAGATTATTTAGATAGTAACCAATCTTAAATCTATCGATGTATTTAGTATCAGGAACAGAGTAAAATGCATTGTAGCATATAAATCTAGGTATATTAGTCTCTTTAGCTAGATTCTTAGCGTCTCTCTTAACTATCTGCTTAGAAGTTCTAATTAACTGACTTATATATCCATTATACTTCTCTATTTTTTCATTAAAATCCTTTACTTCTTTATTAGTTAACTTGCCTTCTTTTCTTCTTTTAGCAACTTCAGCTACATTAGAAGCATTGCTTTCAATAGCTATGTTCGCTAATGTATATAAGAATGTTGCATGTGACCTAGTAAATCTTCTATATCCCACATCTTCCACCATATCTACAATAGAACGAATTGCCTTTGGTTTAGTTATTGCTGCATATAAATCATTTACTTGTTGCATTAGGTTCTCAGTGGAACCAGTTTGTTGATTTGGTTGGAATAACCATTCAACAAAAGCATCATCTAGAAATAGATTCTTTAGAAACCTATTCCTCTTTTTACCCTTCATTTTCTCCAGCTTCATAAGGGTGCGTATAGTGTAGTCGTAATCAAACATTTCACATTTCTCCTTTTCAATTATATTTTAGCATTGCTTAAATGAATAATGTATCTTTCTATTTAAAACTACATTATTTTTACATGTTTTCGTCTTTATATTTTTCCATTATGACCACACTCTTTCTTTTATATACCTTATGGACACATATGCATCTTCATTATCCTTAAAGTTTATTTTATACCATCCACAGTGAGCTGACATTATGTTAACTATATCATCATGGTGAAGTGTCCCTATAATCGGCCATTTAGTACCTGGACCACTCCTAACATTCAATGACGATGCGGTTGCTATACCACTCCCAGAATGCTCAACTGAACCGACAACCTCATCTACCTCCTCAACATCTTCGTCGCATAATTCAGAAATCTTTACACTTACCATCTTCCTCAATTGCTTAGTTTTATCATTATTAAATTCATCACATGGTGTCTCAGTAGTAATTTCCTCAACCTCATTTTTATCGGAGAATACAACAGTCTCTATTCGACCTCCGCTTTTATGATGCAAAGTATTTTTATCTACGTTATAATAAAGTGGATTCTCCATCAACTTATCATTTTCCAAGAATATTTGCGACATGGTATCGTATCTAAACCATAAATTTATATCCTTACGACCTCCGAGATATCTCGCATAGGATACCAATTTCCCATCTTTATTATAACAAAATGATTCTTTAAATTTATCAGAATACTTAATTGGGTAATCAACCCTTCTCACAATTTCCATAACATGTCCTTGACTAACGGTTATCTCCACTGATGAGTTAATACCATATGATAAGTCAATTTTCTCAAGCCTACGATTATTTAAATCTCCACCTAAATCCGCGATGGATACGAGTGGGTTATATAAATCAAAATATCGTTTACCATCTCTAAACATCCTCGCGAATTCCTCTATCTCTTTAAGAGATTTAAATAATGATAATATGGTGACATCAGTTTCAAATAATTTCATATCTTCGTCGGTCAATTCAGAATAATTAATATACTCGAATAAAAGTTTCTCATCAGAATTAATTTTATACACAACTAATTTATTATCTTTATATATCAACTTCTCTGCAATTTTAACCTTCATTTTTATTCCCCCTTAATCCAAGCAAGATTTTTATTCTTAAATCTACTATCATCAGTTACTTCTCTACCAAACCACTCCGGTGGAATAAATAAGTCTGCAGCTTCTTCGCTATCAAACTCTACCTTAACTACAAACTTCAACTCCTTAAAGTCTATATATTCATCGATTTGAGCGATATATCCACCATCAAGCTCTGTCTCATATCTAGTCTTTTTCAAAGTTCTTCCTACAATATTCTTCATTAGCTCATCATATGTTTTCTTGGTTATCTGAGTTTCATATCTTCGTCGGTCAATGAGTAAACATACGTCCTTATTAATCATACGAATTCTTACTTCTGGATTGAAGCTAAGATACGATTGCTCAAATTCCCTAACACTTCTTATTTTTACCTCTGGAAATTCTTCTAATAAAAACTTTCTTTCAACTTCTATTTTACCTTCCTGCATTTCAAATTCCTCCCTTTTATTTTAATAGCTTGAATAATTCATAAATTATTCAAGCTATTATGATTTTATTTAAAGAAATCGTCTATAAGACTATCTTTCTTTTTATCATCAACATCATTTGATTCGCCATATGACCTATTCCCATCTAAGAAACTGATTTTATCAATATCCCCAGATAGGTCAAATGTCTTAACTCTCTTTAGCTTTTCTTCATGCTCCTCAATCTTTTGTTTACATAGCAATATTCTTGAATATGGTAAATTCATTCCTGATATAATTGTAATGAATTGACCAAAGCTTCCTTGAGATATCGAGTAGTTCTCAAAGATAGATAATGGCATTCCTATATATTTAGTTAGTTCATTATAATTTCCCGTCTTAGCATCTTCCATCATTTCTTCAGGACAGTTTATTATTACCCCAAGCTGTTTTAGTATCTCATCTCTCTGAATTTGTACCGACGGACTATGTTTAATCCTTTCAATCATAAGAGACTGGATAGTCTTCTTATCAGTCTGTGTCTGAGTAATATTATCAAGAGTGTATACACTCATATATCCAGACTCTCTGATTATAACTCTCATATCATTCTCATCTATCATACCACTATCAGAATGATGTAAATAGTCTCCTCTAACAACATTGATAGATTTCAATATATGTTCACCTATTCTAGTATATGCAACATCATTTGGAATGTCCTCATAATGAGAAAGGTCTGCTAGATGATATGGGATATTTAACTTAACTATCTCGTCCATACACTTTATAGTATTAGCTTGAGCTACTATTGAATCGGATAGTTTTGGTAGTATACCATAAAAGATAACTTGCTTTGATGGGTATATTGATGATAGTAAAGAAATTAAATCTGGAGCAATCCCCGACCCTGTCCCACCCGCAGTTGCTGCTGTTACGTATACTATATCTGACACAGAAACCATGTCTATGAATGATTGTAGTTGGAATAATTTCTTACCATTAACCTTAAATAAAGACTTAGCTTTATCCCTATCCTTACCAGCTCCTCTTGCCTCATATCCTGCGATGAATGATGGTACTAAATCAGATAAGTCCTTTATACTAGTATTTACTGCAAGTGTAGGATAGCCTCCCTCATGAGCTTTTTCAACAACTCGATTCCCTGCATTTCCTACTCCGATAATACATACCTTTAATTTTACATCATTTTCCAAATATTCCTTATTTTCAGTTTTTGTCATTCCAATTCCCCACTTTCATGTTTTTTTATTATTTTATTATATGTTACAGATAGTTTCAGGATATCTGTAGTAGTAACTGAATTGCTCTCATTTACCTTTTCGTATTCATCTATAGATATACCTTTTTCATGAATCACTCTTTGGAATAAAATATGATTAGTTTGTGTATTATCTTCTGTAAAGATATCACCCCACCATGTTTCCATCAGTAAACCGTTGCGATATAATATAAATTTTACCCTATTTATATTATATGCAATTTTATTCATTATTATATCGGCAAATCTATTTATAAATTTCTCATAAATCTTCATATCATTATCTCTTAGCTTTGTGGGAACGACCTCTCTATCCATGATTGCCTCATAAGTAATAATCGCTTTGTTGATAGGGTCGTATTCACAATAAGCCTCTTCCCCACTCACGTAATTTATAGCCAATAGATAATTTGGATTGTTCGTATACTCACCTCTCAAAACAAAATCTAGGTCTGCGCCCAATGATAACTCAATTGAATGTATCAATTTCTCTTCTGACATTTAAAATATCCCCCTCAATAAAAATTTAATTTTTCTAATGGTTTCCTTTTTCGTTTTCCAGATTTAATAAATATATTTTTAAGAATTAAATCCTTTCGAACCACTCCTCTACACCCCCTCTAGTAATTATCCACTCTTTAATTTAACCATTTTTTATTCACCCAAACTTCGTTTTATGAACTTAGATGGTAGTATATTCGACACCTCCAAAGTATTAAATGAATTTAGTTCCATATAATCATCAATTCCTATATTTGTACCAAATAACACTATTCTTTCATACATACGCCTAAATGTAAATAGTCCAGCAGTTAGACCATCAACGTTGAAGTGTTCTACATAGCTCCACCAGATCTCATAAGCCAAATGCCCCGTGGTATAAAAATGCCATGATACTCTAGTAATATTATTTCCTATATTCTTAGTAATTATTTCATGGAACATTTTAAAATACTTTTTCATTTCAATTTTTCTATCAGGTGTATCTATATCAATATTACTGTACTCGTCTGCTGTATTGACAACATCTCTCGCAGGATCATAGCAATATTCAATAATAGTATCTTCAATATTAAATAACATGACATGTGCTAGATATTCTCCATTTTCTAAATCGATAGAAAAATCCACTGCTTCAATCATTTCAATTCCCCCATTTATAATTTTTTGTATTCATGATATTTCTCACCACTCATCATTGTAACATATCTACCATCTTTCCCATGATGAAATACACCACCGACTGACCTTATATATCTAACGATCAATATATGGACCATTCGTCTATAAAACATCGTTACCTTAAGAGTTATTCTCCTATATACACTCTTTAATTTAACCATTTTTTATTCACCCAAACTTCGTTTTATGAACTTAGATGGTAGTATATTGGTAATTTCAATCATATCGGTTTCTTTGATATTCTCGTACTCATCGATGGTGATGGTGCTATCAGATTTAATAAGTCTTTCGTAAATTGTCAAGTAATTTGGACTTCGGATACCTATATGATTATCAAAATTATTATATGATTTCCACTTTTCCAAAGCAAGATGCTCATTATCATAAAAATACAACTCCAGAACCGAGATATTCTCAACTAGGTTCTTACTAATAAGCTTATTGAAAAATTCAAGATACTTCTTCACAGATACCTTCATTTTATCAATTTCGTTTTGCGACACAATCTTGTCTGCACCACCCTTAATCCTTGCTTCATCATCAACGAGTGCGGTTGCTTCAATAAGCGTTAATTCTTCATTTGCTGTAAATTCGACATGTATTTTACCAGGAAATGTCATCCATACAAGATATTTACCAGTGTCTAAATCTACAGATAATTCAATTTTCTCCATCATTTCAAATCCTCCATTTCAAATTATATTTCACTGCTCACTAAAATAATATATCATCATCTTTATTATCGCGTAGTCATTATATTCGTCCAAATACATCAAATATGTAGAAAAGAACTTAGTTCTTTTCTACATATTACTTTCTTGGAGCTGGTATAATATCCATTGGAAATACCAGATTAGTTCGTATTCCTTGCATTGTAAAGTAGACATCTAATGAATTAAGAGCCACTTTATTCTCTGGGTCGTTGTCCAGACTATCTAAAGTAACAAATCCATCTTTAGAAATGTTATTATACATCTGATTCTTAGCTTTCATATCATCTGCTCTTGGCCCCATAAACTCCTTTAGTGCCTCGTCTGCACCTAAAGCAATCAATGAATATGTTTCAACATCCGAGTTACGTGCATTCTTATCGCTCCCAGTAACTTGACCAGTTTTTGGGTTACGTCTATTTATATCAATAGAGCCTGAGTTCTTAGCCAGTAATGTCTGTGGCATTCGCTTCTCATGTATATAGCCAACGGGTACGGGTTCTGGGGTAACCATAATGTTATCCATATCTCCAGTTAAATATGGTAAAGCCACTCTCTCGTATAGAGGAACCTTCATATATTCCGCACATTTTTCAATAGCCCCTAAAGATAAGTCTCTTTCAAACTCTATTATTTCTAAGTATAGATTAGCTTTCTCATCTTTAAAGAACGCTCGAATAAATTTATCGAACTGCTTATCAGACATCTTTCCAAACCTCTCTTCATATATTTTAGAGTTATCACCAGAGGGGTCTAGT
>RRZU011310366.1_pt1 | contig 20366 bp, 12 predicted proteins | sample 2165561 | NCBI WGS metagenome assembly RRZU01 (sample SAMN10456909, study PRJNA506462) | wastewater metagenome | isolation source: wastewater sludge | place: USA: Moscow, Idaho | reverse complement strand
GCTTTTGATGCCGCCGCAGCCAATTACCAAAGCGTCGTATTGGAGGCTTTGCGTCACGTCGCCGACACCCTGCGCGCGGTGGAAAGCGACGCACGAACTTTGACTGCCCTCGCTGCCGCTGACAGGGCCGCACAGGCCTCCTTGCAGTCGGTCGAGCGGCAATACCGGCTGGGCGCAGCCAGTTACCTGCAACTGCTTATCGCGCAGCAACAGGCTCAGTCAATCCGGATCAATAAGCTTGCGGCCCAGGCACAGCGCCTGGTCGACAGTGTTGCTCTCTATCAGGCACTGGGAGGTGGGGCCAGTTAAGGCGATACCTTGCACTGCACATTCTTCTCCAGCGCCTCCCTTCGACGACGGCAGATTTCGCAATTACATTCGAGATTTGCCAGAACGTCTTTGTCCAGCGCCAGAAAAGCATCCAGTATCTGCGCGTCAAACTGGCCCCCCCGACCAGCCCTCATGATTTCAATCGTCTCATTGATACCTTTTGCCGGGCGGTAAATCCGGTAAGTTCGCAGGGCGGAAAAAACGTCGGCAATGGCGATAATCCTGGATTCCAAAGGGATCGCGTCGCCCTGGAGTCCGTAGTAGCCCTTGCCGTCCATTCTTTCGTGGTGATACAGAATCCAATCGCCAAAGGGCTGAAAAGGCGTTTCCTGAAGAAGCGCCTTTCCGTCTGCCGGGTGGCGGCGAACGATTTCCATCTCCTCTTCCGTCAGGGCACCTGCCTTGTTCAAAATCTCGTCCGGTGTGTGTATCTTCCCGAGATCGTGCAGCAATGCCGCTGTTTGCAATGCGACGGAATCGACACGGTAATCCGCAGGCAGCAGCTCGCAAATTTTCCCGACAATGACGCAAACATGGTGCGAATGCGCCAGCGTATATTCGTCCTTGGTTTCGATCATGCAGGAAAAAAACCGGATGATCTTTTCCGTTTGCTTCTCTATCAGGCGATGAGCCTGTCGCTGCATGACCAGTTCCACTATTCGGTTTATCCTGAAAACAGGGGTTGGTGGTTAGTGGTTAGTAAAGTCGGATTTATCCAAGAGACACCTGCAGATCGCTCTTTGCCCGACTGCTGCATGCCAATACATAGCCTGCTGCAACATCCTCCGGGCTAAGGGGGCCTGCTGTGCTGCTGTTCACCTCACCCGAAACGACCCGACATTTGCAGGAACCGCAAACACCGGTACGACAGGCCCCAATGATCGGCAGGCCTGCGGATTCAAGCACTTCAAGCAGACTTTCTCCGGCAGCAATATCCAGATCCCTGCCAAAATCCGGCACGCTGAGGCAGAAAGTGTCATCGCTCAGGCAACTTTCTGCGGCATCCGGCGCAAAGTTTTCACGGTGAATGGCGGCTTCCGGCAGGCCGAAGTCCAACAGCCAGGCGCTGATTTCATTCATGTAAGCCTGCTGCCCACACAGGAAGGCCTGCAAGGAGCGCATTTCCGTCAACAGGGTTCGCAGGCGCACGGCATCAATGCGCCCGGAATACCAGTCGTTCAGACCCTGTGGTCGGCTCAGAAAGAGATGCAACTTCAAGCGACGATGGGCCGCCGCCAGTTCGTGCAACTCGCTGGCGAAAATCAGATGATCTTCATTGCGGGCGCTGTGGAAAAAATGAACATTCACCGCCGGTCGGGTTTCCAGCAACCAGCGCGCCATTGACATCATCGGCGTGATGCCGCATCCGGCGGAGAACAGCGCTACGGAGGAAGGCAAATCCTCCGGCAGCAACGCGAAGCTGCCGCATGGCGAACGTGCCGACAGCACCATGCCGGGCTGGACATGGTCGAGCAACCAGTTGGAAACCCGGCCACCGGCGACGCGCCGGACGGCAATGGTGATGCGCTCGCGCTGCGTCGGACTGCTGGCAATCGAATAGGCCCGCCAGCGCAGGGCCCCCTCAACCGTCACGCCCAGCGAGATGAACTGTCCGGGCAGAAAGACAAAGTGCTGTCCGGGAGGTGCGGCCAGGATGAAACTTGCCGTGTCATGCGTTTCTTCACGACGTTCAAGACAGCGCAACAGGCCGTCCCCCTGCCAGATCGTAGTTTCTTCAGTCATGCGAGTCACTCAATAAAAACCCGGATGACGCGAAAAAAAGCGCATCCGGGGCGGTGGAAATCAGAGAGCGGAGAGCATTTCCTTTAAATCATCTTCCACCGACGTAATCAGTTGCAAGGCAAATCTGTCGTTCAGCACCTTGACCAGCCTCGGCGTCAGAAAAGCCGGTGGTGTCGGGCCAACACGGATATTCCGGATGCCCATGGAAAGCAGTGTCAGCAAAATGACGATCGCCTTCTGTTCGAACCACGACAACACCAGCGACAGGGGCAATTCGTTGACTTCGCAGGAAAAGGCATCCGCCAAGGCCAGCGCCAGTTGAATTGCCGAATAGGCATCGTTGCATTGACCCACGTCAAGCAGACGCGGGATGCCGTTGATCTCGCCAAACTCCAGGGTATTGAAACGGAACTTGCCACAGGCCAGTGTCAGGATCAGCGCATCCTTCGGCACCGCTTTGGCCAAGTCGGTGTAGTAACTGCGCTGGCTCTTGTCACCATCGCAACCGCCGATCAGGAAGAAGTGACGGATATTGCCCGCCTTGACCTGTTCGATCACTGCGGGGGCCGCCGCCATCAGCGCATTACGGGCAAAACCGGTGGTCGTATAAACCGGTGCTGCATCGCTACTGAAACCCGGCAAGGCCAGGGCAGCTTCAATGACTGGTGACATGTTGCCGTCAGCAAGATGCCTGACGCCCGGCCAGCCGACGATGCTGCGCGTAAAGATGCGCGCCGCGTACTGACCGACATTCGGGTCGATGATGCAGTTCGAGGTCATCACGATGCTGCCGGGAAAAGCGGCAAATTCCTTCTGCTGATTCTGCCAGGCAGTCCCGTAATTGCCGACCAGATGCGGATATTGACGGAATGCCGGATAGGCATGGGCAGGCAACATTTCGCCGTGCGTATAAACATTGATCCCTTTGCCTGCCGTTTGCTTGAGCAACAGTTCAAGGTCGTGATAGTCATGACCGGAAACAAGAATCGCCTTGCCCTTGATCGGCTGCGTATTGACCCGGACAGGCTCGGGATGGCCGAAGGTCTCGGTTTCACCCTTGTCGAGCATTTCCATGATGCGGTAATTGAGCTGGCCGATATCCATCGCGCACTGGAACAACGCCGCCATATCCTCGGGTTCGCGCCCAAGGAAGGCCATGAATTCATGGTATTTCCCTGCAATCCCGGCATCGGTCTGGCCGAGCACGCGGGCGTGCTCCATGTAGGCCGCTGCGCCTTTGAGACCATACAGGCAAAGCAGGCGCAGACCGATGACATCTTCGCCAACCGCCAGCTTTTGCCGGTTCAGGGCAAAGCGATGCGCATCGGAGAGCATGGCCGCCCTGGCATCGGGGAGGGTGTAATGGGCCACAGGCGGCAATTTTTCCGCTAAAACCCCCTGTATCGCACAGGTCATTTCGTAACGCTCGCGCAGTGAGTCGCGATAAGCCTCAGCACAACGACTGAAGTCGATGATGCGCTCAGCGTCGAAATTCACATTGGTCAGGGTCGCGAAAAATGCCTGTGGTGCGTAGGCATCGATTTCCTCGTCGATGATGCCGACTTTTCGTGCGGCGACGGCATAGGTGGAAATCGCCTGGAGCAAATACACCAGCATATCCTGGAGATCGGAAACTTCACTGGTCTTGCCACACATGCCCCGGGCAAAACTGCAACCGGCATCGCCCTGCGGCAAGCGCATCGTTTGTTCGCATTGAACACAAAACATGTTTTTCCTTTCAGTCAAAGAATTCAGGCAAATAAATCAGACTTGGCAAGGAGACCATGCAGGACAGCCTCCCGCCTGCTCGGCTTGTGGAAACAGCACGTTGTTTTCCAGATGGATGTGCTGCATCAGGTCTTCCTTCAAACGAACGAGCCCGGCATAAAGCGCCCGCCAGGTATTGCAGGCATCCTCCGGAACAGAAAAATCAGCGGTGAGTTGCGCCAGCTTTTGCAGCCCCTGACCATGCGCATCATGCTCATGACGCATCACCAGCATCGGCACCTGCGCCTTGCGCGACTCATTGCGGCGCAGCAGGGGAAAGAGCACCTGCTCCTCTTTCTGCAAATGGCTCAGCAAATCCTGATACATGCCGACAAGATGCTTGACCAGCCCGGTCGGATGATCGGCACGCTGACCATGCGTTTCTTCAACCTGCCGCGCCAGACGGATCAGTTCGGGCAGCTGCTCGCGGTGCACTTCATGAAAGCGCAGCAGGATGTGTTCGATCAGTTCAGACATCGGGGCATGACGCCAATCCTGTTCCTGCACCTCGTCATGACGGATCTCCGCCAGATCGGCCAGCAGATCGGCAGGCTCGACATCACCGGCTTCCATCGCTTCACGCAAGCTTTGCTGTCCGCCACAACAGAAATCGAGTTTATAGCGGTGAAAAATCCGGGTGGAACCCGGAAGATCGCAGGCCAGTTGACCAAGGCTTTGTTCAAGCAGATTCATCGTCGTCTTTCCTTATGTTGAGGAGGAGGCCATCAATCATTAGCAAGGATCGTGCCATCTCCCAGGGACTTGTTTTCACTGAATAATTCAAATAACATGGTTTTTATAACCTTATCTGGCCAGGGTATTTATAACTCTTAGAGAGTAAAAACAACCATGATCACCTCCCTGCTTCTGGATGAATTCCGCCATGAACAGACGTCACAGGAACGCCTGCAAAATCTGCTTCGCCCACTGAGAGCGCACTTCGCCTGTGGCGCAGTCTGCCTGCTGAAACTCGAAGGCGATGTCTTGCAACCTGTGGCCACCGACGGACTGGCGCGCGAAACGCTGGGGCGACGTTTCAGAATTGACCAGCATCCACGGCTGGCCGGGATACTGGAAAGCCGCACCCCCTGTCATTACCCGCTCGACTGCCCCTTGCCCGACCCTTACGACGGCCTGATCGACAATCATCTGGGAGAACCCCTGCCGGTTCATGACTGCATGGGGGTTGCGCTGTATCAAGAGGGCAGGCTCTGGGGAGCGCTGACGCTCGACGCCCTCGTCAACAATGTTTTCCAGGCCTCTGCTGAAAGAGAACTGGCACAGGCGGCGCGGGTGTTCGAGGTGGCGATCCATCTCGCCCGACTAGAAGAAGAAAACCAACGGCTGCGTAGCAAACATTTCCAGATCGGCACGATGCAGGAGGTTTCACCGGATGAAACCAGGATCATCGGAAACAGTCCGCAGATGCTGGCCTTGCTGCAAGAACTCGACATCGTGGCCGAGTCCGACCTGCCGATCCTGCTGCTCGGCGAAACCGGCGTCGGCAAGGAATTGTTTGCCCGTCGGATTCATCAGGCTTCACGGCGCTGCCAGGCGACGCTGTCCTATATCAACTGTGCCGCGCTGCCTGAATCGCTGGCGGAAAGCGAGTTGTTCGGACACGTCAAAGGCGCGTTTTCCGGAGCAGCCGGGGAACGTGTCGGCCGGATCGAGGCCGCCGAAGGCGGCACCTTGTTTCTTGACGAAGTCGGCGAACTGCCGCTTTCCGTCCAGGCGAAACTGCTACGCACCTTACAGAACGGCGAAATCCAGCGCCTCGGGGCCGATCAGCCACACAAGGTCGATGTACGCATTGTCGCGGCCACCAACCGGCAACTGCATGAGCGGGTTCGCGAAGGGCATTTTCGCGCCGATCTTTACCACCGGCTTTCTGTCTATCCGGTGCATATCCCACCGCTACGCGAGCGGGTCAGCGACGTGTTGCTGCTGGCAGGAAATTTTCTGGAAATCAATCGCACCCGGCTCGGACTGCGCAGCCTGCGCCTTTCCCCTCGCGCCGAAGCCGCCCTGCACGACTACGCCTGGCCCGGCAATATCCGCGAACTGGAACATGTCATCAGCCGCGCAGCCCTGCGTGCACTCAGTCGCGGCGCCGAGCGCACGAGAATCGTGACACTGGAAGCAGCGCATCTGGACCTCGACCTGCAGGCGCCCTCCCCCGAAAAACCCGCCCCGCCGGTGCCGGAAGCCGCCGACCTGCCACTGAAAACAGCACTGGACACCTATCAGCGTCAGCTTGTCCAGCAAGCACTGGAAAAGAGCCAAGGCAACTGGGCCGCTGCGGCGCGCAGACTGGGCCTCGACACCAGCAATCTGCACAAGCTGTCACGTCGCCTGGGGCTAAAATAAACCCGTTGCAAGCGGAGAGAGGGAAAGCAGGTTCAGGGAAACCATACCGCCATGTCCTGGTCGATGCCGAATGCAGGCATCGTTTTCCGGATCGTGAGGAACATCCCGCTACAATAGCGAACTTTGCAAATCAGCCCATCAAGGAAGAGCTGTGAAAAGACAGTGTTTTGCTGCTGACGGTATGCGCCGGGGGATCGGACGATTGCTGACGCCCCTATCTATCATGATGCACCTGTCCTGACGCATCTTCCGTGCCCACTGCCTCCAGACCCGACAAACCTCCTACCTGAGCCACGCCTTATCATGTCCTCTTCGCAGGAAACATCCATTTACGGCCTTTCCGACCTGGCTGTACGACAGGCAGTCATGCGACTGTGCGGTTCAGACCGACTGACAGCGCTGACGATGAGCGCCCTGCTCAAACGTCTATTGGCACGTCCACAAGACTGGATGCGCGAAGCCCGGCGTATCAACCGCGTCGGCCTGACAGCCAGACATGTCGCCACCCAACTTGCCCGACTGCTTGAGCAGCCGGGAAATCTGGCGCTGGTACAACAGTCGGACAACAGCTTTTTACTGTTCTGGCGCAAGGAACAGCACTGGCTGATCATTGGCGCGGAAGGTGAGATTCTCGGCAAGGCAGACGATCTGGCTGGCGAAACCTTCGTCGAAGCACTGATCATGCGCGCACCGCTGGGCGGACAAGGTGGCGAGTCGATGAATGCCCTGCTCGCACTCTGGCCATCGCTACGTGCCGCCTGGGCCGAAATTGGTATCGCCAGCCTGTTCGTCAATGCCGGACAATTACTGCTGCCCCTGTTCTCCATGCTGGTGTACGACAAGGTGGTAAGCAACGGCGTCTTCGAGACACTCTGGGCACTGGTCATCGGCATGCTGATCTATCTCTTGACCGATCTCGGCATGCGCCTCGTGCGTGCGCTGGCAACCGAGCGAATCGGCACGGATCTGACCCTGCATAGCGACGAAAACCTCTGGCACCGCCTGCTCGCACAGGTTGATTTCCCGGCAGGCGGCGTAGCACGCTTCCTGACGCTCTACCGAGACCTGTCACTATCACGCGATTTCGTCTCCTCCGGCTACCTGCTGGCAATTGCCGACATCCCCTTCCTCGCGCTCTATCTGCTGGTTATCGGCATCATTGCCTGGCCGCTTCTGATCGTCGCCCTGTTACTGGTCATCGCCTATACCGCCACCGGCTTCCTGCTACAGGAACGCGCCAATCGTCTCGGGCGGGAATCGGAAAAGCAGACAACCAGAAAACTGACCTACATGGGTGAAATGCTGGCCTCATTCGACGTAACACGCACCGTACCCGGCGCAGGCACGTTGTTGCGCAACTGGCGCGATCTATCCGATTCGGCTGCCAGCCTTGAAGGGCAGCGTCGTCTGGCAAACACGCATCTGACAATCGCTTCGGCGGTCATGCAAACCCTGAGCACCATCGCCATGCTCACCGTTGGCGCTTACCTGATCGAAGCGCGCCTGCTCTCTGTCGGCGGGTTGATTGCCTGCAACATCCTGGCCTCGCGCGCGATGGGCGGTGTTGCTTCGCTATTCATGGTGACGGGCAAGTGGAAAGACTTTCAGCGTGCAGCACTGCGTATGGAGCGTAGCCTAACACCCGTGCAGGAAAAAACCTTCATTCCGCGCGAAGACACCCCCGGGCATATTGCAGTACTTGATCTGGGCAAACACTACGAAGGACGACCCGCCGCACTGGAAAATGTCTCGCTGATGCTCCGTCCGGGAGAGCGTATCGCCCTGCTTGGTCGTCCCGGCGCCGGGAAAACCACCTTGCTGCGCTGCATTGGAGGTCTTTGCACGCCGGATCGCGGACAAATCCTGATTGATGGCTTGGCGCTCAGCGATATTTCCCGTGAAAACCGCGCACTGTGGATGGCATGGAAATCACAGGATCCGGCCTTGTTTGCCGGAACCCTGGAAGAAAACATCCGTGTCGCATTCAGGCACGCTGACGAAGCACGCTTCGCCCGCGCGCTGTGGGCTTCCGGACTGGAAGAAGAACTTTCCAGCGGGCGCATGAGTTTGGGAATGCAACTGCAGGAACGTGGCGCCAATCTTTCCGGTGGCCAACGACAGAAAGTCGCGCTGGCTCGTGTACTCGCTCAACCAGCGCGAATCCTGCTGCTCGATGAGCCAACACTGGGCCTGGACCCGGACAGTGAACGTCGCCTGGCTGAGCGCCTGCCACAAATACTGGAGAAGGATTCGCTGCTGCTGATGACCACGCACAGCGCCATCATGCTTGCCATGACCGAACGGGTCATCGCGCTCGACGGTGGCAAGGTGGTCGCTGACGGTGCGCGAGAAAAAATCATACAGCTCAGCTAGGAAAAACCGCCCGCAGCCCGAAGCCATATGCAGCGAACCCTCAGCGGGACGCCAGCATCTGCTGTAGCACCTCGATCTGTGCCGGCAAGGCCACTTTCTGCAAGTCATAACGCTCGATGATGGTCTGTCGGGCGTTTTTACGGAGCAGGCTGTAAGCACGCGGATTGGCCAGCGCATCAATAACCCGCCCGGCAATTTCCTCAGGCTTGAAAAAATCGACCAAGAGCCCGTTTTCCCCGTCCTGGATAACCTCTTCGACCGGCGCTGTACGCGAACCGATCAGCAGGCATTCGGCAGCCATTGCTTCGAGCATCGACCATGACAGGACAAACGGATAGGTCAAATAAACATGCGCTCGCGAAACCTGCAACACCTGCAAAAAATCTTCGTAAGGGAGCGCGCCAAGAAAATGCACTCGTTGCAAATTCAGAGAATCGCCCAACTCGGCAAGCATCTTTTGCCGCCAACTTTCACCATCCGGCAACTTCGTGCCATAACTTATGCCATCACCACCGACGATCAGCACCCTGGCCTGTGGTCGGGCCGCCAGTATGGCGGGCAAGCTGCGCATGAAGTTGGGAAAGCCCCGGTAAGGCTCCAGATTTCTGGCAACGTAAGTTAATACCTCATCACCGGGAGACAATTCGATTTCATTCCCGTTGCACTGCAGCCTTACCCGGGCACGCATGTCAGGACGCGCCCGGGTCGTATTGATGCCATCATGCAGAAGTTTCAGCATCGGCTGATACGACGCCGGATAACGTGACTTCTGCCATCGGGTCGGCGACTGTCCAAGATCGCAGGCGTCCAACCCGAGAAAATTGCCAATATTCTTGGTGCGCACACGCGGGGCCGTATCGAAGCTGACGGGATAATCCGGGTCAAAGCCAACATCGGCACCATGCAAACGGTAGAAAAACTCGAAATAGCCAAGTAATGGGCTATGAGGAAAAATATCTTTCAGATACCAGATTTCCCCCCAGCCATTGTGACCAAGCATCAGGTCGGGAACAAAGCCGGATTGCTTGAGCTTTAGCGCTACCCGAGCCACCGCCTGGGCATTGAGCACGCCTTCTTCAGCGGTACTCAGGTAATGATGCTGATTGGCCAGCACTTCGCGGTGCGGGCGATAAACGATCTTGTTCACCCCCGGCAGCGCACCATCTTCCCGCTGGGTGATGAAAACTATTTCATTGCCGGGAATACTCGCCAGATAGCGCAGAAGATGCAGATATTGGCCGGGGAAGTTCTGGTGGACAAAAAGAATTTTCATGGGCAGGGCAATGGCAAGGTGCAGGCAGACGTTGTCGGCGACTTGCTGCTATCCCTTTAGAGCAAGGCAAACATCGCAAGCAAGATCAACTCGTTCCCGGCGGCGAGGCTTGTCCCCGTGCGGCACTTTCAAGCTGTGCCCGCAACAGGCGATGGGTTTCGGCTGAATCGTCAGACATACGGATCATCAATTCACTGATTTGTGTCATGACCTCGGTATTGCCTTTCTCCATGATTCCCAGAATCGTGCCAAGCTGTCGGCCAACCCGCTGCAATTCACTACGGAAATTGTTGGTCGCCTCATTCTGTTCTGCCAGCGAGCGCAACATGTCGCCACGCTGCTTCTGGAAGTCATCAACCTCGGCATTCAGTGTCCGGAGTTGCATTCTGGCGTTCTCGGCCAAACGCTCCTCAATCCGCAACAGAATGCGGACTTCCTCACCCTCGTCACTCACCAGGCTGCCACCTGAAACTCTCTCACCCTGCACCGCTGCCTGTGTCAACTGCGGTGCGACATCAGCGGCAGAACCCATCGGCGAGGAGGCAGCCTCATCCGAGGCCGTGCCAGCAACATCGGCCGACGCAAGCGGCACCGTGACCGCTCTTGGCATACGCGACCAGCCACCGCCACTTTCGATGAGCAGGGCAAGGCTTTTGGCAAGTGCTTCCACACTGTTTCTGGCAGCGCTATCGCCCGAGAAGGCCACCCCCTGCTTCAAAGCGCTCTTGCTGTAGGCAAATCCATCGTTGGCCAGGGAAAGCTCAATCTGCTGCGCGACTTCTGATCCAAGCAGAGACATGAGATCGCCCATACAGCGGCGCACACCAACCATCATCAGGCCAAGAATGATCGAACCCAGCAGGCCAAACAGCGAAGCAGAGAAAGCAATACCCATCGACTGCATCGGGGCTTTCATCCGCTCGATCATGTTGCGGAACACATCGAGCGGATTGGCAGTAGTCATGTTGATGTCAGCAAAGCTGGAGATCAGCAGACTGATATCGGAGAGGGTGGCCAAAAGGCCGATGAACGTTCCGAGCAGCCCCATGCCGACCAGCAGACCGGATAGAAATTGCGGCAAGGCGGTACGTGAAGCCAGGCGCGAACGCGATTTTGAAAGCTCGTTCTCAAGGGCAAACTGCTCCTGGTGCGTGATGGTTTTTTCCTTGGAAGTTGCCGCCAGCATACGAAGCACATAGGCGATGTCGACGTCCAGATTGATCGTCATCTCCTGCAATTCGGCTTGCGGCATCTTGCTCCGGACCGCGTCGGAAAAGCGGGCCAGAGCGCGCACTTCCTGCATCAGCCGGTGCACGCCGCGCAGGATCAGCATGCCACCCATAATGATGATGGCAAAAATGGCGTAGTTGATCTGTGGATGCGGATTGGCGGTAATCGTCCGGGCAATCTGCTGGTGATAAATTGCAGCACCTGTCAGCAAGGCAACGAATGGCAGGGCAACATAAAAATAATAGATTCGCAGGCGTTTGAGCATGGCGTTCTCGCTGTTTCAGGTTGGTACGGCGTTCATCGCGGGTCCCGCAAGGCTGTATCGCGGAATTTCAGCAACGGCGACAAAATATAAGAAAGAATGGTGCGCTTGCCGACAACGATATCGGCACTGGCAGTCATCCCCGGCAGAATCTCCATGGGTTTGCCGGAATGCTGCGGGACAGCGGTCGTTTCGATACGTACCCGGTAATAGCGTTCACCACGCTCATCGGCCAGCGTATCGGCAGAGACTTCCTGCACCATGCCATCCATTGCACCGTAGGTCGAATAATCATAAGCCCCCAGCCGCACCCGGACCGGCAGACCACTACGCAGATTGGCCCGATCATTCGGGCGGGCACGTGATTCGATCACAACCCGCTGATCGTCCGGCGTGATTTCCAGCAAGGGTTCACCCGGCCGCACCACGCCACCGATTGTTGCCATGTTCAGGCGATTGATGAAACCAGAAACAGGCGCACGCACCTTGTTTCTTTCGAGGCGGTCTGCGCTGCTGCCGATTTCCAGCGATGACTTTTCCAGCTCGGCGCGTACCTGGGTCAGTTCCGAAGAGGCTTCGGAACGGAAACGTGCGCGCAGCTCGGCAATGCGTGACTCAATTTCCGCCTCCCCCGCCTGCAGACGGGGCACAACAGCAGCGGCCTCGGCAATCTGGCTTTTCAGGCGTTGCAGGCGTGACTGGCTCTCCAGCAACTCCAACTCCGATGCTGCACCATTCTTTCGCAGGCTTTCAATCACCCGCAACTGATTCTGAGCGACCTCCAGTTCGGAGAGCAGATTACGCTGGCGGCTATGGCTTTCCGAACGCTCACCACGCTTCTGTGCCCCCTGATCGCGCAAAACACGGGTTTCTTCCGCAAGACGCGAACGCCGGGCGCGAAAAGCCTCCTTCTCAGCACGACGCACATCCGCATCATCCAGCTCCTGCGGAAAAACAATGGCATCAAGATTATTCAGTTCGGCCAGGAGGCGCGCCTCCTTGCCAAGCAGCGCGGCCTGACGGGTCTTTTCCTGACCCAGCGTAGAGCGGGCCTGAATGTCGGAAAGTTCCATCAGCGTCTGTCCGGCTTTGACCACCTGCCCTTCCTGCACCAGAATCTGGCGTACGATCCCCCCCTCCAGATGCTGCACGATCTGTGACTTTCCGGCCGGAATAATGCGCCCCTCGGTACGAACAATCACATCCAGCCTGGCCAGCGCCGCCCACAGCACAAAGCAAGCGGTTCCGACCGTTGCAATCAGTACAAAGGCCTGATGCGGTGTCAAACCGGCCAGCGCTAGCCGCTGTTTTTCGGAAGAGGCGACAGCCAGACTCATCTTAACGGGAAGAAACGTGAACAAGTGAGGCATCAGAACGAGCTCGGCCTTCGCGCACCGACACCTCAATCCGGTTGGCAGGAACCTTCATTTCGATCAGCAGATTGCGCACGGCCATCGCCCGATAAAAACCAAGCCGCTTGGCTTCCGAAAAGCCCTGCGGCACCGTCACATCGACATGAATCTTGCCGCTACCGGACAAGGCCTTGAGCTCGGTCCGCAACTTGCTGGCCTCATCTGGCGTCAAAGCCACGGCATCATTCGTAAATTGCACGACCAGCCCGCCGCCTTCCGCGCGTACGCGCTCCACGCCCTTTTCTGGCGTGGCAAAAGGCTTGGTAGCGGTTACGATCCGTTCCTTCTGCTGCTTTTCCGCCATGAGTTGCTTGATCTCCTGCTGCAACTCGGCCACCTGTTGTTTCAGCACCTCAGCACTTTCGCCTTCCTTTTCCGGCATCGGGGCCACCTCAGCCTGAGCATCCTGAGCACTGACAGGCGGCACTTCTTCGACGACCGACTCCCCCCGTGGGGCATTAACCGAGGTATGCTGCTTGCCAAGCTCCATGGCAAACATGAAGACGGCTACGGTCATGATGGTCAGCAGGAACAACAGGTTGAGCACCAGATTGGTCACCGCATCGACGTAGCCTGGCCAGAAGATATCCGAGCCGTCATCGCTGGTTCTGTCGCCCGACATGCTCAGTTCTCCTTCACGACCAAAGCGGAATTTTCCGCACCCGCAGCATTCTTTTGCATCAACGCAGGATCAACCTCCAGCTGCGATGAAGCCCTGTCCACGGGTTGAACACGCCTAGGCACGGAAGCCACAGGAGTCTGCGTCACCGGCGCTTCTCCCGGCATATCAGTCAGCGGCTTTGCCGCCATACCCGCACCTTCACGAGGCGTACCCTGCGCCAGACGAATGATATGGGCAACTGAATTCATTTCCAGAATATGCAGGTTAACCAGCCGCGCCCTGGCCTGATAGTGCCGATCATAAGTATCGAGCAGATCAAGCAGCGACTGGTTACCGGAAAGCATGCGTTTGGACATGGCTTCAGCCGCCGAGGCAATGGAAGTCAGCTCGGCATAACCGGTATTGAGGCGCTCACGCGTGCTGCGAAGTGTCGCGTAATGGGCTGATAGCGACTGCACGACAAGTCGCCGCTGGTCATCAAGACGGTATTTGAGCTCGACATGGCGTGCGGCGCGCTCCTTGCCGTAGTAAAGATCACTGCCACCACTCAGGAGACTCCAGTTCATCACCAGCATGATGCGCTTGTCGTGCTGGCCATCACTGCTCGGATCGCCCTGTGCGTGCACTGACTTGGTATCCGTCACTTCGATATCCAGTTTGGGCAGGAAACGGCTCCTGGCCGCACTACGGTCAATTTCCGCAGCTCTGGCTTCGGCAAGCAGGGCCGCAATATCAGGGTTGTACTCCATCGCCTGCCTGACGGCATCGTCAAGGCTGGGCGGCATGGCGTTGATGCCCAGATCTTCCAGCTCCGGCAGACGCACCATCTGCGGTGCCATATTGGTCAGTCGGACGAATTCAACACTGGCCGCCGCATGCGCGGATTCCTGCTCCAGGCGCGAAGAAGTAGCCGCCTGACTACGCGCCTTGACACGAGCCATGTCGGCCGTACTGGACGCACCAGCACTGGCACGTTTTTCAATGTAAACCAGCAACTCCCCCAGTTGACGCTCGAAATCACGCGCCATATCTGCCAGCAGGCGGGTTGACACAAGCGCAAGATAAGCGCTGGCCGAAGACAGATAAGCATCTCCATCCGCCGCCTTGCGGCTTTCATCCCGCGCCTGGCTGATGACATTGCGGCGGCGCACATCCAGAAAACTGGGCAGGTCAAAAACGGCCTGTTTCAACGTCCAAGTCGTATCTTCGCGGTGATGGGTACTTTTCTTGATGCGAAAACCGTCACTATCAAAGCGCGATGCTGGCGAAGAGGTTTCCTGGCCAGAGCTCTTGCGCACGTACAAAGAAGGCAGCAAGGCAGCACGAGCCTGACCGGACTGGGCATGCGCCTGCTCCGTACGGGCCTCGGCGGCCCGTACCTCACGGCTGAAACTGCGCCCAACGCCAATCGCCTCGTTCAGGCTGGTCTCGGTGCTCTCGACAAACTGCTCGTCATCGAGCATTTGCTGACCAGAGATTTGCTTGCTGAAGCCAGCGTATTGCGGCACCGCAACCGGGATTTCGAGCATGCCAACCAGCGCACTCAACGTACGGCCTTGCGGCACATGGAAACGGGCCACACTGCCGGGCGCGCCCTCGTTCGGAGAAAACATGGGGGGTTGCGCTACCGTTGCAGGCAGCAGCGGCTGTGATTCGGAAGCTGTTGCTGCGGCTGGCGTCTTCTGCGCCCCGACTGCCTTGGCCGGCACCACGATACGCTCTGAAGGGGGCAACATGGCGTTGATGCCATCAATAGCCGCAGCGGCGGCCGCTGCCGCAGCGGCCGCCGCCGTCGCCGCCGCATTGGCCGCATTGGCGGCCGCAGCCGCCGCATTGGCCGCATTTGAAAGAACACCGGCAGAGCGCGGCTTCTGAGCGGATGGCTCGTCACCTTTGCGCTCACTGGCAGCACAGGAGGCATGCACTACAAGCACAAACAGCCCGGCTGTCATTGTAAGCACAGCCTTACGATGCCTATTCGCCATAATTCACAATCTGAAATATAAGTCGGATGATGACATCGCAGCAGCGCGACGTATCATGAATCGTGCGAAATTATACCTACCAACACGGAAAGTATGAAAAACATTCCTCACCTCCCGCAGTCCGCTTCCGAAAGAGGAAAAAGATGTTGCCATGCCGCACAGACAGTTCGTCCGGAATCCGCAACCGTCCGTCCATTTTTGTACCAAGCGCACACTAAAGCACCTGTATAATCAATAAGAGTTATGCTTGAGGAAACCATCATGGCTGATGAAGTAAAAAATCCGGCAGATGCAAACAAAGCGGCGCAAACCCGCAATCTGGCCAAACTTCCCCACGCTGCCTATGTAGCCGAGCGTGCAGCGCTTTCTGCTGATGGCACAGTCAATGTCAAGCAAGCGCTAGGCAAGCTGGTTTCTGTTGATATTGCCGACATTGATCTGCTACTTGGCTTTTCCAACGGTGATTTCGCCATCATTACCAACGGTGCGCTTGATGCAACGGATGGCAAGGTTCACCCTGCCATTTTTTCCGACCAGCGTACAACGTTGTCTGATCTGCTCCAGAAGGTTGGCATCGCATTTTCGGCCAAACCTGGCAGCCTGCGTCTGGTTTCCGAACGTATCGATGCCGCCCCCCCTCCCGAGGATGAGGGTGGCAGAACCCCTTTGCCGGTAGAAGACGATTTCAATCTGGCCCCGCCGGCACCCATGCAGAAAATCAGTGCCGGATCCGGCCCGGGCCCCGGCAAAGGCAAAGGGGACGGCGTCGGCGACTACACCGAACCATCATCGGTTGTTTCGGCTTTCACGCCCGAGCCGCCCGTTTACCAGCGCGGCAGCGTCACGCCGACCCTGGAGAGCGTCATGGGGACGGCGACGGGGCTGCCCAACATCGCTTCAGCCCTCTACACCTCATCGCAATTCAAGGTCGACCCGTCGGGACGAGCCGACATCCCGCTCGGCGCCTACAAGGTTGGCGAGACCACCGAGCAACTGGCCCTGCGCGCCAGCCCCGAAAGACAGGCGACGGTCGAACAGATCCACGGCACTGCCGGAAACGACACTATTGATTTCAACACAGGCTTCAGCAGCAGCGTCGGCCAGTGGGCGAAAAACCTGCACCTCACCATCAACAACCTGACCACCGTTTCCAGCATCCAGCTCGAATTCCCCGGCGCATTGCCTGCGGGCTTCGGCATCACGGGGCACGGTGCCGTCCGCAGCAGCAGCAGCAACACCTGGACCATTCCCATCCCGGCCACCGAGGCCGCGATCAAGACCATGCTGACCAACGGACTCGATCTCAACATCGTCTACGATGTCGCCGATAGCGGCGGGCCGTTCGATTTCAAGGCCAATTTCAAGGTCGACGGCCTGTACGGCAAGCTTGCCGTGTCGCTCGGCGAAGTGCTCGATTTCACCTGGCGCTCTGCCGTCGGCACTGACGGTTTTACCGTCACCAACGCCGCCGGCAAGCCCATGATGGTGCTCCCGCGCGAAGGCGTCGGCGTTGAAGTCCGTGCGGGCGCGGGCAACGACACTGTAAGAGCCGGTGCCGGCCCCGACCTCGTCTACGGCGAAAACGGCAACGACTCGCTCTACGGCGGCAATGGCAACGATACGCTGATCGGCGGCCCAGGCAACGATCTCCTGGATGGCGAAGCAGGCATTGATACGGCGAGTTACTCCGACGCAACGACGGCGGTTTTTGCCAATCTCTCCGGCGTTTCCAGAATCTTCAGCTCGACGACACTGGACAGTAACCGTGCCACCGGTTGGGGCGACGACACCTTGGCAAGCATCGAAAACCTGATCGGCTCGGACAACAACGACACCCTGATCGGCAGCAGTGACAACAACCGTCTCGAAGGCGGCAAGGGTGATGACTGGATCGAAGGCGGTGACGGCACGGATACCCTCTTGGGCGGCGAAGGAAACGATACCTTGCTGGGCGGCGCGGGCCCTGATTCGCTCGACGGCGGCGCAGGCAACGATACGGCAAGCTATGACGGGGCTAGCGCAGCGGTCGCAGTCAGTCTTACCACCGGCCGGGGCACGGCAGGCGACGCCCTGAGTGATACGCTGACCAGCATCGAAAACCTGATCGGCTCCAGCTATAACGACACTCTTACCGGCAACGCCGTCGCCAACAAGATCGAAGGCGGCGTGGGCGATGATTTCCTTGTCGGCATGGGCGGGGGCGACACGCTCGACGGCGGCGCGGGCGTGGACACCGTCTCCTACGCCTGGCTGATTGCTGGTGGCGGCGTCAATGTTGACCTCTCCGCCTCCGGCGTAAATGCCACCCTGCCGGACGGTCCGAACGATACTCTCACCAACATTGAAAACCTGATCGGCTCGCGCAACAACGACACCCTGCGCGGCGACATCAGCGCTAACCGTCTCGAAGGCGGCCAAGGCAATGACACTCTCGAAGGCGGCGGCGGCGCGGATCAACTTATCGGCGGCGAAGGCCGGGATACGGCGTCCTACGAGCACGCCGGTAGCGCTGTGGGTGTCTCCTTGACGACCGGGCTTGTCGGCTTTACTGCAAGCGGCGAAGCGCTAGGCGATACCTTCGATTCGATCGAAGACCTGATCGGCTCAAACCATGCCGACCAACTGATCGGCAATGCGGAGGACAACAGCATCGCCGGCGGCGTAGGCAACGACACCCTTGAAGGCATGGGCGGCGCCGATACGCTCGACGGCGGCGGGGGAACCAACACCGCGAGCTACGAGCACGCCGACGGCGGGGTGCTCGTGTCGATGGCTGACGCCGCGAACATCATCAACGCTGCAGTTCGCTTGAACAACACTGGCCACGCACGAGGCGACCACTTCATCAATATCCAGAATCTCGTCGGCTCGGCCTACAACGACACCCTGATCGGCGACGGAGCCGCCAACCACCTCGACGGTGGCGCGGGTGACGATGTGCTTGAGGGCGGCGCAGGCGCGGATACGCTCGATGGCGGCCTGGGCAACAATACGGCGAGCTACGCCAGCGCGAGTAACGCCGTGCGCGTGTCGATGAAAGATGGCGCAAGCGCGGACATTGATCCAGTTACCAGTCCTCGCTTCGACAACACCGAGGACGCCCGGGGCGACTACTTCATCAACATCCACAATCTCACCGGTTCGGCCTACAACGACACCCTGATCGGCGACGATACCTCCACGCGCACCATCGGCAGTCGACTTGACGGCAGCGGCGGCAACGACAGCATTACCGGCTACGCCACCCGCAACGGTTTGGCTGCCGTCATCAGCGACACCCTGATCGGCGGCGCAGGGGATGACCGTCTTGCCGTAATTCTTCAGAAAGATATCGTACTGGATGCGCTAAAGGACGCGCCGGTTTCCGTCGAAGGCGGCGCCGGTAACGATACGTTGATCCTGGATCGTCCGCGTACTTCCGGCGTCGATTATTTTCAGATCGATATGAACCAGGGCACGGTAGTCTATGACTGGACTACTGCCAAAACCATTCTCAAATTTGACCCGAACGGCATCGAAAATATCGAGGTAGCCGGCTCGTCGAATCTCCGTATCTATGTTACGCAGAACGCCGCCAACAACTACATCAAGGGCGGGGCTTCTTACGACTATGTCTCTTACAGTACTTCAGCGGACCCCGTCCGGCTGATAACCAACGAAGCCACTGGCTCCAATCCTTACCAATATATTGTGACCGGCGCGGGGACGGATACCCTGGAAGGCATCGAGAATATCTGGTACGGCAGCAGATATGCCGACACGATGACCGGAGGTTCGCGAGGCGACTACTTTCATGGCCATGAGGGGAACGATAGCATCCTGGGGGGGGGTGGAAACGACACGCTCCATGGCGGCTATGGCAACGATACCGTTTATGGCGGCATGGGAAACGATACGATCAGTGGCGGTTGGGGGAACGACATGCTCTACGGCGGGACTGATGCGAATGACTATACGGGAAATGACACCCTCGCTTTTCAGGATTTCAACCCCACTACTGATCCGGTCTTTGTCAACATTTCCAAAAACTCAGTGACTGCGATCTTTGGTAACAATGCAAGATTACTGGATGGGGAAACATCCTATGGCAGTCCGACTGGCCATGGCACGGATCGCGTCTATGGCTTCAAGAATATTATCGGCTCGAATGCGGGCGACTATCTCTACGGCAACGAGCACGCCAATAGCATCCAAGGCATGAGCGGCGATGACACCTTGGTCGGCGGTCTCGGCAACGACGCTCTGGACGGCGGTCTCGGCTCGGATACGGCCTCCTGGGTTTATATGCAAGCCCCCTCATCGGTCAACTACGGCGTCATGGTCAACCTGAGCAGCAACCCTGTCAGTAACCTTAATTTCAGTGGTGCCGGAAATCTGGCGAGTAATCGGGCCTGGGCCGGATCGGCCGATGTCGATACGCTTTCCGGTATCGAAAACATCACCGGTTCCTCGTACCGGGATTATCTGGTCGGTAGCAGCACCGGCGGCAGCGTCATCGACGGCGGCGGCGGCAAGGATACCCTGATCGGCGGCGCGGGCAACGACAGCTTCATCGTCAATACCCATAACACACCCGATTCGATCGACGGCGGCGCCGGAACCGACACCATTACGCTCAAAGGACTCAGCGGAAACTACAGTCTTTCGACGCTACAATCGGACATAAGCACAATCTCCAGCATCGAAACCATCGATCTCCGCGGCGACGGGCAGTCCACGGCGCTCTCCCTCGGCGTGGTGGATATTCTGGGTATAGCTGGCACCAATACCATCACCATCCTGGCTGACAAGCAACAGGGCGCGACTGCCGGGGATAGGCTGGTGCTGACTGGTGGCGCTACCTTAGACGGCGGCGTTTCCTTCGATCCCACGGCAACCCAAACTTACAACATCAATTCGGGGGCTGCCACAATCATTTGGCAGGTGGCGTAGCAGGTAGGGTGGGTACCTGTGCCCGCCACTGATGATCGTTCCCACGCTCCTGCGTGGGAACGCATCG
>RRZU010460788.1_pt1 | contig 20367 bp, 18 predicted proteins | sample 2165561 | NCBI WGS metagenome assembly RRZU01 (sample SAMN10456909, study PRJNA506462) | wastewater metagenome | isolation source: wastewater sludge | place: USA: Moscow, Idaho | reverse complement strand
GGCCACTCGCCGCCCTCGCGCCAGGAGCCCTGGGCGGGGGTGCGAGCATCGTAAAGTTCCTCGGCTTTGCCGCCGTACCAGGCCAGCTCAGCGCGCTGGGCGAAGGCGTCCTCACGGCTCATGGTCGGGCCATGCCCGGGCACGACGATCGAGTCCTTCCCGAGGGTGCCGAGCATCCCATCGAGGGTTTGGGGCCACTCGGAGGGCCACGTGTCCTCACCCGCCCAGGGGCCGCCGTCGCTTTCCAGAAGATCCCCGGCAAACACCACGGCGCGCTCGGGGATGAGCACCACCACATCGTGGTCGGTGTGGCCGCGACCAAAATGGACGACCTCGACGTAGCAGTCGCCCAAGTCCAGCGTCGTGGCCAGCGAGAAGGTCGTGGTGGGGGCGACGAGGTCATCGGGTGTGACGCCGAGGCTCTCACGTTGGTCGGCAGGGATCGGGGCGGCGTGCGCCGCAGCAAACAGGCCGCGGTGGGCCACCGAGGTGACGCCGGAGAATCCGCCCAGACCGAAGTAGTGATCGAAGTGGGCGTGCGTGACCACGACGTGGCGTACAGGAACCTCCCCGGCCACGTCCTGCGCTGCCGCCAGGATCGCTGCGCCTTGGGCGGGAGAACTGCCGGTGTCGATGACCAGGGCGGATTCTCGCCCCACCACCAACCCGATGGTGACGCAGGCGGGTTGGGCTTGGGCGAGGTAGACGCCGTCGGCGATGGCGGTGAAGGGACTGAGTTCGAACGTCACCGCGCCAACTTACCCGTCAGGCAGGGTGGTTCGACCCGTGATGCGGGATCATCCTCGGCCGTCGCGTATGCTGGCACTCGCGGCATCGGAGTGCCAGCACGCAGGAGGTGAGGGATGGACGATCGGAAACTGACGATTCTCAAGGCGATCGTCACCGACTACGTATCGAGCCGCGAGCCGGTTGGCTCGCAGGCGCTGGTACAACGGCACAACCTGCAGGTGTCCCCAGCGACGGTCCGCAACGACATGGCCGCCCTGGAAGACGAGGGGTACATCACCCAGCCCCACACCTCTGCGGGGCGCATCCCCACCGACAAGGGCTATCGCCTCTTCGTCGATCGCCTCTCCACCGTGAAGCCGCTGAGCGTGGCCGAGCGCCGGGCGATCCAGACGTTCATGGAGGGCGCCTTGGATGTGGAGGAGATCGTGCGTCGCTCCGTGGCTTTGCTGGCGAACGTCACCCGGCAGGTCGCCATCGTCCAGTACCCCTTGTTCTCCAGCGCCACGATCCGTCACGTGGACGTGCTCGCGTTGGGGGCCGGCCGAGGCTTGGTCATGGTGGTGTCCTCCAGCGGGACTATCGGGCAGCGGTTCGTGCCGCTGAGCGACTCCGACGAGCAGCAGGTGTCACGGATCCGGGGCCGCATCGCCGAGCAGATCCTGGGCCTCACCCACCGGGATGCCGCCGGGCGCCTTGCCGTAGGCGAGGACGCCGCCGAGTCGTCGACCGCGGACCTGTCGGGTCCCATCCTCGACGCGGTGCGCGACATCGTCTCCGAGGAGGCGGACGCGCGCGTCGCCGTCGCAGGGGTCCCGAACCTCACCCGATTCGGGGACCAATACGAGACCACGGTCAAACCGATGCTGGAGGCCCTCGAAGAGCAGGTGGTGCTGCTGCACCTGCTGGGCGAGTCGGCCAGCAACGATGTGCGCGTCCGGATCGGACGCGAAAACCCCTATGAGCCCTTCCAGGCCGCCTCCGTGGTGGCGTCGGGGTATGGGGACGACGCGACCTCCTGGGGGTCGCTGGGTGTCATGGGCCCCACCCGCATGGACTATCCCGCGGCGATCGCTTCGGTGCGCGCCGTGGCCCGTTACGTCGGTCGATTTTTGGCCGAAGGCTGAGCGACCTCCCGATTTGGTGAAGAACGAAGGACAACGTTGAGCGATCACTACGAGGTTCTGGGCGTGTCCCGGGACGCGAGCGGCGACGAGATCAAGCGCGCCTACCGCAAGCTGGCGATGAAGTACCACCCAGACGTCACCGATGAGCCGGGTGCCGCCGACAAGTTCAAGGAGATCGGCGAGGCGTACGCGGTCCTCTCCGACGCCAAGAAGCGTCAGATGTATGACCTCGGCGGGAACCCCCTCAGCGGCGGTGGAGCCGGGGGGATGGGCGGCTACGGCTTCCCCGGTGGTGCAGCGGGTTTCGACGTGGGTGGCCTGTTCGACGCCATGTTCGGCGCCCAGTCGTCGCGGGGCCCCCGCAGCCGCGTCCGGAAGGGACAAGATGCCCTGGTCAGGCTGAACCTGACCCTCGCCGAGGCGGCGTTCGGGGTCACCAAGCCGATCCGGGTGGACACGGCGGTCGTGTGTCCCACCTGTAGCGGCAAGGGGGCAGCCGACGGTGCGGAGCCGGTCACCTGCTCCACCTGTCACGGATCGGGGGATGTGCAGACCGTCCAGCGGTCATTCCTGGGCGACATTCGTACCGTGCAGCCGTGCCCGACCTGCCGTGGCTACGGCACGATCATCGAGCATCCGTGTGGCGAGTGCTCCGGTGAGGGCCGCGTCCGCTCGACGCGGACCATCAACGTGAAGATCCCCGCAGGCGTGAGCCCCGGGAACCGGGTCCATCTCGATTCGCAAGGCGAAGTGGGTCCCGGCGGCGGGCCCGCCGGTGACCTCTACGTCGAGCTGACCGTGAGCCCCCATGAGATCTTCAAGCGCGACGGCGACAACCTCGAAATGGTCGCCAAGCTTCCGATGACGGCCGCCGCGCTCGGCACCGAGGTGTGGATCCAAACACTGGAGGCCGACGTCGAAGGCACCTCGGAGGAGGAGGCCAAGGTGAAGCTCGAGGTGCCGGCTGGTACCCAATCAGGTGCTCGGCTCGTCGTGCCGGGCCGGGGGGTGCCGCGGCTGCGTGGCAGCGGGCGTGGCGATCTCGGCGTTACCCTGTTGGTGCAGACCCCGACCAGTCTTGATGACGCGCAGCGTGACCTCTTGCGGCAGTTGGCCCAGGAACGAAACGAGACGCGTCCCGAGGCGTCGGTGGCCCGCTCCGGCGGCAAGGGGTTCTTCGGACGCCTGAAGGACGCCTTCGCTGACTGACCCGACCCGCTGGCTGAGATCGAGGAGCCGATGACCGAAGCGCTGTTCCTGGCGGACCTGCATCACCCGCACGTCGGCGACACCGTCGCCCTGCGGGGCGAGGAGGGCCGTCATGCGGCCGCTGTGCGCCGTATCCGTGTCGGGGAGACCATCACTATCAGTGACGGGGCCGGGACGGGCGTCCGTGGCCCTGTGGTGGAGGCCGACAAGGCAAGCGTGACCATCGAGGTCGCCGAGGTGCTGTCCGCTGGCGTCCCGGACGTCCGCTACCACGTGGTGCAGGCGTTGGCGAAGGGCGATCGCTCCGAGCAGGCCGTGGAGATGCTGACCGAGATCGGTGCGGACCGGATCATCCCCTGGCAGTCGAGCCGGTCGGTTGTCCGCTGGACGCACGACCGCGAGGAACGTCAGCTGGGGCGGTGGCGTTCGACGGCACGCGAGGCCACCAAACAGAGCAGGCGCCTGCGGGTGCCGATCGTCACGGCGGCCATGCGCACCCGCGAACTGGTCGAGCTGATCCCGCAGACGACCGTGGCGCTGATCTTGCACGAGAGCGCAGCCACGACGTTGTCTGAGGTTGCGTTGCCGACATCTGGCGACGTCTTGGTCATCGTGGGGCCCGAAGGAGGGCTGACCGATGAGGAGGTCGAGGCCTTCACCCATGCCGGCGCCCACGCTGTGCTGGTGAGCGACGGCGTCTTGCGCACATCGACGGCGGGCGTGGTGGCCTTGGCGCAACTCCAGGCGTTGCAGCAGCGGGTGAGCAAGGCCAAATGACGCACGCTTCTTCCGCCGCTTTCGGCTTCGAGCCGGGGGCGGGGATCCCTGGCGGGCGCGGACGCACCGGCGTCATCACGACCCCACACGGCACGATCGCGACACCCGCGTTCGTCGTCGTGGGCACCAAGGCCACGGTCAAGGCCGTCTTGCCGGAATCCGTGGCCGACCTCGGGGCCCAAGCCGTGCTCGCCAACGCCTACCACCTGTACTTGCAGCCTGGTTCCGACCTGATCGATGAGGCGGGCGGCTTGGGCCGGTTCATGAACTGGCCGGGCCCCACCTTGACCGATTCAGGCGGCTTCCAGGTGATGAGCTTGGGCGTCGGTTTCAAGAAGGTGCTCGCCATGGACGCGACCGGCGTCACCAATGACGAGGTGATCGCGGCCGGGAAGGAACGCCTTGCCGTCGTCGACGAGGACGGGGTCACGTTCAAGAGTCACCTCAACGGGGACCGGCACCGGTTCACTCCCGAGGTCAGCATGCGCGTCCAGCACGAGTTGGGCGCCGACATCATGTTTGCCTTCGACGAGTTGACGACCCTGATGAATACGCGTGGCTATCAGGAAGAGTCGGTGGCCCGCACCCACCGGTGGGCGGCGCGCTGTTTGGCCGAGCATGCGCGGCTCACGGCGGCCCGCGCGCACAAGCCGTATCAAGCGCTGTTCGGTGTCGTGCAGGGCGCGCAGTACGAGGATCTTCGCCGCCAGGCCGCCCGCGGGCTGGCCGAGTTGGAGGTGGAGGGGCAGCGCTTCGACGGTTTCGGGCTGGGCGGGGCGCTGGAGAAGGAGAACCTCGGCACGATCGTGGGCTGGTGCGCCGACGAGCTTCCCGAGGACAAGCCCCGTCACCTGCTCGGCATCTCCGAGCCCGACGACTTCTTCGCGGCTATTGAGAATGGCGCCGACACGTTCGATTGCGTCAACCCGTCGCGTGTGGCGCGTAACTCGGCCGTCTACACCGGTGATGGGCGCTACAACTTGCTGGCGGCGTCCCACCGTCGCGCGTTCGCCCCCATCGAGGAGGGCTGCGACTGCTACACGTGCGCCCACTACACGAAGGCCTACCTGCACCACCTGTTCAAGGCGAAAGAGATGCTGGCCTCCACGCTGGCGACGATTCACAACGAGCGCTTCACCGTACGGCTGGTCGACGACATCCGCGCGGGCATCGTGGCCGGTGACTTCGCCGCCCACAAAGAGGAGTTCCTCGGCCGGTTCTACGCCCGCAGTCGGCGGTCATGATCGCGTGGGGAGCCCGCACCGATGTGGGGTGCGTCCGGGCGGGCAACGAGGACTCCTACCTGGCCACCGACGGGTTGTGGCTGGTCTCCGACGGGATGGGCGGTCACGCGGCCGGTGAGGTCGCCAGCCGGATCGTCATCGACGCCTTCGTCCCTTTGGCCCGTCGTACCACCGTGCGGGTGGCCGATCTGGTGGCCGCCGTCCACTGTGCCCATGCGGCCGTGTGTGACTACGGGGCCAGCCATCTGGAGGCTCGTGGGCTGGGCGCCACGGTGACCGGGGTCGCGCGCGTGGTGGTGGCGGGCCAGCCCATGTGGGCGATCCTCAACGTCGGGGACAGCCGCGTCTACCGCCTCACTGACGCGCTGTTAAGGCGCGCCACCGTCGACCACTCCGAAACCGAGGAACTGATCCTTGAGGGTGTCATCTCGGTCGAGGAGGCGCGAACCCATCACGCCCGCAACGTGATCACCCGCAGCGTGGGACAAGGCGACGCCCTGCAGCCGGACCTGTGGCTGCTTCCCAGCGCCCCCGCCGAACGGTTCGTGGTGTGTTCGGACGGGCTGAACTCGGAACTGCGGGACGACGACATCCGCACCATCTGCCGCGAGCATCCCGCACCGCAGGACGCGGCGGATGCGCTGGTCGAGGCCGCTTTGGCCTCCGGTGGCCGCGACAACGTGACGGTGATCGTCCTCGACGCGGTCTCACCGGCCTGAGTCGGCGTCCTCGCGTCGCTTGACGGCCGCGATGACCCGATAGGTCAGCGGCAGGAGCACCGCTTCCACCCCGACCTTGTAGACGAAGCCCACGGCGACGTAGTTGATCAGGGCAGGCAGCGGAATCGAGCCACCGCCCATCCAGGCGCCCAACGGCCCGAAGGCGATCGTGCAAAACACCAGCGTGTCCACGAACTCGCCTGCCACGGTCGAGGTCAGCAACCGGACCCACAGGCGGCTCTCGCCGGTGCGGCGCTTGATGACGACCAGCACCCAGGCGTTGAGCAACTGGCCCAGCAGATAGGCCACCAGGCTGGCCACCACGATCCGGGGAACGAAGCCCAGCACCGAGACCCAGGCGTCCTGCAGCGTCCAATCCGAGGCGGGGGGTGCCATGCCCACGACGAGGAAGGTGACGCTCATCAAGGCCGACATAGCGAAGCCCAGCACGATGGCGCGGCGGGCCTGACGCAGGCCGTACACCTCCGCGAGCACGTCGCCCAGGATGTAGGTGAGCGGGAACAGCACGGCGCCGCCGTCGGTGACGAGCGGGAGGATCTGAACTCCCCCCAGCGAGAAGTGCGGCCCCAACTCGATCAGCTTGGTCGCCGCCACATTCGCGATCAGCAACAACGCGACGAAGCTGGCCACGACGAGATCGGTCAGCCCTCGGGGCGGGCGCTCGGCGGGCATGGGGCGCGAGGAATGGGCGTCGGTCACGGGCCCGCATGCTACCCCCGGGCGGTTCTTTGCCTGCTGGGTGGCCGTGGTGTTGGGCGCCGCGGGGCTGCTGACGGCGAGGCGCGATGGTGGCAAGATCGGTGCATGAGCGACGAAGAGATCACGATCACCGACGATGGTCCTGACACCATCGACCAGCTCCAGCCGGATGAGACGCTCATCGATCGGGGCGTCGATGACGTCCTCGACGAGGGCTACATCCCTCCCGACCATTGGTCGCCGGGGATGGGATTCGGCAACACGCCCGCCGAGGCCCACCAAGGCGAGACGCTCGATATGCGCGTCGCCCAAGAGGTGCCCGAGGCGAGCGGCCCTGACGAGACGCCTTGGAACCCCGATGGCGAAGCACGTGAGGTCGGCAGCGTTCGCGCCGGACGCCTGGTCGATGCCAACCACGGCGAGCAGGGGGTGGATACCACCAGCGAGGCGGTCGCGTTCGCGGTCGGCATCGATGGGGGAGCGGCCAGCGCGGAAGAGGCGGCCATGCACATCATCGAGCCTGACGACGACGAGGACATCGTCTGAGCGAGCGGCCAACTAGACTGGTGGCCTTGCCGGACGCCGCGTTCGGCATCCCACCCAACATGGAGGAAAGACCCTGTCGTCCCAGACACAACCCGGCCGTGACGCTGCCCGCCAGGTGAGCGTTCCCGCTTCGATTCCGATGGTGTCCATCGTCGGGCCACACGACGAATTCCTGCGCACGCTCGAGGCTCACCTCGACGCCGACGTGCACGTCCGCGGCAACGAGGTGACGTTCACCGGGTCCGCCGAGGCAGTGACCCGGGCCGCCGACGTCCTCACCGAACTCATCACGATCGTGCGCACGGGCCAGGGGCTCACCGCGGACGCCGTCGAGCGCGTCGTCGGCATGGCCGCCGATCCCGACACGCACGCCGCAGAGATCCTGACGCAGAACATCTTGTCCACGCGGGGCAAGACGATTCGGCCCAAGACGCTGAACCAGAAGCGCTACGTCGACGCGATCGACACGCACACCGTCGTGTTCGGCATCGGCCCGGCCGGTACCGGCAAGACGTACCTGGCGATGGCCAAGGCCGTCCAGGCGCTCCAAGCCAAAGAGGTGAACCGCATCATCTTGACCCGTCCCGCCATCGAGGCGGGGGAGCGTCTCGGGTTCCTCCCGGGCACGCTCAACGACAAGATTGACCCCTACGTGCGCCCCCTCTACGACGCGCTGCACGACATGGTCGATGCAGAGTCGGTTCCCAAACTGCTGACGGCGGGCACCATCGAGGTCGCTCCCTTGGCCTACATGCGCGGGCGGACGCTCAACGACGCGTTCATCATCCTCGACGAGGCGCAGAACACGTCGATGGAGCAGATGAAGATGTTCCTGACTCGCCTGGGGTTCAACTCGAAGATGGTCGTCACGGGCGACGTCACGCAGGTCGACCTCCCCGGTGGCACCAAGTCCGGGCTGCGGGAGGTCCAGGGGATCCTCGACGGCGTCGACGACATCGCCTTTTGCCAACTCACCAACCAGGACGTGGTACGGCACCGGCTGGTTGGGCGCATCGTCGCCGCCTACGACCGCTACGACGCGGTGCAACCGCAACGCGGACAGTCAGCCCGTCAGCAGGGCCGTCGGGTGGCCCGCCACGCCGGGCAACGCCGGGCCAACGAGTCGGGAGAGACAGCATGATCGACATCAACAACGAGTCAGGAGTCGACGTCGACGAGGTGCGCCTCGTGCGGCTGGCCGCCTTCGCGCTGCACGAGTTGCGCATTCACCCGCAGGCCGACCTTTCGATCCTGCTGGTCGATGAGACCACCATGGCGGACTATCACGTCCGGTTCATGGATCTGCCTGGGCCCACCGACGTGCTGAGCTTCCCCATGGATGAACTGCGTGCCCCCCGCGACGACGAGGATCCGCCGCTGGGCTTGCTCGGCGACATCGTCTTGTGCCCGACCGTCACGGCCGCCCAGGCTGCCGACAACGGGCGCAGCCCCGAGGGGGAGGCCGATTACCTGCTGATCCATGGGCTGTTGCATCTGCTGGGGCACGACCACGCCGAGCCCGAGGAGAAGCGCGTCATGTTCGGCCTCAACGATCGGATCATCGCGGCCTGGGACGCCTCACGCGCCGCTTGACGCCGTTCGGCCACCGACGGGGCGGTGGGTGAGGCGTTGCCTCGGTGCTGCGCTCGTGGGGGTGGCGGCTGCGCGCCGCTAGAATGGCGCGCATCGCCGAGAAGGAGTCGTGAGTACCCCTGTTAACCCAAACCGAGTGGATCCTGCTCGCCATCGCGCTCGTGTGCGTCGTGCTGGCCTGTTTCCTGACGTCGATCGAGTCGGCGCTGCAGTCCTTCAGCAAGTCACGAGCCGAAGCCCACGTCAAGGACGGTAAGCGGGGCGCCGAGCGCCTCCTGCAGATCATGCAGGATCCCGCGCCCTACCTCAACACGGCCCTGTTCTTGCGGGTGCTCACCGAGATCAGCGCTGTCGTGCTGCTGGGCGTCGTCGTGTTCGATCATTTCTCCGCGCTGTGGGAGCAACTGCTGTTCACCATCGGCCCCATGCTGGTGGTGTCGTTCGTCCTCATCGGCGTTGCCGCCCGGACACTGGGGCGCCAGAAGGCCGACCAGATCGCGCTGCGCAGCACGGGCCTGATCTCCGCCCTGACGACCGTCATCGGCCCCATTCCGCAGATCCTCATCATCATCGGGAACGCGATCACGCCCGGGCGCGGCTTCACCGATGGGCCCTTCACCTCCGAAGCCGAGTTGCGCGAGATGGTGGACATGGCCGAGGCGTCCGACCTCATCGAGGCGGGCGAGCGGCGCATGATCCACTCGGTCTTCGAACTGGGTGACACGATCGTGAAGGAAGTGATGGTTCCGCGCACCGAGATGGTGTGGGTCGAGAAGGACAAGACGCTCCGCCAGGGCTTGTCCTTGGCGCTGCGTTCCGGATTCTCGCGCATCCCGGTCATCGGTGAGGACGTCGACGATGTGTTGGGCGTGCTCTACCTCAAGGACGTCATCCGTCGCACCTACGACAACCCGAACGCTCAGGCGACCGAAAACGTCGCGTCGCTCATGCGGGCCCCCATCTTCTGCCCCGACAGCAAGCCGGTCGACGAACTCCTCAAAGAGATGCAGTTGACCCGTAGCCATGTCGTGATCGTGGTGGACGAGTTCGGCGGCACCGCCGGGCTGGCGACGATCGAGGACATCTTGGAGGAGATCGTCGGCGAGATCGTCGACGAGTTCGATGAAGAGATCGCTCCCGTCGTCCGCCTCGCCGATGGGCGCTTCCGCGTGAGCTCACGGCTGCCGGTCGACGAACTGGGCGAGTTGTTCGGCTTGAGGGTTGACGATGACGACGTCGACACTGTGCTCGGCCTCATGGCCAAGGAACTCAACAAGGTTCCGATCGCCGGCTCGGTCGTCGATTGGGAGGGCATCGAACTCGTGGCCGAACGGGCCTCGGGGCGCCGCCACTCGATCCAAACTGTCGTCGCAGGCCTCATCGAGGACGCTGGCGACAGCGACGCGGCCGTAGAGGCCACCGTGGAGTTGGCGGCGTCAGCCAAGAAGGACCGCCGCCACCACGACCAACCTGACACCGCCTCGGCGGCAGGGGAGGAGTCATGAACGCATCATCCGATATCCACGACGATCCGGACCTGGATCCTGACGAGGCGGCTCTGGTCGCATCGGCAGGCGGGGCCGCGGCGATTTCCTGGGAGGCCCCGGAGGGGTTCCGTTCGGGGTTTGCCTGCTTCGTGGGGCGACCCAACGCGGGCAAGTCCACCCTGACGAACGCCATCGTGGGGGAGAAGATCGCCATCACCTCCAGCAAGCCGCAAACGACCCGGCGCATCATCCGCGGCATCGTGAACCGCCCGGATGCGCAGCTTGTCCTCGTCGACACCCCCGGCCTGCACCGCCCGCGCACCCTGCTGGGTGAGCGGCTCAACGACCTCGTGTACGAAACGTGGTCCAGCGTGGACGTCATCGGCGTGTGCCTGCCGTGCAACCAGCGCATCGGGCCCGGGGACGAGTTCCTCCTCAAGGAGATCTCCGAACTGCCGCGACGCCCCAAGCTGGTCGCTTTGGCCACCAAGACCGACCTGGTCAGCCGCGAGCGCATCGGGCAGCACTTGATGAAGATTGCCTCGATGGAGGAGCAACTTGGCCTTCACTGGGAGGCCATCGTTCCGGTTTCGGCTCTGACCGACGACCAGGTCGACATCGTCGTGGACGAACTGGTGTCGCTGCTGCCCGCCGGTCCGGTGCTGTTCCCCGATAACGAGGTGACCGATGAGCCGGCCGAGACGCGTATCGCGGAGTTGATTCGTGAGGCGGCCCTGGAGGGGGTCAGCGACGAGTTGCCGCACTCCATCGCTGTGATCATCGACGAGATGCGTCCCCGAGAGGGGCGCCCCGCCGACAAGCCGATGATGGACGTGTTCGCCTCCATCGTCGTGGAGCGAGACAGCCAAAAGGGCATCATCATCGGGCACCGTGGTGAACGACTCAAAGAGGTGGGCCGTGTCGCACGGCTGCAGGCGCGCGACCTGCTCGGCATGCCCGTTCACCTTGCCATTCACGTCAAGGTGATGCCCGAATGGCAGCGGGATGCGAAGTACCTCAACCGCCTAGGCTTCTAGCCATGGCCCGTCGCACGATCCCCAACCGTGCGCGGAGGTGGGGCGTTTTCGCCGTTGGCGAGGTGCGGACGGGGCTACGGCGCGTCCGTGGCTCGTTCGTTCCCTTGATTCAAAGCGCCATGGCGGCCGGCCTGGCTTGGTTCCTCGCTGAGCAGTTACTCGGCCGCCACGCACCGCTTTTTGCCCCCATTGCCGCCTTCGTGTGCCTCGGGTTCAAGGTGGACCGGGCTCCCCGCAAGGTCGCCGAAATGGGCGTGGGTGCCACGATCGGCGTCCTGATCGGTGAGGCCATCTCGATCTATCTGGGGGCTGGGTGGTGGCAGATGTCCCTCGCGCTGGTCACTGGCGCGCTCATCGGCCGGTTCCTCGACCGGGGCGACCTGACCACCATGCAGGGTGGCGTCAACGCGATGGTCGTGGTCGGGATGACGTCCTACGCCTCACAGTCGGGTGGGTTCACGGGCCGCTGGATGGACGCGATCGTCGGCGCGCTGGTCGCCCTGGTTGTGGCCGTTTTGCTCCCTCGGCACCCCACGGAACGCCCTCGTCGCTACGCGAAAACGACCTTGTCGGAGTTCGCCGGGATGCTCGACATGCTGGGCCGGGGCCTCATCATGGGTGATGTGGAGGAGTTGGCCGATTCCCGGGCCCAGCGCAAGGTCGTCCAGCAGGTGAGCAACACCTGGGAGACGACCCTGTCCACGGCCCGTGATGTCGTGGCAGCCAATCCGAGTCTGTGGAGCCAGCGCAGCGAAGTGGCGGAGTTGCAGCGGCTCTACCGGCTGACGACGCGCGCCCAGCGTTCCTCCTACATGCTGGGGCGCCAGGGCCTGTCCATGGTCGAAGAGGTGGGGCCGCTGCGCGAGGTCGGCTCCTTGGTTTTGGAGGCGTCGCGGGCAACGCATGCCCTGGCCGGAGCCGTGGGTGCCTGGCAGCGCCCCGAGAAGGCGCGCGCCACGTTGCTGAGCATCGCGCATCGTGCCTCCCCGACCGGGCTGGGAACGGAGGAGTGGCGTGATATCGCGCTCATGTCGGTGATGCGCGCGATGATCGTCGACCTCCTGCAGATCACCGGGCTCTCGCGGGCGGACGCGCGCAACGCGCTAGCCGAGGCGACGGGGCGTCCCTTCAGCGAGAGCAGCGAGGACCAGGCTGAGTCCGACAGCGATGACCTCTCCTCGCCCTTATGGGGGTGAGGATGGCCGAGAGTAGCGCCGATGTGTGTACCATGTCCTGCATGGCACGGGCGTTCCTGCTTCTTGGTCGCCGCAGCGAGTCCTAGCTCTCCACCATCAGGGGGATCGAGCGTCAGGCTCCCTCGCTGCGGTGTTCTTTGCGCGCCTGGCAAATCACAGTTGAGACTTCAGGAGATGTCGCCATGACCACCAACACGTTCACCCCCGGCACGCGTGCGCAGCAGGGCAAACCCGTCCAGCAGCCCAGCCCGATGCCGTTCCATCGCTATTCGGCCTTCCAGCCGGTGACGGTCCCCGACCGAACCTGGCCCGATCAGCGGATCACGCACGCCCCTCGCTGGCTGACCACCGACCTGCGCGACGGCAATCAGGCGCTCATCGACCCGATGACGCCCGCGCGCAAGCTGAAGATGTTCGAGTTGCTGGTGGGCATGGGCTACAAGGAAATCGAGATCGGTTTCCCCTCGGCGTCCCAGACCGACTTCGACTTCGTCCGCAAGCTGATCGTCGAGGATCGCATCCCCGACGACGTCCAGATCTCGGTGCTGACTCAGGCACGCGAAGACCTGATCTCCCGGACGGCCGAATCCCTGCAGGGCGCCCATCGCGCCAATATTCACCTGTACAACGCGACGGCCGAGTTGTTCCGCCGCGTCGTCTTCAACGTGGACGAAGCCCAGTGCATCGCGATGGCCACCCGGGGTACCGAACTGGTCATGACGTACGCCGACAAGTACCTGTCAGACACGGAGTTCGGCTACCAGTACAGCCCCGAGATCTTCACGCAGACGCCGACCGACTACGCCATCGAGGTCTGCAACCGTGTCGCCGACGTCTGGCAGCCCTCACCCGAGCGAGAGATCATCTTCAACCTGCCCGCGACGGTGGAGATGAGCACCCCCAACACGTACGCCGACCAGATCGAGTACTTCATCCGGCACGTCCGCGACCGGGAGAACGTCGTGGTGTCCCTGCACCCGCACAACGACCGCGGTACCGCGGTGGCCGCCACGGAACTGGCGTTGATGGCAGGCGCTGATCGCGTCGAAGGGTGCCTGTTCGGGCACGGTGAGCGCACCGGCAACGTCGACCTGGTCACCTTGGGGCTCAACCTGTTCAGCCAAGGCATCGACCCTCAAATCGACTTCTCTGACATCGACGAGGTGCGTCGCACCGTCGAGTACTGCACCGGGCTGCCCGTCCACCCGCGCCACCCCTACGCGGGCGATCTGGTCTACACGGCCTTCTCCGGCTCCCACCAAGACGCCATCAAGAAGGGCCTGGAGGCGCTGCAGCGGCAAGCGGACGCCGAGGGCGTCGCGCTGCATGACCTGCACTGGGAAGCGCCCTACCTGCCCATCGACCCGCACGACGTCGGACGCACCTACGAGGCCGTCATCCGGGTCAACAGCCAGTCCGGCAAGGGTGGCATGGCCTACATCATGAAGAACGACCACAAGATGGACCTGCCCCGACGCCTGCAGATCGAGTTCAGCCGGGTCGTGCAGCAGCGCACCGATGCGTCGGGCGGCGAGGTCGGCAGCGAGTTGATGTGGCAGATCTTCGAGGCGGAGTACTTCAAGGACAACACGCCGTTGGAACTGCTGGAGTACAAGCTGACCGCAGAAGGTGGCGTCTACACCGTCGACGCCGTCTTGACCGTGAACGGTGTCGAGCGGCAGGTCGGCGGTGAAGGGAACGGTCCGCTGTCGGCGTTCGTCGACGCGATCGCCGCAGCCGGGTTCTCCGTCCGGGTCCTCGACTACACCGAGCATGCGCTGAGCGCGGGCGGTGACGCGCTGGCGGCGGCCTATGTGGAAGCCGAAGTGGGCGAAGGTGACGACGCCCGTGTCGTCTGGGGGGTGGGTCGCCACAGCTCCATCATCACTGCGTCGATGCGCGCGGTGATCAGCGCCATCAACCGGACCGATCGCCCCGAGTGACCCGCTGACGCCCACTCGCCATGCCGGCGGGTGGGCGTCGCGCAGCCCGGCCCCACCCCTACCTATTTGTGGGATCGGTCCGCGCGCCCCTCACGCGAACCTTAGACTGCCGGGGTTTGTTGTCGCCGTTGACGGGAGATTTCATGGAGCTCACACCCGACCTGCAAGAGGACTTCGACATCGTCGTCCGCCGAAACCCGGGCGAGGCGGAGTTCCACCAGGCGGTGCGCGAGGTGTTGGAGTCCCTCGGCCCGGTCGTTTCCAAGCGGCCCGAGTACGGCGAGATGGGCATCATTCCGCGCATCTGCGAACCCAACAAGCAGATCATCTTCAAGGTGAACTGGCAGGACGACCGCGGCCGCGTGCACACCAACCGTGGGTTCCGCGTCCAGTTCAACAGCGCACTGGGGCCCTACAAGGGTGGTTTGCGTTTCCACCCCAGCGTCTACCTGGGCATCATCAAGTTCCTGGGCTTCGAGCAGATCTTCAAGAATGCCTTGACCGGCATGCCGATCGGTGGCGGCAAGGGCGGCTCGGACTTCGACCCCAAGGGGAAGTCCGACAACGAGATCATGCGGTTTTGCCAGTCCTTCATGACCGAACTGGCCGGGCATATCGGCCACGACATTGACGTGCCCGCCGGAGACATCGGCGTGGGGACACGCGAGATCGGCTACATGTTCGGCCAGTACAAGAAGCTGACCGGACGCTACGAATCCGGGGTGCTGACCGGTAAGGGACTCGATTGGGGCGGCTCGCGGGCCCGCACCGAGGCCACCGGGTACGGCACGGTCTTCTTCGCCGAGGAGATGCTCAAGCTGAGTGGGGAGAGCTTCGACGGCAAGAAGGTCGTCGTGTCCGGCTCCGGCAACGTCGCCTTGTACGCATTGGAGAAGGTCAACCAACTCGGCGGTACGGTCGTGGCCATGTCTGACTCGTCGGGCTACATCGTGGACGAGAAGGGCATCGATCTGGCCCAGATGCAGGAACTGAAGGAAACGCGCCGCGGCCGCATCGGCGAATATGCCGAGGCCAACGCATCGGCGAGGTTCGTGCCTCAGGGCATGATCTGGGACGTCCCGTGCGAGATCGCTTTGCCGTGTGCCACCCAGAACGAGCTCAACATCGGCGGCGCTCGCGCGCTGATCGCCCATGGGTGCACGCTGGTCGCGGAGGGCGCCAACATGCCCTCCACGCCGGACGCCATCCGCGCCTTCCGCGCCAACGACGTCCGCTTCGCCCCGGGGAAGGCTGCCAATGCGGGCGGTGTCGCCACCTCGGCGCTGGAGATGCAGCAGAACGCGTCGCGTGACTCGTGGAGCTTCGAGCACACCGAAGAGCGGCTGCACGACATCATGATCGGCATCCATGAGCGGTGCTGGGCCACGGCGGAGGAGTACGGCGCCCCCGGCGACTACGTCCTCGGTGCCAACATCGCGGGCTTCATCCGCGTGGCCGACACGATGATGGCACTGGGCGTCATCTGAGCCAGACGATCGGTGACGCCGCCGAGCGCGGCGGCGTCACCGATCCTTGAGGAACTCCAAGCCGTGTAGGCCGGGGTATTCCGACATGATGACGCACGTTTGGGTCGAGGCAATCTCGGGATGCTCGCTGAGTTCGTGCAAGACGAAGTCCGAAAGCGCCCCCGGGTCCGGCATGGCCACGAGAACCAGCAGGTCGAACAGTGACGCCAGCAGGCACACCTTCAGCACGCCGTGCAGCCCGGAGATGCGCTCGATTTCCGACTCCAACCGGGTGCGCGACGCGGCACGAACCTGCACGAGGATCGCGGCCGTCAACGGGCGCCCAACGGAGGCGGGATTGATCTCCGCGTGGAAACCTTTGATGATCCCCGAGCCGACGAGCGTGGCGATGCGGTGGTGAGCCGTTGACGCCGCGATGTTCACGGCGTCCGCCACCGCCTGGTTCGGCATACGACCATCACGAGCCAACAGAGTCACGATCTGCCGGTCGATGTGGTCCAGGTCCCGAAGAGTCTTCGTTTTTGGCATCGTTGCCCTCACGTTGGGGAGACCATCCGCAAGAACGATAGCGAAAAGATCTTCGGACCTCAGGCAGTGGGCCTGATGCATGTGCATAACGCGACTCCATACTTTTTCCACTCACACCGTGCAACGACGCACGGCGGAGTAGTCGAGAGGCAAGTCATGCGCATCGGAGTGCCGACAGAAGTCAAGAGCCAAGAGTCCCGGGTCGCCATCACTCAGGCAGGGGTGCACCACCTGGCCCAACGCGGTCACGACGTCCTCATCCAGGCGGGAGCTGGGGTGAACTCCGGGATCTCCGATGGGGAGTACGCCGCGGCAGGCGCCACCATCCTGCCCACCGCCGGTGACGTGTGGGGCTCCTCCGAACTACTCATCAAGGTCAAGGAGCCCATCGCGTCGGAGTACCAGTTCCTGCGCCCCGACCTGGTGCTGTTCACCTACCTTCACCTTGCCGCTGACAAGCCGCAGACCGAGGCGCTGGTCAACTCGGGCACCACCTCTATCGCCTATGAGACCGTTCAGACCGCCGATGGTGCGCTGCCGCTTCTGCGCCCCATGAGCGAGGTCGCCGGACGACTCGCGGCACTGGTCGGCACCGAGGCGCTGATGAAGCACCATGGCGGCGAGGGCATCCTGATCCCGGGCGTGCCCGGAGTCGCCCCGGCGAAGGTCCTGGTGATCGGGGCGGGTAACGCGGGCCAAAACGCTACGCAGATGGCGGTCGGTTTGCGTGCGAACGTTACGGTGTTCGATGTGAACACGTCGCGACTCGTTGCCGTGGACACCGAGTTCGGTGGCCGCGTCACCACGATGATGTCTACGGCCTGGGCGATCGAGCAGGCCGTCCGCGACGCGGATCTGGTCATCGGAACGGTGTTGGTTCCCGGGGCCCGCGCCCCCAAGGTGGTCACCAACGCGATGGTGGCCTCCGCCAAGCCGGGGTCGGTCTTCGTCGACGTGGCCGTCGACCAGGGCGGGTGCTTCGAAGACACCCACGCCACCACGCACGCCGACCCGACTTTCAAGGTTCACCAGAGCTACTTCTACTGCGTGGCGAACATGCCCGGCGCGGTCCCGGTCACCTCGACCCACGCCCTCACCAACGCCACGTTGCCCTACATCACCAAGCTGGCCGACCTGGGGTGGCGCGACGCCCTGCGCAGCGATCCCGCGCTGGCCAAGGGGCTGTCCACCACCGGCGGAATGCTGACCAGCGAGCCAGTGGCCGCCGCATGGGGCCACGAGTTCACTTCTCCGAGCCATGTCCTCACCGCATAGGGGATCGGCTGCGCCCGCTGGCGAGCACGGGGACCTCTCGGAGAATCGGCCCACCTGCCCGCCACCGGGAGCAGACCCTCCTGGAGATCACCTTGAACGCGCCCTGGGGAACCGTCACCTGCAAATGATCGCCATCGGCGGGGCCATCGGTACTGGCCTGTTTATGGGATCAGGCAAGACGATTTCGCTGGCCGGCCCCTCGATTCTGTTCGTGTACGCCATCATCGGGTTCTTTCTCTTCTTCGTGATGCGCGCCATGGGCGAACTCCTGTTGTCCAACCTGAAGTACAAGTCTTTCCGCGACATCGCCGAGGACATCCTCGGCCCCTGGGCGGGGTTCTTTGCCGGGTGGACGTACTGGTTTTGCTGGATCGTGATCGGGATGGCCGATCTCGTGGCCGTGACGGCTTATGTGTCCTATTGGGCGCCAGATCTGCCCAAGTGGATCCCGTCGGTATGCCTGGTGCTGCTGTTGCTGGGGCTCAATCTGGTGACAGTGAAGCTGTTCGGGGAGATCGAGTTCTGGTTCGCCCTCATCAAGGTCATCACGATCGTTGCGCTGATCGTGGTCGCCATCATCATGGTGGCCTCGGGCTTCGTCGCCCCCGACGGGCATCGTGCATCCCTGGACAACCTGTGGAACGACGGAGGCATGTTCCCGATGGGGGCAGCGGGGTTCCTTGCGGGCTTCCAGATCGCCTTCTTTGCCTTTCTTGGAATCGAATTGGTCGGGACGGCCGCCGCGGAGACGAAGGATCCCAGCGTCACCTTGCCCAAGGCGATCAATGCCATTCCCATCCGGGTCGGTCTGTTCTACATCCTGGCCTTGGCGGCCATCATGAGCGTGACGCCGTGGCGGCTGATCGATCCGAGCGTGAGCCCCTTCGTGTCGATGTTCGGGTTGGCGGGGATCGGCATCGCCGCGTCGGTGGTGAACTTCGTCGTCCTCACCAGTGCTGCGTCCTCGGCGAACTCGGGCATCTATTCGACCTCGCGGATGCTGTACGGGCTCGCCTTGGATCGGAAGGCTCCCCGCTTGTTCGGGGTGTTGTCCAAGCACAAGGTGCCCGCCAAGGGGTTGATCTTCTCTTGCTGCTGCCTGGCTCCCGGCATCGTGCTGTTGTACTCAACCGACTCGATCGTGGAGGCCTTCACCTTGGCGACGACGGTGGCTTCGGTGCTGTTCATCTTCGTGTGGTCGCTGATCTTGTGCTCCTACCTGGTGTTCCGCAAGCGCAGCCCAGAACTGCATGAGGCGTCCACGTACAAGGTCCCCGGTGGTCCAGTGATGTGCTGGATCGTGCTCGCGTTCTTCGTGGGCATCGTGGTCATCTTGGCGATGGAACCAGACACGCGCATGGCGTTGGCGGTCACCCCGGTGTGGTTCCTCATCTTGGGGTTGGTCTATCAGCGCTTCCGCGTCCGTGCCCGGCGAGAGGAGAGCCTCCACACCTAGGGTTCCCACATCAACGGGGCAGGGCCCACGAGATCTCGTCTCGTGGGCCCTGTCGTTGCTCGGGGAGCGGGCCGGGGTGAGCGGCCACGTCTCATCAGCGGGGCGGACGTGGTTATGGTGCGGGCGGACATTAGCCTTGCGGGCATCAGGTACCCATCCCGCCACGAGGTACCGTCTGCGACTGACATGGTGGATCCGCCTTCGTGATCCGACCTGGATGCGCGGTGCGAGCAACGCTCTCCTCCCGCCATCCCCCTCGTCCTTTGCCGCATGCGACACCGCACTCGCACCTCTTCGACTAGCCGAAACGCACACCCGACCCGCGCTGCGACGCTCCGGTTCCCCCTCGGATCCTCGCGCCCGCCACGATCGGAGGTGGGCCCATGGCCTCCCTTGCCCATGACTATGCGTCCGTCGATGCCTTTGACGGTGAAACCCGTCAAGCCGCGACACGGACGGCCCTACTCGCCGCTCATGCTGCTCCTCACGGTTCTCTCCACGCTCGGCGTCCTCTACTACGGCTGGTTCCTGTGGCGTCCGGAGAACCGCGGCGACATGCTGCCGTGGCTGTTGGTGATCACCGCCGAGTCGATCCTGGTCCTGCACGGCCTGGCGGCCATGTGGACCATCCTCGTCGGATATCGCGACCGTCGAGACTGGACGTACTACGCCACCCGAGCCGCTCTATACGACTCAGACGACCCCGAGATTCGGGCGCATCTAGGCGATGCCCGGCAGTGGCCGCTAAGGATCCGTGGGCGTGTGGTGGACGTCGACATCCTCATCACCGTCTACGGAGAACCCCTCGACGTGATCCGGCGCACGGCGGAGGCGGCGGTAGCGGTCCGCGGGCGCCACTGGACATGGATCCTCGACGACGGCCGCTCCGACGAGGTGCAAGCCCTGGCCCGGGAACTGGGCTGCCGCTACGTGCGACGCCTCAGCGGGGGCGGTGCGAAGGCGGGCAACCTGAACCATGCGCTGAGCGTGGCCAAGGGGGAGTTCTTCCTGATTCTGGACGCCGATTTCGTGCCATTGCCCGGGATCTTGGAGCAGACGCTTCCGTTCTTCGATGACGCCACAGTGGCCTTCGTCCAAACGCCACAGACCTACGGCAACCTGCACAACTTCATTGGGGCGTGAGGAACGAATCGGTGACAACTGATCGTTAGCGTCGGGAGGCGCTGGCGGGGAGGATGTCATCATGCCCGGTCCCTATCCCAGAGAGTTCCGCGAGGACGTCGTCGCGGTCGCTCGCAGCCGTGAGAGCGGCGTC
>RRZU012401767.1_pt1 | contig 20368 bp, 23 predicted proteins | sample 2165561 | NCBI WGS metagenome assembly RRZU01 (sample SAMN10456909, study PRJNA506462) | wastewater metagenome | isolation source: wastewater sludge | place: USA: Moscow, Idaho | reverse complement strand
CGGCTTGAATGCCTCGTGGTCATCATAGCCCACAGTCATAACACCGCCACACCCAGCCAGGATCGTCAGCGATGCTAAAACAGTCAAAAAAGACTTACGGATCATTTTTTTCTCCCCGGAATGAATGCTCAAATCTTAGCAAAACCGGGAAACGCGAGGCAAAAACAAAAAGGCCGGAACGTGGGTTCCGGCCTTTGGCAATCTGGAGCGGGCGAAGGGAATCGAACCCTCGGCATCAGCTTGGGAAGCTGAGGTATTACCATTATACGACGCCCGCGAAGCCTCCATTCTAAGCGCTTGCGCGCTTTGCTTCAATCCTTGTGCGGTTTTTTGCTCTTCACCCGGGCTGCCGGGTGTTTCCTCTACTCGTGGTCAGCGTCTTGCCGCCAATTCGCCGGATAAGGTCATGTCCCGCGTTGCAGGGCCACGCTCTTGATCTGGGCAAACACAGTTTGCCCGACAGTCAGGCCCAGCTGCCGGGCTGAACGACGGGTGATGCGCGAGAGCAACACGCTATCGCCCGATGCGCCAATCCGCAGGCGCAAATCGACACGGCCGTCGCCCTCGTCGGCCATCGCTTCGATGTATCCCGGCAACACATTGAGGATGCTCGAATCCGGCGCGGCGGAAAGCGCCAGGCTCACGTCACGCGCCAGAACACGCGCCCGCACGCGGGCACCGATCGCTCGTTCAAGGCGCGCCACCCACAAGCTACCACCGGGAAAGTCGAGCCGTGACAAGGCATCGGCATCGACATGCGCCCCCACCGTGGCTTCGATTGTCGCGCCCGCCAGCTCGGCTTGGGCCAGCGGCAGATCAAGGCGGGCTTCAACGGCATGCAAGGTATCGCTGGCCAGCGCCCGCCCGCCCGCCATCAGCACCACGTGATCGGCCAGCCGCGCCACCTCGTCGAAAGCATGGCTGACATAAATCACCGGCACATCGAGCACACCGTGTAGATTTTCGAGGTAGGGCAGGATCTCCTGTCGGCTGGTCGCATCGAGCGCCGCCAGCGGTTCATCCATGAGCAGCAACTGCGGGCTGGTAAGCAGGGCGCGGCCGATGGCCACGCGCTGACGCTCGCCGCCCGACAAAGCACTGACGTTTTGTCGCTCAAGCAACGATCCGAGGCCGAGCCAATCGATCACGGTATCCAGATCGATACGCCGCGCTTCGGGTGTAACGCGCTTTTGCCCGAATTCGAGATTGGCGCGCACCGAGAGATGCGGCAACAGACTCGCTTCCTGGAAAACGTAGCCAAGCGCACGGCGATGCGTCGGGACATATTGCCCCGTCCCCTGCCAGCTGACGCCGTTGACCATCACCGTGCCAAGGGCGCCGCGTTCGAGCCCGGCGATGCTGCGCAGCAGGGAGGTCTTACCCGAGCCCGAGGGACCGAACAAGGCACTGACGCCGCGTCCAGGCAGTTGGAGGTCGACATCCAACGTGAACTCGCCACGCACGAGTTGGAGCTGGATGAGCACGCCCGGGAGAGAGGATGGGCTCATGCCCGCACCTGACGCGGCTGCAAGGCATAGAGCACAAGCAGGATGAGGAAGGAGAAGATCAGTAGCCCGCCCGACAGCCAGTGCGCCGGCGTGTAGTCAAGGGCCTCGACGTGATCGTAGATCTGCACCGAGAGTACGCGCGTTGCGCCCGGGATGTTGCCGCCGATCATCAGCACCACGCCGAACTCGCCGACGGTGTGCGCAAAACCGAGAACCAGTGCGCTCAGGTAACCGGGCCTGGCCAGCGGCAGAACGACACTGATAAAAGTATCGAGAGGCCCGGCGCGCAAAGTCGCTGCGGTTTCCAGCGTGCGCTCGGGGATCGCCGCAAAGGCAGCGACCAGCGGCTGGACGACGAAGGGTAAAGAGTAGATCAGCGAGGCGACGACCAAGCCGGAAAACGTAAAAGGCAGGAGTCCCAGCCCCAGCGCGTCGGTTAGTCGACCGAGCGGCCCTTGCGGGCCGAAAGCGACGAGCAGGTAGAAGCCGATCACCGTCGGCGGCAGCACAAGTGGCAAGGCGACGAGGGCATGCACCGCACCGGTCCACCGGGCCCGGCTGCGCGCCAGCCACCACGCCAGCGGCGTGCCGAATGCCAGCAGCAGCAAGGTGGTCAACGCCGCCAGCTTGGCGGTCAGGACGATTGCAGCCAGATCGGCATCGCTCATGCTTTGCTCGCTCAGGAAGTGTAGCCGTAGGCGGCGATCAGCCGACGTGCTGCGTCGCTTCGCAGATAGTCAAGGAAAGCCCTGGCCGCGGCGTTGTTCTCGCCGCGCTTGAGCAGCACCGCATCCTGACGGATCGGCGCGTGCAGTTCGGCCGGCACCAGCCAGGCCGAACCTCCAGTCAGCTTGCTGCCCTGCCAGACCTGGGATTGGGCGACGAAGCCAAATTCGGCATTCCTGCTGGCGACGAACTGATGTGTCTGCGCGATGTTTTCGCCTATCACGAATTTCGACTGCAACTGCTCGTAAAGCCCGCGTGCCTTGAGCACTTCGACCGCCGCCGCACCGTAGGGCGCGGTCTTTGGGTTGGCCAGCGCGAGGTGGCGAAAAACACCTGTTGTCAGGATTTCGCCGGCCGCATCGACCACGCCAGCCTGCCCAGACCACAGCACCAAGCGGCCGATGGCATAGGTGTAGCGGCTGCCGACAACGATTCGGCCTTCTTTTTCCAAGCGCTCAGGCGTCGAACTGTCGGCCGAAAGAAAGACCTCGAAGGGTGCGCCATGCACAATCTGGGCGTAGAGCTTGCCGGTGGCGCCCGCCGAAATGCGTAGCGTGTGCCCGCTCTGACGAGAAAAATCTTCCGACAACTCGCGCAACGGGATCACGAAGTTGGCCGCAACGGCGACCTGCGCCTCACCCGCCTGGAGTAATGGCGCCAAGGTCGCACCGAACAGGATGGCGAATGCGTGACGCAAGCACCGGCATTTCATCGCTAGGCGCCTTTTTTGACTGCGTGCTTGGGGCGGAAGGCAGCACAGACCGCCGGGTCGCTTTCCAGCCAGGCTCCGTCGATCAGGTCGATGCAATATGGGATCGCCGGAAAGACGGCATCAAGGCAATCGGCTATCGCCGAGGGCTTGCCTGGCAGATTGACGATCACGCTGCGGCCGCGAATGCCGGCAGTCTGGCGCGAGAGGATTGCGGTCGGAACAAACTTGAGGGAAGCCGTGCGCATCAGTTCGCCGAAACCGGGCAGCATCTTGGCGCATACCGCCTCGGTCGCCTCGGGCGTCACGTCGCGCGGCGCTGGACCGGTGCCGCCGGTGGTAACGATCAGGCTACAGCCCTCAAGGTCGGCGAGTTCAATCAGCGCCTTTTCGATTTCACCCTGTTCGTCGGCAATGATGCGCGCCACTGGCTCCCAGGGATTGATCAAGGTACGGGCAAACCACTCGCGGATTGCCGGCCCGCCAAGATCTTCGTAAACGCCCTGGCTGGCACGGTCGGAGACCGTCAGGATGCCTATCCGGGCGATAGGTGTCGTGTTCATTGAAGTTTCCATGGTTTTTCAGGTGACAAGGCCAAGCTCAGCCTGCAGCTCGCCGCCATCGATCAACTGCACTCGCACCAGGTCGCCTGCAGCGTGGCCGGGCAAGGCTGCCGGAACGACGAGCAGTGCATCGGCACGGGCCATCGACAGCAATACACCGCTGCTCTGAGTGCCGGTCGGGGTTGCCAGCAGGGTACCGTCGGTATCTTGGGTGAGGGTGACGCGCACGAATTCGGTCCGACCCGGGCGGATTTTGACCGGCGCCATCAGGCGCGCCGCCAGCGTGCGTTGGTACAAACGTTGCTGGCCCATCATCCGACGTAAGGCCGGGAGAACGAATTCCTCGCAACACACCATGCTTGAAACGGGGTTGCCGGGCAACCCGAAAACCAGTTGGCCGCGTAGGCTGGTACCAAAAGCCAAGGGGTGCCCCGGACGCATCGCCACACGCCAGAAATGCATGCTGACACCAAGGCTTGCTAATACTGGCCGCACGTGATCATGCACCCCGACCGAAGAACCTCCTGAAACCAGCAGCACGTCACAGTCGTCCAAGCCCTCTTGCAGACGACAGGCAAGGTCTGCAGGATCATCCAGCGCAATCCCCAGGCGGCGAGCTTCACAGCCGATCGCCTGCACCTGAGCAAGCAAGGCATAACTGTTCGAATCTGGAATGCGCAGCGGATCAAGCGGCGCGTCGAGGGCTTCAAGTTCGTCTCCGGTGGCCAAAATGGCAACGCGCGGACGGCGATACACCGCAACCTCCGCCCATTTGGCGGCAGCCAGAATACCAACCACGCCGGGGGTAACGAGGGTTCCGACGGTAAGCAGTACTTGCCCGGTCCGCATTCCTTCGCCCTGGCGACGGATATCGTTTCCAGGAGCCACCTGTTTACGGCAGTCGATCCGTCCATCGGGCAAGGCAATGGTGTCTTCGACGCGCAGAACAGCATCTGCCCCCGGTGGCAGCGGCGCACCGGTCATGATCCGGGCGCAGTAGCCGGGCGATAGCGCATGGCGCGGCTGGTCACCCGCCTTGATATCCTCGCTGACTTCCAAAACCGCAGAACCAGCGCTCAGATCGGCGCTGATCAGGGCAAAACCGTCCATGGCCGAAACATCATAGGGAGGTTGGTCGCGATTAGCGAATACGTCATCCGCTAACACTCTGCCCAGGGAAGACTCCAGAGGAATGGTTTCCTTTTCTCCATTTCGAGCCAAGGAGAGCACGCAATCCAAAGCATCCTCTACGGACAGAAAACTGTCTTCACTCAAGATTTTCTCCTGCTTGAGCCAAACATCCGTTGGCAACCAAGCTCAGTGGGTTTGATCGGGAAGTGTACAAAAGCCGTACCTTTGCACATCTTCGGGTGTATCGAGGTCAATGAACGCTCGCTGATCCGTGAGCAGCATCCCGGAATCGACCTGACAAACATTCAGTTGTTCCAGCAATGCGCGAAGACTACGCCGACCATCGCGCTGAGCCAGCAGCGCCGCAAGCTGTGAGCGAACCCTGGTGACTGAGTAGAATGCGGCCAGCGGTTGCGATTGACCGTCGGCGCACGGAACCACGGCATCGTGTTCAGCACGCAAACTTGCCAAATGCGCGATGGTGTTTTGGCCAAGAAAAGGCATATCAACAGCAATGGCAAAAAGCCATGGGGTCTTGCATGCGCGCAAACCCGCATCGAGTCCCGCCAATGGCCCAGCAACCGACGGATCGTCACAGACCTGCGGCCAGTCAATATCGTCGCGTGGCGAACGAACACTAATCAGGAGATGCGCAAACAGGGGCTGCAATCTGCCGGCAAGCGCATCCACCAACGTTTGTCCCATGAAGGGCAAGGTCGCCTTGTCCTGTCCCATGCGCCGCGATTCCCCACCTGCCACGATGAGCACAGTGCAATCGTTTATCCGTTCTGGCATGACGACTCGGTCAATCCACTGCGTCCCAGAATGAAATCAGCAACTTCGCTGACGGCATCCAGCGAAAAATGCGGTAATTGCGGATAAATCTCATCAACATCACTGACCAAAGCAATCAATCCATCGCTGATCGCACAGCGCGGCTGTGGTTTGTGGGCTCGCCGCAGAATTTCAATTTTCTCGCCCTGTGCATGGGAAAAACCTTCCGCCAGAACAATGTCGGCTTCCCCGAGAAAACGTTCGGCAAGCTCGGTTGGCTCGCGTCGATCGACGGCTAGCGCAACCAGTTGCAAGGCATCGGTAGTCAGCAGAAGGCTGAGTTTGGCGCCGGCCTGCGTATAGCGCCAGCTGTCTTTCCCGCTGTGATCGAGCTCAACCTTGTGATGCGCATGTTTGATCGTGGCTACGCGTATTTGGCGGCGGTCCAGTTCCTGCACCAGGCGCTCGACAAATGATGTTTTCCCGGAACCTGAGTGACCGACAAAAATAAAGACAGGAGGTTTTGACATGTTTTCCCTGGGAATCCAAAAGCAGCGTTACCTTGCTTTTTATCGGCGTATGCCTTGGGTTTACGGTTTTAATAGTTTTTTATATATATAACTAATACTATTGTTTACTGACGTCAAAACCTGTTGATAAGTTTTAAAACTAAACAAAAACAATATGTTGTAACAGAAAACCCGTCTTACAAAAAACTGTATTGAGCTGTGGATGAGTTGTTATAAGTTATCCACAGATCGATCTCAAACGAACTGTTTACAATTTATCCACACCCTGTGCACGCAGTTTTCCCCTGTGCTTTCCATTAAGGATGTGGTGTTACCCAGACCTCGCCCGTAGGAGTCACTTCCTTCTTCCAGATTGGTACCTGTTCCTTGAGCGTGTCGATCAGCCAGCGGCAAGCTTCAAAAGCAGGGCCCCGATGTTCCGCAGCAGCGGCGATGAAAACGATGTTGTCGCCTGCTTGTACGGTTCCCAAGCGATGCACGAGACGTGCATCGATCAGTTTGAAGCGCTCGATCGCTTCGCAACGCAAGGCTTCCATTTCGGGTACGACCATGCGCGTATAGGCGTCAAAAGAGATTTCGTGGACAGCTCGACCCTCCGAAAAATCGCGCGCGCAACCGACGAAACTGGTGATGCCACCAATGCGTGAGGAGACTTCGCGTAAGGCGCGAAGCTCGGCATCTACCGAAAAATCCTCGTTCTGAATGCGAACCGGCGCGTTCATTTCACCCTCCGGAAAATTTGGACATGAAGACAACTTCGGCACCGTCGTCCAGAACGCGTTCTGGATTCCGTTCGTGATGGCCATCCACGGCGATCAGTGAAACCAGGGCGAAAGCGTCTGGATAGCGTTTTGCCATTTCATCGCGCAGGGCAGCAACAGTCAGTCCGGACGATGCTTCGACACAGAGTGAAGCGACCCCGGTACGTTCGGCAACGGGTCCAAAAAACAGAACACTGATCACGGTACATCCTTATTTTCTGAATTGGGCATGCGCAGCCAGGCACCGCTTTTTCCACCACGTTTTTCGTCAAGCTGGATGGCCTCGATACGCATACCCCGGTCGATTGCCTTGCACATGTCGTAGACGGTCAGCAAAGCCACACTTGCTGCCGTCATTGCTTCCATTTCAACTCCGGTTTGTCCGATGCAACGCGCGCTGACTTCCACACGCAACGCAACGCGCCCTTCGCAATCCAATGCAGCATCCTCGCTAAAAACCACATCCACCCCGGAAAGAGCCAGGCCGTGACAGAGTGGGATGATGTCCGGAGTGCGTTTGGCCGCCATGACCGAAGCCACGTCGGCAACCGCCAGCACATCCCCTTTGGCGATTCGTCCGGAACGGATACGCTCAAGGGTTGCTGGCAGCATGCGAATCGAGCCGCTGGCGACAGCCAGGCGTTCGCTCGGCACTTTAGCGCCGACATCGACCATGCGTGCCCTGCCGTCCGGAGAAAAATGGGTCAGATCCTGAGTTTCGCTCACGATGATTCCTTGTTTTTACTGACTAGGGATAATGCTCCGCCCAGAATGATGATTTTCGCTCAAGGTGCGAGCGTCCGATTTGATTGATCTTCAAATCAGTGGGCAACTGCCGGCCATTCGCTACTTATCCACCGATATACGACATTTCAATGCGCTTGCCGATGATTGGCGTGGCCTCATGGCGCAAGGCAGAATAACGATCCTTGCGCTCTCGCCAGTTACCGGCAATCAATTCGGACAGGGCCGCATCGTCGGCACCGCTGCGCAATGGAGCGCGCAAATCGATACCTGACGAGGCAAACAGACAGGTGTAGAGACGCCCGTCGGTGGCGAGACGCAAACGGGTGCAGGTTTGGCAGAAGGCTTGGGTAACCGAGGCGATGACGCCGATCTCTCCGCCCCCGTCGGCATAGGCCCAGCGCTTGGCCACTTCGCCGCTGTAATTCGGATCAACGGCAGTCAGGGGGTATTCGGCATGGATGCGCGCCAGGACTTCGCTGGCGGGAACGACTTCATCGAGGCGCCAGCCATTGCTACTGCCGACATCCATGTATTCAATGAACCGCACAATGATTCCGCTGTGCCTGAAGTGACGGGCCAGGGGAACGATCTCATGCTCATTGATGCCGCGCCGCACGACCATGTTGACCTTGATGGGAGTGAGACCCACTGTCTGTGCAGCGGCAATTCCGTCAAGAATTCGGGATACCGGAACCTGGCTATCACTCATGCGTTGAAACGTGGCGTCGGTCAGTCCGTCAAGACTCACGGTCAGGCGATTGAGTCCCGCGGCCCGCAAGGCTTCGGCCTTGCGTTCCAGGAGGACTCCGTTGGTGGTCATGGCAATTTCGACAGCCTGACCCTCAGGCGTTTTCAACGCTGCGAGTTGCTCGATCAACGCTTCGAGCCCATGCCGCAACAGCGGTTCCCCCCCCGACAAGCGCAGCTTGCGCACCCCCAAGGCAACGGCCAGCCGGGCGAGGCGGGTGATTTCCTCAAAGCTCAATAGTTCGGCGCGCGGCAGGAAAGTGAAATCCTTGCCGAATATTTCGCGTGGCATGCAATAGGTGCAGCGCAGATTGCAGCGATCGGTCACCGAAATCCGCAAGTCGTGCAGGGGTCGGTCAAACGAATCAACGAGCGGCGGATGTTTTACCTTCATGGCTTCCGGCGAGTGAAGTGGATGGGTAGATCGCTGCGGGCTCACACATGTTTCCAGGGCGCTTGATTGCCGACTTCAAGTTGTTGGCATTCTAGCAGGGCATACCCCAGGATTTTCCAGCGCATTTAGCGCAGGCGAAGCCATTCGTTCCCACCAGCAATCAGGCTTTGTAACTGTAAAGCCGGTATAATCGCTCGCCGTGAAACCCCTAGCCATTGCTCCCCTCAAGAACTCTCCGCTCGCTTCGGCCTGGAAGCGCTGGCGTGCGCACATTGGCGCCCCTCGTCAGTTGGCTGATCTGCCGAGTGTTCCTGTTGCTGCGAGCGATGTCTGCACGCTCGAGGGACCGCAGGCCTTCCGTGAGACGCTGCTTGCCCTGATTGCCGGTGCTGAACGGCGCATCCTGATTGCTGCGCTCTACCTGCAGGATGACGAAGCCGGCCGGGAGATTCTCTCAGCCCTCTACGCCGCCCGCAAAGTCAGGCCGAACCTCGAGATTGCCGTCTTTGTCGATTGGCACCGAGGACAGCGCGGGCTGATCGGTAAAGCCAAGTCGGAAGGCAATGCGGCCATGTACCGGGCGATGGCTGAAAAGCTGGGGCCGGGCGTGCCGGTCTATGGGGTGCCGGTTCAGCGGAGGGAGTTCCTCGGGGTTCTGCACCTCAAGGGTTTCGTGATCGATGATCAGGTGCTCTACAGCGGCGCCAGCCTGAACGATGTCTATCTTGAAAAAAATGGCCGTTACCGGCTTGACCGCTATCACCTGATCCGGAGCCGGGTATTGGCAGACAGCATGGCGGCCTTGTTATGCGAGGTGTTCCGTGGCCATTCCGCGGTGTGCCCGCTCGATAGCGCACAACGCCCCAAGACGACGGATCTGCGCCATGCCATCGCCCAGTTTAGGCGGCAATTGCGCAAATCGCGTTATGCCTTTGCTGCTGGACGCATCGCTGCCGGCGAAGTCGGCATCACGCCTTTGCTCGGCCTTGGCATGCGCCACAACGAACTCAATGCCGTCCTGCTGCAGTTGGTGCGTCGGGCCCGTCGCCGACTGGTGCTGCTTACGCCGTATTTCAACCTGCCGGGTCCCTTGCGCCGGGCAATTGACCGGCAGATTCGAGCCGGTTGCCGAATTACCCTGATTGTCGGCGACAAGACGGCGAACGACTTTTATATACCGCCCAACGAGCCATACAAGACAATCGGTGCCTTGCCCTACCTTTATGAGGCCAACCTTCGTCGTTTTTGCCAGGCACATCAGCGGGCGATCGAACGTGGTCAGCTGGAGATCCGTCTCTGGAAGCACGGCAACAACACGTATCACCTCAAAGGGCTGTTGATCGATGATGATTACGCCCTGATCACCGGCAATAACCTGAATCCCCGAGCCTGGCGTCTCGATCTAGAGAACGGTCTGTTGATCCACGATCCGCAGAAGCGGTTGCGGGAACAGCACGAAACCGAACTAGCGCGCATCCTTAAGCACACGGTGCGCGTTGATGGGCCGAACAGTCTGGAAGAGGTCGAGTCCTATCCGGACCCGGTGCAAAGGCTGATGCGCCGTCTGGCGCGCGTACGGGCGGACCGTCTGGTCAACCAGATGCTCTAGCGGCGCCAGCAACACTCCGGGTGGCTGCTCAATTGGCGCTTACCCCGGCAGCAAATTCCATCGATTGCACCGACAGGCAGGCCGCGATGCCCGTGGCAACGGCGTCGGCCATGCGTTCCTGGCGCTGCGGGTCGCGCAGTTCGAGTTCTTCGGCACGGTGCTTGATCACCCCTGCCTCGAACAGCACGGCGGGCAGTGTGGTGCGATAGAGCACCACCAGATTGTCGTAGTAATGCACGGCATTGGCCACGTCGGCATAAGGTCGTTCCTTGCCAGGCAGCGAATCGGCGTGATGCGTTGCCGGTACGAAACCGAGTCGGCGCAGCAGGCTGCCGATGGCCGAGGCGCAGCGCAGGCTGGTTTCCAGATCAGGGTTGTCGCGCGAGACAAAAAAGGAGAAACCGCGATGCACGTCACTGTAGGTCTGCATCGTACCGTTCCAGTCCCATTCCTCGAGCAGGTGGGGTTGAACCGAATCGTGATGAATCGAGAGGAAGAAAGTGCTACCCGCCGCAGCCTGAGGACGGGCGTGTAGGCTGTCGATGCGCCCGTCCGTATTGATCGGACGCACCCCCAGGCCTCGCTCGGCAAGCGCATGAGCAATCTTGGCCGAGAGTACCTGGTTGAATAGAAATTCGCTGCGTCCGCGTGCACTGACCGCGCCGCTGGCAGCCAGGGTATGACCGACGTCGACGGCGACCTCGGCACGTGGCTGCCTGGGTTCACCGCACCGGGCGGCAGGGGAGGCGCCCAGGCCCAGCAGGCTAATGCATAAGCTCAGGAACAGTTGATTTCGGCTCAAAAATCGCGTTCGGCTTCCCAGAGGATGAAGCCGCCTTCCTTGTGGGTCCATTCGAGTAAATTGATCAGCGGCTGGGCGCGTTGCCCGAGGCTGACCCCGATGCGCCCGGCTTTGCGTGCTTCGGCGCGTTCATCGTCCTCGTCGCGTTCATCGACGCCATCGCGCTGATCCTGGTGTTCCTTGCTCTGCTGCGCCATGCGATCTTCCTGTACGGCTTGACGCAGGCGGGCGATGGCATCGGGCAACTGTTCCTTGGTGAACACGCCGCGTGCCGTGCATTCCTTGCCGATGATGACAAAAAGGCGCCGCGCATGTTCGGCGAACATGATCATTTCGCCGGAGGTGTTCGATGTCAGTTTGACCAGCATACGGACTCCCGAGGTAAGCGCAGGGCCAGGCCCGGCATGTCCGCATTGTAGCGCGCGGGATGCGCCTTGACCGCGTGCGCTGCGCCGCTTATGGTTTCGCCATTTGGGTGATGGATACCGCCATGAGACTTCTCCTGCTCAGCAATTCCATGCGCGAAGGCATGGGCTACCTTGAACACGCACGCCAGCCGCTCGCCGATTTTCTCGCAGGGCACGTCGATCGGCTGCTGTTCATTCCCTACGCGGCGGTGACGCGCAGCTATGACGACTATGTGGCGCTCGCTGCACCGATCTTTGCCTCTTTGGGGATCCAGGTCGAAGGCATTCACCGCTTTGCCGATCCCGTTGCAGCGGTTCGCGGAGCGCAGGGGATAATGATCGGCGGAGGCAATACCTGGAAGTTGCGCCGTACCCTGCACGATAACGGCCTGTTGCCGGAGATCGCCGCGCGGGTACGGGCGGGGGTTCCGTATGTTGGCTGGAGCGCCGGATCGAACGTGGCGTGCCCGACGATCATGACTACCAACGATATGCCGATCGTCGATCCCATGGGTCTCGAAGCCTTGAACCTGGTGCCGTTCCAGATCAATCCGCATTATCTGCATGGCAATCCGCCCGGCTTCAAGGGCGAAACGCGCGAGGAACGCATTCTCGAATTCCTTACCCTGAATCCGCAGCGTACGGTTGCCGGTTTGCGCGAAGGTGCGGGCTTCCGTGTCGAGGGCGAATCGATCGAACTCGTTGGCGACACTCAATGCCGCGTGTTCCAGCACGCCCAGACGCCCCTTGAGCTTACACCAGGGGATGACTGTGCCTTTTTGATGCGGGCCGGCTGACCGACACAATCCCAAACTCAGCCTTCGACGTGCGCTGGCCGCACGCCAGGCGTATGATGTTCGTTTACGTCAGAGGAAGTCGGCAGGCCGGCTTCCGGGTGTGCGGACATGCTCTGGTTACGACTCTTCCTGCCCTTTGCGGGGGCTTATTTCCTTTCCTACCATTTCCGGACGGCGAATGCCGTCGTCGGGCCGGTGCTCAGCGCCGAGCTTACCCTGGGGGCTGCCGATCTCGGGCTGCTGACCAGCGCCTACTTCCTCTGTTTTGGTCTGGCCCAACTGCCTTTGGGCATGTTTCTTGACCGTTTCGGTGCGCGCCGTGTCGAGGCCACCTTGTTGCTCATTGCGGCGCTGGGCGCGGTCGTCTTCGCCAGCAGCCCGAACATTGCCATGCTGACCGTTGGGCGCGGACTGATCGGTCTTGGCGTTTCGGCCTGCCTGATGGCCTCACTGAAAACGTTTTCCCTGTGGTTTCCGCCCGAAAAACAGGCTTCGCTGGTTGGCTGGATCATGACAGCCGGCACCCTTGGCGCGCTGGCCGCCGCGACGCCACTTGATCTGGCGCTGCGCGTGGCCAGTTGGCGCGAAGTGTTTTATGTCCTGGCCCTGGCGACCCTGGTGATGTCTGTCTGGTTGTGGCTGGCAGTTCCCGAAAAAGCCGACCAGCCAAAGCCTTTGCCTTTTGCCGAGCAGTGGGCCGGCGTCCGCCAAGTCTTGGCCAGCCGCCATTTCTGGCGGTTTGCACCGCTCGGTTTTGCCCAGATTGGCGGCTTCATGGCCGTACAGAGCCTGTGGTCGAGTGCCTGGCTGATGCAGGTCAATGGTTTTAGCCGTTCGGTGGCGGCCGATCACCTGACCGCAATGAGCGTGGCCATGATCATCGCCTACAGCCTGATCGGCATGCTGGCGACCCGTCTTGCCCGTCACGGGATCGGCACCTTGGCCTTGCTCAACGGAGGCATGACGCTGGCGCTGCTGACGCTGGCACTGATCATTCTCCAGGCCAGCGATCAGCATTACCTCTTGTGGATTGCTTACGGCACATTCTCCAGTTGCGGGACACTGGCGTATACCGCCGCCTCCGCCGGATTTCCGCTGGCCTTGTCCGGGCGGGCCAATTCCACGCTCAACCTGATGGTTTTTGCCGGGGCGTTTAGCTTGCAGTGGGGGATCGGGATTCTGATCGACCTGTTGATGGCCTACGGGAAAACGTCGCCCGCCGCACACCGCTACGCTTTCATCGCCCTGTTCATCCTGCAGTTGGCCGCATCGCTCTGGATGATGCTAGGTTGCAGGAAAAAAGCCACTGTCGGCTGAGCTTGACGGATGTCCTTTTCACACTGCCAGGTCGATCTGCTGCATGGTACCTGCCTGCCCGTCTTCACGCAGATAGACGCCAGTGTGCCTGACCTGGCCGAGGAGGCGGTTCTGTGCATCGGTCAGCGAGAAGGGAGTATCGATATGCGCCAGACCGAGCGCGCCGATTCCCTCCTGCGCCAGAGTGCGCAGCTGGGCCTTATCCTCGCTGCCCGACCAAAGACATAACTGGGCATAGGCCCGATCGGCGGCATCAATCCAGCCGTTACCATCGTCGTCGAGGGTGGCCAGATCGGCAAAACCGTTGCCGGAGCGGGTACCGAACAACTCCCGGCCGTCGGCAATGCGGCCGTCTCCGTTGCGATCGAGCGCCAGGAACGCCGAAGCGCCGGCCAACTCGGGTATCGCCTCGCTGACCCCGTCGGCATCGAGATCGAAGACGAAGCGCCGCCCGGACAGATCGACGCCTTGCATAGCAAGATTGAGGATCAAGGGGTCGCGTAAAACAACACTGCCGGTTTCCACCAGGGTGCTTTCGCAGGAAAAATAGCGCGCCTGGTTCAGGTCGAGAGAGAAGGACAGGCACTGGCCGTCAGCGGTGCGGATCTTTCCCTGCGCTGAGAATTGGCTGCTTTCGCTTTCAATGACCAGCTCGCGCTGAGTCGTTGTCCAATGCACGCGGCGTTCTGCTACCGGTGCGGCAGAGGCGGGTGGTGTCGCGAGTCCGCATCCGGCCTCTGTTGGTGATATTTCGTCACCCTGCTTGGAGATGATCCGGAAAAGCAGGGTGATCAGATGTTGCAGTAAGAACAACAGTTTCTGCGGTGCCTCCTCAAGGCGGCTGGTCGTGCCGTCGAGCGATGCGGTGCGGTTTTCAGCGAGGACGCGCCTGAAGTCGTCGGAATACTCGAAACTGATTTCCCGATGACTGCTGGCCTCATGCTGGGCTTGCAGATTCACCGTGCTTTGATCGATCTTCATGGCGGGCTCCCGAGGACAGAGAGTGTTTCATCAGCAAGCTGCGTGCCATGAGCGATGATCCAGGCGCAGTTCGGTCTGAATCCTGCCAGGCGGAGCGATGATGTGGCGCGAAGGCAGAACGGATACTGCGGTTTTTGCCGAAAGCGGCAAGCGCTGCTATCGCCGCCAGAAAACGGCATGCGATAATTGCCGCCGGGCTGATGCATGCGGCTCGATGCGCCACTTCCGGCCACCGTTGGCCACTTCGGTACGATTTCCGAGTCCTTTCCATGATGCAGGCCACTCCTGCGATATACGGCAAACTGCTGCTTACCGCCTTTTTCTGGGGAGGGTCGTGGATTGCCGGTCGCGTCGCCGTTCTGGAAGCTCCCCCGTTCGCTGTCGCCAGCTGGCGCTTTTTCATCGCTGCGCTGGCCTTGGGTATCCTGCTCGTGCAGCGCGAAGGGCGGCCGCGCTGGACGCTCGTGCAGTGGGGCTGGATGACTGCCTTGGGTCTTGCCGGCATCTTTCTCTACAACATCTTCTTTCTCTACGGCCTGCGCCTGATCGAAGCCGGTCGTGGTGCGCTGGTCGTGGCGCTCACCCCGGCGGTGATCGCGCTTGCCGACGCACTCTTTTTTGGCGCCAGAATGTCCTGGCGACGGGCCTGCGGGGTGGGCGTGGCGTTGTTTGGCTGCCTGCTGGTGGTGACCGATGGCAATCCAGTCCGTCTCTTTGCTGGCGGGGTCGGGCGTGGGGAATGGCTGATCTTCGGGAGTGTTGTGACGTGGACGGCATTTACCTTCATCGGACGGCGCGGCGGGGAGTCCCTGTCACCCCTTGCACTGACTTTTGGCGGGTGCCTGACTGGCTGGGCGATGCTGACCGTGGCGGCTATTGTTGAGGGATCCTTGTTCGATTTCGCGGGCACGACCTGGCGCGGTTACTGGAGCATCGTTTTTCTGGGCCTGTTTGTTACCGCCGCCGGTTTTACCTGGTATTCGGAAGCCATCGCCACGCTCGGCGCGACGCGTAGCGCAGCGTTCATCAATCTCGTACCGATGTTCGCTGTCCTGCTCGGAGCGTGGCTTCTGGGCGAACGCCTGGCGGCCGGCGCGTTGGCTGGCGGCCTGTGCGTCATCGCCGGGGTGTGGCTGACTAACCGTTATCGGTGAACCCATGATCGCTCATTTGATTCGCTGGGCGGTACTGTTGTGGGTGGCAAGCAGCATCGCGGCCCCGCCGGGTTTGCCACCTCGTCTCAACAAGGCGCTCAATGAAAGCGTGATCTTCATCCCCAACCCGGCGCTGGGGACGGAGCTCGAAACCACTCTGTTCAAGCCCGACGGTGCCGGACCGTTTCCTCTCCTTGTGCTCAATCACGGCAAATCGTCCGGCGATGCCCGTCAGCAGGAGCGTACGCGCTACCCGGCGGCGGCACGGGAGTTCGTGCGCCGCGGTTACGTGGTACTGGTGCCGATGCGCGGTGGTTTTTCCCGGTCGACCGGGCCGTACGTCGGCAAAGGCTGCAACATCGGGGCCAATGGCGTGGCCCAGGCTCGCGATGTGCGGGCGGCCCTTGATTACGCGGTGACGCTGCCGTTTGTCGATCGCGACCGCATCCTTGTGGCGGGGCAGTCGCATGGCGGGTTGGCGACCTTGGCCTTCGGCATGCAACCGTATCCCGGGGTGCGAGGACTCATCAACTTCGCCGGGGGCCTGCGCATGCAACAGTGCGAGAATTGGGAAGACAGACTGGTTCAGGCGTTTGCGGCCTATGGTCGGCACAACCGCTACCCGAGTCTCTGGTTCTACGGCGATAACGACAGTTTCTGGTCCCAAGCCACGATCGAGCGCATGGTCGAGGCGTATCGTTCCGGCGGCGGGGCGCTGACCCGGGTTGCGGTCGGGAGCTTCAAAAACGATGCGCATGGACTGATGCGTGATCGTGACGGCCTGGCGATCTGGTGGCCCCATGTCGAGCGTTTTCTTGCCGAACTGGACATGCCGAGGGCGATTATGCCGAGACCGGATACCGTTGCCGACCCGGTGCAACAACGGGTGATCGATGCCGGTCGTGCCCTGCCGACTGCAGCCAAACGCTGTCGCCAACTCTACGAAACCTTTATCGATGCCGACTATCCGCGTGCCTTCGTCTGGGCCGACGATGGGCGATGCGCCTTGTCGGCCGGCGGGGTGAATACGCTGGATCGGGCCTTGCGGGCGTGCCAGGGGAGCAAGCCTTCGCCCTGTCGGCCTTATGTGGTCGATGACGAGGTCCAAGTTTCGAGACCTGCCGGACCGTAGCCTTGGCTAGAGACGGACTGCAATGAGCGGGACGGCGGTTTCCTCGCTGCTGAGTCCGCCGTGCTGTCCGATCAGTCGATAGGGGTGTTCACCGGGTAACCAATCCTTGATCGTCCAGTCCTCGCGCATGATCAGCGTAAAGTCGCCGATGCGGGCACGGAGGGATGGGTGATAGGGTGGCGGGCCAAAGGTGCCGGCGGCAATCAGCGTGTGGCTGGCGTGAAGCTCGATGGCGTGCGCCAGGTTTTCCTTGATGTAGGTAGCGAACTCGTGCTGGTGGCCGGGCAGGACATGTGCGTAGGCCACGCGCTGTTCTCCGGAGAGCGGGCCGGCCAGCAGGCGGGCGAGTTCGGGGTGGTCACCGACCTCGATCTGGCGTTCTGCCGGGCAATCGATGAAACCGTGGTCGGCGGTGACGATGAGCCAGACATCCAGGCCACGTAGCGCCTCGACGAGGCCGGTAAAGGCCGCGTCGAGTTGGTTGAGGCCGCGCGCGACCTGCGGGCTGCGCCAGCCGTGTCGATGCGCCAGACTATCGATCTCCGGGTAATAGGCATACACGTAGTACGGCGTTTGTGCTGCCTGCAAACAACCCACGGTTTGTCGGCATAAATCGGCGATGCCGTCGTAGGGCAATGTTTCGGCCCCGCGCGTATGCCAGCGATTGAAGGGGCTGCCGGCGATGCTGCGGGGAGAGAGGGCGACACTGTGACGTGCGAGTTGCTCAAACAGTGTTGGATACGGAAACAGCTCGGGGAGGAGGATATCGAGTTCCTCCGGTGTGGGTGATCGACCGCTTTCGCGTGCGGTGAGCGGCAGGATGGCCAGGGTGCGCGGTGGCGTGCCATGCCGGACATGCCATCCGGTCAGTCCATGCGCTGCCGGCGCCAGTCCGGTGAGGCAGGTGCCGACGACCGCCGCCGTGGTCGAGGGAAACACCGAGTGCAGGGTGCCCTGGACATGCCGACGCAAGGTGGCATCGGGGGGGATGGTGTCGAGCATGGACTGACCAAAGCCATCGACCAGCAACAGGACGATATGCCTGGCTTCACGCAGGCGCTCTGCCGGCCACCTTGGCAGTTCTGCGTAGCGGGCCGGGCCGCCGGCGGCGAGGCTGATGCTCTGCATCAGGTTAAGCAGACCGTCGCTTTGAACGGCTGTCGGGAGGGGCATGCTGTGTTTTTTTGCGTGGCAAGATGCGCCGATTTTAGCCGGGGTTGTTGCCAACGATTGAAAAAAGATCGGGGCGCGCTACACTCGGGTCTTGCGCCCCCCTTTTTTACTTGGCGAACGACCATGTACAGCGCGCTGCTCACTGAAATCGACGAGACCATCGGCCTGGTTACCTTGAATCGCCCAGAGCGGCAGAACATGCTCGATGCGACCCTGATCGACGAACTGACCGAGGCGCTGCTCGACTTGCAGGCGGCACCTTCGGTACGGGTGGTCATTCTTTCGGCCGAAGGTACGGCGTTTTGTGCCGGGCTCGATCCAAGCTGGTTGCGCCGGGCGCAGACCCAACGCGAAAGCGAAGCCTTGCGTGACGAGCGTCAACTTGTCCGTCTGCTCAGTACGCTGGCGGATTTGCCCAAGCCGACCATCGCGCGGGTTCATGCGTCGGTGCAGGGCGTGGGTTTGGCACTTGTTGCCGCATGCGACTTGGCTATTGCCGCCTACGATGCCCATTTTGCCATTTCCGATCTGCGGCAGGGTCGCCTGCCGGCGGCAGCGCTGCCTTTTCTGATCTCGGCGTTGGGAGAACGCCAGGCACGGCGTTATGTGCTGACCGGCGAACGCTTTTCGGCTGCCGAGGCGTATCGGCTGGGCTTGTTGCACGAAGTCGTGCCTAGTTGGGACGAGCTGGACGTGGCGATTGGCGAATGGATCGACGCGCTGTTGCGCGGGGGGCCGCAGGCGCAAGCCGAGGCCAAGGCCTTGTTGCGCGTGAGTGCCGGCCAGCCGCTTGACGAGGCCACTTTCGAGGAAGCTGCCCGCCGTGGCAGCCGGGTGTGCATGAGTCTTGAAGGCCGTGAAGGGCTATCTTCCCTGATCGAACGCCGCTCGCCGAACTGGCTTACGCTGGCGCGGTCTGAGGAAGCATGAGCACCCAAACCGATTCCGACTTTTCCGCATCCATTCCATCGCCTTGTACCGGCGTGTGCCGGCTCGATGCCGCGCGCCGCTACTGCGTTGGCTGCGGGCGGACTACCCAGGAAATCGCGGCCTGGCCGACCGCGTCGGCGCAAGCGCGCCGGATCATTCTGCAGGCTTTGCGTGCGCGGCAGGAGGGGTGATGCCAGGCGACGATGTGAGCGAAGATCCCGACGTCCTCTATCCGTGTGTCGGCATTTGCACCCCCGACCCTGAGACCGGGCGATGTCTTGGGTGCGGTGCGCCGCTGATTGATCTTGACGAATTGGTTGCACCGTCGGGGAGCGATGACGGTACGCAACTGCCAACTGAAACGAAGGCGATTCGTCCGGAAATTCGTCCGGAAAGCTGAGGCTCAGGATTCCTTGGCAAGCTGCTGCAGGCGCTGGTTGATGTTGGCCAGCGGCAGGTTGAGCCTGAGTTCGCGGTCGATCGTGACCAGAAAGGGGTAGAGTTCCGGAGCCAGCCGGACCAGACTGGCACGGTCAAGGTCGCTCGTGAGCCAGGATGAGACGGTCGACCAGTCGGCGAGCGCGCTCTCGTCCGGCGGATCGACCACCCTGTTGCCGCCTTGTTGGCAGGCTTGATCCGCCCGAGCTCTGGCGAGCGAGAGCAGTTTGTGCGGGCTGTTCTCACAGTCGCTTAAGCTATGGGCTAGGCCGGCGCTCAGGGTGAGCGTGATCGTTTCGTTGCGGACGGTGATCTGCCCTTTACCCAGCGACTTGCCGATCTGCCTGGCAAACCGGCTGCCGTCGGCGGCACTGACGCCAGGTGCCAAAAGTGCCAGTTGGCCAGGGGCTGCTTGGCCGAGCACGTCGTCGCGGGAAAGCCGTGAAGCGATCAAATCGGCGAGGTGCGCATCAATGCGGGCCAGTGTTTGCGCACCGAAACGCTTTTCGAGTGCTGCCCGTGCATCAATGGAAAACACCAACAGGCTGGCGGCTGCTTGCGGCGCAACGCTGGCCAAGCGGTTGGTGAAGGACGTTTGGTCAAGAACGCGGGATGCTGGCGAATTCGTGTGCGGACCGGCGATCACACACTCGAGGATGTCGCGTATGGCGCCAGTGTCCATGGTCTTGGTTATGAACGCGGCTACACCGGCGTTCAGGTCGCGTTCGCGGTGCTCGTAGTGTTCGATGTCGGAAACGATCAGAACGACGGGAAGCGAGCGCAGGTGGCGTTTTGTGCTGGCACGCATGCGCGCCAGCAGGTCGCAGGCCTCAAGACGAGGTGGTTGGGCGCCAGAGATCACCGCACGAATGCTGGTGTCGAGCATCAGGGTTTGCCAGGCCGATTCCCCATCGCTTTCTTCGATGATCGAATACTGTGCGGTCAGTCGTTTAGTGAGGGTGGCACGAACCACGCGCGACCCATCAACGACGAGCAGTTTTGTCTTGCCGTCCATCGAATCCCCCGCCTGACGCTTCT
>RRZU011793170.1_pt1 | contig 20371 bp, 13 predicted proteins | sample 2165561 | NCBI WGS metagenome assembly RRZU01 (sample SAMN10456909, study PRJNA506462) | wastewater metagenome | isolation source: wastewater sludge | place: USA: Moscow, Idaho | reverse complement strand
GCAATCTGCTCGATGCAGTGTGTGTTGCATTGGCAGGCCGCGCTGCCGAGGAAATGGTGTTTGGCAAGGATTCCCTGAGCTCAGGCAGTGAGTGTGACCTGAAGTTGGCCACACAGCAGATGGCGGCCTTCATTCGACACGCCGCGTTTGGCCAGCGCATCAGCCATGTGGATGTCAGCACGGAGGCCGGGGAGGATATCAACACGGATGTGGCCAGTACCAATCCGGAAATTGAAGCAGGGCTGCAGAAGCAGTACGAGCGTGCACAGGGATTGCTGGTTGCGAACAAGGCCATTTATTTACAGATGGTCAACGAGCTCATCAAGATGGGGCAGTTGGAGCCACAGCAGATCCGGGAATGGTTGGGACTACCGCAGCAGCAGGCGCACAAGGATGCCCTGGAGCCGTTTGAGGCGAGGCTGAGGGAGTTCGAGCGCCGGGCGGCGTGAGAGTAGCCCACGTACCGGTATAAGTGGGATGATGGCTCCACTGCGGAAGGCGCCTTGGCCCACTAGCCAAGCCTGCCTATTCGCTTACTGGTTACTGGGATTTCTTGACCTAGTGGTGGGTTCGCCCTATAAGGTCGGCATGCTCGAAGTCGTGAACCAATTCCTCGCCGATCCCATCCTGGTGGGGGTGATCCTCTTTGCGGTTTGTGTCAATGCTGGCGCGCTGGGGCTGAAGTGGGAGCGCAGGCGTGAAGCTATGGGCGACGCCGAAGCGCGCGCCAGGAGCCAGTCAGAGTAAGCGTGGGGCCTTTGGAGATAGATGAGACGGTCTTGAAGTGCCTTGCAAGCTGCAAATAGTACAGTCGTACGGGTTCTCCATCAGGTGTTGACCAAAGAAGAGCTTTACGCTCTGAGGAACCAAAGCAGGCAGAGGCGATGCATCCCCTTGGACTGATGCTCAGACCCGTCCGGCGACACCGCCTTGACCCACTTCTACAGGCTGTGCGCTGAGACGCCCTTGGTTCGTACGCCCAGTCCATGCGTCATTGGGTTGCAGTCCAGTCCAGTTCAGTTCAAGCATCGGCTGCCCCGTATAGCTTCACGCCAGCTGACCAACCAAGTAGCGCCATACCTACCTTGAGGCCGAAAATGGTCAATCCTTCCTCAATGCGCTCCATCGCTAAGACGTTGAAGCCACGGATTCGCATGAGAGCAGTGGGCGACATCTGCACCAGGTCACCCAATCGATGGACACCGGCCGCGACAAGCAAGGCAATAACCGGGTCAGTGAGCTCATAAATCTCCGAGATTGGCCTGAAAAGGATAGGGTCCAGCAGTGCTTCTGGTGCATACTTTCGTCGCAAAACCTCTTGGGAAACGACGCGGCCACTGCTGAATGTGAGCGTGACCTGATTCTCAAACAAGTGGATGAAATCGGGCGACTGTACGATACGGCCATTCTGGATAGCCATGGTTCCGCAGAACCAGTCCGCAAAAACCGGAGCGGAGCACCCTGGGAAGACCATCGCCAAGCCTCGTTCGCTTGAGTTATACGTCGTTCCAGCCAGCGCGACCAGAAACAGCTTGTCGGCAACTATCGACCAAGTTGCGTCATAACCTCTTTGGTTTGCTGTTGAGCCTGCCATGAATTTCGGGAGCCCAGGAAGGCTATAGAGCGGCTCTGCATAGGTCCAATACTCGGAGCCATCCAAGTAGACCGTATCCATCGTTTGCGTTGTCATTTTTTCTCCGTAATACAGCTGGCAGACCATACGAGACACCTTGCTGCGTTGCATTCATGGGCGAACGGTTGATGAGCGGTTGTTTGGCGGAACCTTTATCTGGCCGAAGGATTGCGCGTAGAAGCGCGCTGTTTGCTTCAGGCTTGGCGGGCCGATGCCAAGATTTTGGCGCTGATTTCGCCGATTTGAGCATCGCTGTCGATCCAGCGCCGCAGGGCTTCAGACAGGCCCGCCGCGGCCTCTGGATCGCGCGTCGAGCATTCCCAGACGTTGAGCACCCGCCAGCCCATTTCCGCGAGCTTGTCGGTGGCGCGTCGGTCGCGTTCGATATTGCCTTGCAGCTTGGCCGTCCAGAATTCAGTCCGCGTCGAAGGCGTCTTGGCGTACTTGCACCCCTGGTGCGCGTGCCAGAAGCAGCCATGCACGAAGATCGCAATTCTGCGGCCGGGCATGGCGATGTCGGGCGTACCTGGCAGGTCGCGCCGATGCAGCCGGAAGCGATAGCCCATCGCGAACAGCGCTTTGCGGACCAGCATCTCGGGCAGGGAGTTCTTGCCCTTGATACCGGACATCATCTGGCTGCGCTTGGCGGGGCTGACGACATCGGTCATGGTGGATCACGATACGTCCGGCAGCCCTGGCCCGCCGATCAGGCGGCCTTGACCTCCGGGATGCCGTCGGCCGGCTCCGAGTAGCTCGCGCCCATCACCGCGTCCTTGCATTCCGGCCGCTTGGCCCACTCCGACACCATGCGTCCGCCAGAGGTGGCGTGCAGCGTGTCGTTGACCTCCTTGGCCCAGGTGGCGATCTGCTCCATGAGCTCTGGCGAACCCGCCTGTTTGGCCCAGATGCGGTCGAGGTCGATGCGAGAGCCCAGCTTTTCGGACAGTACGGAGATCGTGTAGGCCGTGACGTTGGCCTGAAAGGCTTGGAACATCGGCCGCAGAAGCTTTTGGGCGTCGCGATAGAGCTTGGCCTTGGCGATCATGGCCTTGAAGTCGGCCACATTGGGCAGCGGCGCCTCTTGTCCATCGGCGGGCGAGAGCGCAGCCATGAAACGATCAAAGTTCTTTTGTGAGCCCATGCTCACGATGTCGGGCTTGCAGTCCCAGGCGTTGAGGTATTTGGCCAAGTCGGTCTTGGTCACGCGCCGCGCGGTGGGGATGGCGTCCTTCAATGCTTTGAGGCGGGCTGGCGTGTTCCCCTCGCGGGAGAGCAACGTGTTGTAGCTGCCAGCGGCGCGCTCGTAGAACCATTGGCCGACGCCGTCTGGGCAGTAGACCGAGCGCGAGAGCTTTTCGATTTCGACGTGGAAAGGCTTGTTGGCCGAGAGGTCCGATTGGCGGACGGCGTTCTGGCTGTTCGCGTAGCGCGAGATGTCCGACACCAGGGCCTCTTCCTTGGTGGAGTCCTGCGCCTTCATGACGATGATCTTCGCCGGCACGCGGACCCGGCTCAGGTCGGTGTCGGGATATTTCTTCTTGGTGAAGTAGAGCGAGGCCGTGGTCTGCCCGCCGTTAACGATCTGCAATCCTTTGAGCCAGGCGATGCCTTGCTCACCCTCGGAGGTCTTGCCCAGCACCATCTCGTCGGCCACGATAACGATGCCGTTGTTGTAGGCCATAAAGCGCTCGGGCGCGGCGCGGAGAGTCGACTGGATTCCGGCGTTGACGCCCTTGCCCTTGACGCTCAGGAAGGAGCGCACGTTGGCTTCAAGAAGGCGTGCGCCGAATTTCTCGTAGAGCAGCCGCAGCGCTTCGCCTGGGACCGCCGTCATGGCGTAGTCGTAGTCGTCGCTTTCGCCGGGCACATAGACGCAGGGCAGTGGAGAGCCCGACACTTCTTTGAAGTCGACCACCAGTTCGTCGCGCGGTTTGCCTTCGGAGGTGTGCCGGTGCAGCCGCTCGATGTCCATCACTTCCAGGCGCACGGCCTTGCCGCCGATGTCGCGCGTCTTGAAACTCTTGGACTTGGCGACTCGGTCGGTGATGACGTAGACGCGGACCTGTTCGAGGTCGTTGTAGATGGCCTGCAGCGTCTCAGCGAGCGAGCGCACGTCGCTGGATTGGTCGAGCCTCTGAGCCATCCTGCCCTCGGCGCACTCAGTCAGAAAACGAAGGCAACGCTCGGCGGCCTGCTTGGTTTCCGTGTCCGTGATCGGTGATGGCTCCTCCGCGCCGGCATATAGGCTCACGAACAAGTCGAGCTGGTCGCTGTCGTCGGAGATGGAGTAGCCGCTCAGCCGAAGCTTGGCATTGACGACCGTCCCCTCGTAGTGGCACTCGACGGGCTCGAAGGTCATGCCGATCTCCGACATGTGATCCATCACAATCCCGGCGAAGACCAGCTCCTCATACAGCGCGCCATCTCGCATCTGGGATTTCACGGCGGCCTGCGTCTCGCGCAGGAAATCCGGCAGGGTTGAACTCATATCGCTCCTAATTTCTTCAATGCATCGGCAGTCGGGATGCTCGGCCCCAGGACCTTGTCCAGATCGATCTCGTAAGTGGCTTTCGTGACGCCCAGCGGGACGCTGCCTGGCGTGAGGCGGGGGAAGTCGTCTTTGACTTCGACGACGCGGATGTCAGCCAGCGCGAAGCGGCGGACATAGCGGTCCGCGTGGGCGTCGAAGTAGCCCGCAGCGATCAGCCGCTCGCTCAGCAAGCGCACAGGCTCGGCGTAGCCCGCGACTACGTCGCGCATATCCGCCACCAGTTCAGGCAAGCTCTGCCCGTTGTCGGTCTGGCGCAGCCGCGCTCCGGCTAGGAAGAGCGGTTGACGCGCGGAATCGTCGAGCTGTTCTAGCGAGCCGATCTTGGCGGGGAAGCCAACCGCCGACAGCGTGGCCTTCACCTCCAAAGAGCCGGTGCCCATCTCGAAGTCGCGGACCCCGTCGAGTGGCCCCACCCACGATTCAATGGCGGAGGCCAAAGGAAGGCCCGCGTCGATGATCGCCCTCAGCAGCGTCAGCTCGCCCGCCAAGCCGATCTCGGATTCCGGGCTCAGGGCCTGCGCGCCCTTGCGCATGAATTCCTGCCAGGCGCGAATGCGCCCTAGGAAGACCCGCAGCAGCCGCGTCTCGTCGGCGCTGGACTCGGCATCCATCGCGTGGGCCACGTCCGCCACCATGGCGGCGAAGAGTTCCAAGCTGCCGTGCGCGCTGCGGGTGAGCGCGAGCCAGGACAGCCCGTCGCCATTGGGCTCCACGCGCGACACCGCGAAGCCTTGGCCGTCGGGAAGTTTCTCGGCCGTGGGGATCGCCGAGGATGAAAAGCTCGCGAGGAGGGCTTCGTTCTTGTCTGGGAGGCTCAGGCCGGCCAGCAAGGAGCATGGGCCGATCGTGGCGATGGAGATGCTGCGCCAGCCGGAGGCGTCCGCGCTGTCCCGCAGCGAGCGCCAGGCGAGCTCGATGTCGTCAATCAGCAGGGCCATATTCTTGTGTCCAAAGCAGGTGGTCCACCGCGTATTCGACCTTCACGCCGGAGTCGCTCGATGGGAAGCTGACGCCGAACGCCATGGCCGGATCCTTCCGGTCCGCCAGTGCCTCGCTGCCCGCTTGCTGGGGGTCGAGTGGGTAGAGTAGCAGGAGGCCGCGTTGCAGCGCGGGGGCGACGCCATCGGCCTCGGATCCCTTGCCGCGGATGAAGCGGATCGACGGGCCGTTGGGCGTGTCGGGTTCGCTGGGTTTGACGCCGTTTTTCTGGCGGCCCGCGTCAGGGTTGAACATCTTCTTGGTGCGTGCCAGCGCCGCGCTCCACGCCGCATCGTCTAAGTCGATCGCCTCGTCGCGGGGCGACAGCAGCCGGCCGATCGCGTATCGGTCCGCGATGTCCTTGTCGGCTGTGCGCTTGGTCATCTTGTCGATGGTCAGGCCGCCAGCGAATGTGTGCTTGTCGCCCGATCCACCCCCCAGAAGGGCGACGGTCCACGAGGTCAGCTCGTTCGTCGCGGCCATGGAGCGGACGAAGTCCCGGAGCAGAGCGCTGTTGACCTTGCGGGCCTTCGGGTGGGTGATGAAGGAATCGAAGAAGTCGGCGATGTGGTCGGCCGGCACGTCGTTCCAGAGGAAGCCTTCCCACTGCTGCTCCTGGGATCCGCGCATGCGCTTGGGATTGGTCTCATTGGGAGATCCGCAGGCGGCGATGAGCTTGTTGACCGTGTCGAGGTTCTGATCGAGGATCTTGCCGTCGTCGTGCATCGACACGGTTTCGAGCAGATCGCCGCTGAACGAGAGCTGCAGGTTCTTGGCCGTGCGCATCTTCAACGGCGAGGTCACCAGCAGGACCGGATGGGACTGCACGCGCAGGCCGTAGTCGCGCGGCGTCGCACCGCTCTCGGCCATCGTGTCGAATTCCTCGCGCAGCTCCTCGGAGGCGTCGGCGATGTGGCCGAACCACTCGACGAGCTCTTCGGTCGTGTAGAGGCGGCAGAGGTCGATGTAGCCGGGCCGGTACCCAAACCAGCGACCCATCTGCATCAGCGTGTCATACATCTTCGTGGTGCGCACGAAGTAGCTGGTGCACAGTCCTTCGAGCGTCAGGCCCCGCGCGAGCTTGTCGCCGCCGATGGCAATGATTTTGAGCCCCCTGGTGCCTTCTTCGGCGTAGTCCAGCGCGTCTTTGGCCTTGCCGTTCACCATACGCACTTCGATGTCCGAGAGGGCATCGGGCAGCTTTGCGAGGACTTCGGCCCAGGGGAGGGCGGACGGCTTCTCCTCCGACTCGGTGAGCTTTGAGGCGATTGCCGCGGTGGTGGAAACAAAGTCGGATTCCCAGAGCGCGCGTAGCTCGTCGAGCAGCCCCTCATGGTCGATCTGGCGGGTGATCCGCAGATTCATCTTCTGGACGAAGTCTTCGACCTGGCGATGCACTTCCTTTTGGACGAGCGTGAAGCGGGTGACGTGGACGAGCATCGAGGAGTGCTGCGCCCCTTGGCCGCGGGCTTCCCGGGCCGCGCAGGCCAAGACGAACGAACGGACGGCCTCGCGCAGCGAGGGCGGCAGCGCGTCCTGCCCCATGTGGGTCGGAGTGTGGTCTTTCCGATGTTTCGGCGGCATCCAGCCATCGCGGCCGTCTTCGCTGGCGTGGTCCTGGAAGACGCGGGTCAGCGGCAGACCGCTGCGTCCCTCTGGCGTTTGCAAGCCGAAGACGCGCGCCGGACCGACGTAGTTGGAGGGCGCTGCCAAGTTGACGATGAACGATTGGGGGAAGAGGTCGGGGCCTTCCTCGGGTGTCTCGTTCTGGCGGTGGATGAAGATGTTCGCGAAGGGCGTGGCCGTGTAGCCGACGTAGGCTTTTTTGGCGAAGGTGTTGAGGATTTTGCGGATCCTGCTGTTGATGGCCTTGGGTTCGTGGTCCTCGTCGGGGTTGCCATCGGCGCCGATGTGCTGCTCGCCGGTGTCAACCGAGGCGTGGTCGGCCTCGTCGTCGATCAGCAGCAGCGGAAGATTCGACACGAAACGCTTGCCGTGCTCGTCGGTGGCGTCGGCCACATGGCCCCGGATCCATTTGAGCAGGCGCTCCAGCACGACCTTGTGCTTCTTGACGACGAAGAGCCAAGGGCGCTGCTCCGGCGTGATGGCCAGATGCTTGGCGATCTTGGTGTTGAAGTCGCCGTTGTTGGTGCGGTTGGTCGCGCAGTTCGGCTTGATCTCGAAGTCGCGCCCGTGCTCGCCGACGCCGATCAGCTTGACGATGTCGCCGGTGGCGGAGGTCTCGTAACCGAGAAAGCCCTCTTCGAGGCGGATCTGCGTCTGCGAGCGCAGGTTGTTGTGCAGGCCGGCCAGGATGACGATGATCTTGTAGCCGGAGTCGGCGGCCTTGCAGATAAGGCCCGAGTAGTTGGCGGTCTTGCCGGACTGCACATGCCCCACGACCAAGCCGCGCCGATCCCATGCACCAGCGCGGTCGGGGTCTTCCATCCAGCCCAGGATTTGGTCGGTGGACTTGTCCAAGGCATCCACGGCGGTCACGGACATCTTGCGTTCCAGCATGTCGCGGTAGCGCGGCCAATATCGCCAGTCCTTCTTGCGAGCCGCGTTGAGCCAAGCCTCGTGGTCAGTGGTGTCCGACATGCCGGTGTCCCTGCCGATCCACTGGCTATATCGCCGGATCAGTTCGGCGATGGCGGCGTCTTTGTCGACGGCGCCCTCATTGCTTGGCGCGACTACCGAGGCGGCAATGTTCACCTTTTCGGTGATCAAGGCCGCGGTGATCGGCCCCTTGTCCTGATCCGCGACGAGCAGGCTCTGCGCGATGCTGAGCGCCGTCGCAGTCGAGGTGCTGAACTCTGGCATTCGATCCTCTCATTTGTATGTTCTTGGCCTAGGCTGAGCCCGGGCCGCCAAGGCCCGCGATCAGCCGTGGATAGTTCTGGAATGGCTCGGTCGACAGCAGCGAGCGCTTGGCTGCTTCGACGGACATGCCGCGGCGCCCGATCATGTCGGCGAAGAGCGTGCGAAGCACCGTCGCGACGGCCTCAGGCGGCTCGCCCGAGAAGCCGGTCTTGGGCGTGTCCTTGTTCTCCGCAGTGTCGAGCCAGATGCGTTGCACGGGCACCGATTCTTCGATCACCCGCAGCATGGCTTTGACCAGCGGCGCGAGATCGCCCGCGCTGTCCAGCACGGCCGCGATCGCCGGATGGGTCGGCTCGATCCGATAGCGGATTCCGTCCTTCACGCGGTCGACCCGCCACGCTTGCTCGATCGGCGTGTTGCGCTGGGTGGGCATCGGCGTCCCGCGGTATGCGAACACACGGCGGGCGCGCTCGCGCGTGTCCTCGGCCAACCGGGTCAACCATGTCCGCAGCGCCACCGGCGGGCGGGCCGTCGACTTGCGCACGTCGATCTTCCAGTCGGCGTCGGCGGTGTTGGGGATGTCGAGCTGGATGCGCGCCAGACGGTGCGCTTCTTCGCGGTTCCAGGCCTTCGAGTTGCCGAGGCCGAGCCAGCCGCCAGCGACCAGCAGCCGCTCGTTGCGGTAGACGTAGAAGCCTTGCTGCGCGGTCCAGCCTGCCGGCCCCTCGTTCTTCTTGAACTCGTCCTTGGTCAGCTTGTCGTGGTGGGGCAGGACGTGGCACTGCGCCACCACCAACCCGCTGTCGGTCCGCATCGGCGCGGGCGGCGAGGTCCACGGCTTGGCGGGATGCCCCGACATGAACGGATCCCAGGGCTCGACGGCTCGCCCATTGAGAAGCAGCTTGATCCGCGCGCGAGGGCCTTGCAGCAGGCGATGGAAGACCATCGCCAAGTGCGCTTCCACAACCACCGTCAAGGCTAAGTAGTCGTCCACTGTGTAGCCGGCAGTGACGATTCGGTCGAGCTTCTCCCACAGCACCAGTGTCCCGGACGCCTTGCCATCGAGGCTGGCGAGATGGCGCTCGGATCCCTCGGCAGGGCCTTCGAATAGCACCCAATCGCTCTGCGGATCGGCTGCGAGCTCGTCGAGATCCCATCGCAGGCAGCTCTTCTCGCCGCCTTTGGCGCTGGCGACTGTCAGGCGACGGCACTGCGAGAGCGACGCGGTTTTCAAGCCCATGCCAAAGCGGCCAAGGTCATGGGTCTCACGCGTTGCCAAGGGGTTCTTGTCCCCGAGCCGCATCGCGCCTTCGAGCTCCGGGTCGCTCATGCCGCGCCCGTCGTCCAGGATCAGCACACGGCTATTGGACCCATCCCACTGGAAATCGATGCTGACCTCGCTCGCTCTGGCGGAGATGCTGTTGTCGACGATGTCGGCCAAGGCTGCCGCCGTCGAATAGCCCAAGCCCCGCAGGGACTCGAGCATCGCCATCGCGCGCGGCGGAGCCTTGCGGGTCTTTGCGGTCATATCCAATAGCCTTTTCCTGGCGAGTGCTTGAAGCCGAAGTCAAGGAGCTTGTGCGCGAGCATTCGATGCGAGTTATCGGGCATGGCTACAAGACCCACCCAGATAGAACCCGAGCAAGTCTCCCGCCCATCCTCAACAGGGACGCCCAGTTCCATGGCCTGCGCGAGCAGCCTGTCCAAGAGTGTCGGTTTCTTGGAGCCGGTCTGTTGAATTCGCTCGCGCGGCGGTCGGGCTGTCGTCGGTCGATTTGGGTCGGTGGGCGGCGGCTCGGCATTCGCGGCGCTTGGTCCGTTGGTTTGGTCGGGGTCTTGCGCGCCAGGGGCTTGTCGATTCTCCTCTGGCTCCCGGCCCAACACCAAGTGGGCGAAAGGCTCAGACCGAGCGGGGTGCCTGAGCTTCCTGATCGCCTTGACCTCGATCTGCCGGATCCGTTCGCGCGTGACCTCTAAGCGCGTTCCGATCTCCTCGAGCGTTAGTGCATCGTTGACTCCGATGCCGAAGCGCATCCGCAGGACACGCTCTTCCTTACGGTCCTTGGTCGATAGCGATGAGATGTAGCGGTCCACCGCCTGATTAAGTTGAATCTCGGCGACAACGTCTGCAGGATCGGGCAATACGTAGGCGTCTCGCGTATCGACGGCGATCATGCCGTCGACTGTCAGCTCATCGATGGAGGATGGCTCGGGCGCGATGCGCAGCAGCGCGACAAGCTTGTGGCGTGGCATCTCTATGCGCTCCGCCAGTTCCTCTAGGGTCGGCTCACGGCCGACAGCCGTTTCGAAGTCCTGAGCCAGACGCTTCGCTCGCTGGAGCCTTTCGTGGATGTGGACTGGTACTCGGATGGTCCTGGCTTTGTCGGCAACATAGCGGCTGATTTGCTGCCGGATCCACCATGTAGCGTAGGTCGAGAAGCGAAAACCGCGGCGCCAGTCGTAGCGGTCGACAGCTTTCAGCAGCCCGATGTTCCCCTCTTGCGCCAAATCGTCGAGCAACTCCCCGCTGTGCAGGTATTTCTTGGCTTGGAAGAAGGACAGCTTCAGATTCGCCGCCGCCATCCGGTCGCGGGCTTTCCGGAAGTCCGCCATGGCGCTTCGGAAACCGGCGCAGGGAGCCGGGCCATTCGCTGTGTCGATCAGCTCCAGCAGGAAGCGTCGGTTCAACTGCAGGCTTGCAAGAGCCTGGCGGATCTCCTGGGGCGAGGCCTCTGGACCATCTACCCTATCAACCAACGCTGCCAGCCTCTTTAGCGTGTCGGCGAAGGTGGCGCCGCCAGCGTCTGCGGACCCTGCATCCGCCAGGTCCCCATCCTCGTCCGCGGTTTCTTCGGGCTCCGCCGGCGCTGGTGCGGCTGCTTCCAAGCTTTCGTCCGAAGCAGGTTCCGGGTCGGGCTCGCCGCCAACCCAGATGGAGGAGAGCTGACGCGATCCCGCGACTGTTTCCGCGCCGGCCGCCAGGGTCCGCGCAATGCCGTCAGGCCAAGTCGCCAGCGCGTCGAGCGCGGCGTCGAGGGCAGCCTCCATGTCCTTCGCGAGTTGGACCTCTTCTTCGGCGGTGAGCCGCCGCAGGCGCTGGAATTCGCGCTGGTAGATGCGCAGGGGCTCATGACGGGGCGATGCGGCCCGATCGATCGCGACAAGGGCTTCGTCGAGGGCCGCCTCTTCGTCGGGCATCTCCTCCGGATCCACGAACACCTCGAAGCTTTCGTCAGCATTGGAGTATTCAAAGCGTTCGTCGACCTCGGCGCCAAGGTCGTTGATGACCAAGGCCAAGTAAGCCTCGGCCTCTTCGTTGGCCGAGCGGTCCTCGTTGGTTGACTGGGCTTGGACATCCTGCGCGGGAACACTGCCTTCCCGAATCGCTCGCAGGAGAAGGAGCCTGAGCTTCCTGCGGCCTTCGACATCGTCCGCGCGAGCCAAGGGCAAGGCCACCTCGGGCAGGTAGGCGTCGATGTCGTCCCATTCAGTCGAAGAGTCGACCGGCTCATGGGCCGTAATGGCGATTTGGACCGCGCTCGCTGAATCCACGACCACCAAGTCAGCCTCGGGTCGCGTCGGCTCATCCTCGGCCTCCCAGCCGGAGAGGTCGAACTCCCCGTCGTCCATCTCGTCGACGGCAGCAGTCGATGCTGCGGCTGGCTCCTGCGTCGGGGGCTCGGACGGCGTTTCGGGTTCAATTGGCGCCATGCTCGCCTTTGGCTCGACCAGTGCGGCCGCTTCAGCGGCGGGGTCTACTGGCGGAGATGCTTCGAAGGCCTGTACCGGTGCCGGCTTGGGATCGGGGGCGGTGCCCGAAGGTGGGGAAGCAGGGCTCGGCGCGTTGACGATGTCGAGGATCGCGGCGGTTGCCTCCGAGCCGGCCTCGATCGCAATTTGGGCGGCGGTTCTGCCCGAGGGGTCGAGCAAGCGGTGGTCGGCTCCGGCGTTCAGAAGCAGCTTGCAAATGGCCGATTTGTTTCGAGCAGCGGAAAGCATGAGGGGGGTCATGCCGCTGGCGTCGCGAGCGTTGAGGTCGTCGCCTCGGTCGATATGGATCAGAACGGCGCTCTCGACGCCGGCCATTACGGCCATACGCAGTAACTGGTTGAGGGGCTTGGCGCTGGTGACGTTCAATTCGTTCACTGAGACGCGCCTTTAAAGTCCGATCCATCCGCGGATGTAATGCGAAGCACTCGCTTTTCCTCTAAGCCGGCAAGGCCACACTTTTCTGACGGTTACAAATTCTACAGCGGCAGCGTAACAACGTTTGTGCCGTCTCCCGGGAAAGCGATTCGCGCTTAGGAAACTGAGTCCAGGGCTAGCAAGCCGAATCCCCGCACATAGACGCTACGCTATTACATGGCCTAGGCCAAATCGTCGAGCTCCTTTTGATGCCGGTACACGACAGATTGGTCCGAGGCTTCATGGTTACCTTTGACGCGCGCATTTTTTTCGCATCCCGTCCCGACTCAACCCTGCAAGGAGGCCTCGAACAATCTTCGCAAGCTTGTAAGCAAGGAGAGGTGGCACGGCATTGCCGACTTGGGTGTACTGCTCCGTGCGATTGCCCGCGAAGAAGTAATTGTCCGGGAACGTCTGCAATCTGGCGGCCTCCCTGACAGTGAGGCTTCGGCACTGGGTCGGGTCGTAGTGGATGTAGTAGTGGCCATCCTTCGCGATGTGCGAAACGATGGTCGTGGCAGGGTCTCTGGCGCATTGCACTCGGAACCGATCCTTGAACGGAATCGCCTCGGTCGCCTCCCTTTCCTTCGTTACGTTGTTGTGCTTCGGAAGCAGTTTCGGAGGAAATATGTCGAGGCGAGGCGAGTACCTCTGGTACTGGGCGAAACAGGCAGCGAACAGATACCGCGCTAGGTCGGAAGGCATGTGCGAGCGAGCCTCGTGCAGGCAGAAACCATTTAAGTTTCTGTCGTGCACCCAGCGCTGCAGCTCCGTCTGCACGCCGAGCTTGGACTTTCGGCCGGGCTTCTTTGCGAACGGCTTTCCAACGCTTGTCCAAGTGGCAGCCTGGGCGGAAGTTCGCATGATTTCGGTCATTGCCCGTTCGCTTGCCGTTCCCCAGCCGCTGACGTAGGCTGGCGCAGCAAGGACTGCATCCCGCCACGCCTCGATGGAATCACCCTTTGACAACTTGCTGCGGATCTTGGGGAGATCGTCGATGGCTTGTCTCACTGACACGGACTCGGTGACCGGAAGCAGGTCATGGCGGGACGTACCCGCGTCCTTTCGGATGCCCAGCAGGATCACACGGTGTCGGCTCTGCGGGATGCCATGCTTCTCAGCTTGGATCACGAAGTCGACGGGGTCGAGCGTGTCGCTGTTGCCCTTTTTGACGAAGGAGCGGATCTCGTACTCCAAGCCCTGCGCAGGGGCGCAAAGGTCGGCGAGGATCCGCTCGAACATAGGGCTTCCGGAGTGCTGCGAGGACAGCAGGCCCTTGACGTTCTCCATGACGAAGATCGTCGGACGATGCACCTTGATGATCCGCAGGTATTCCCTGTAGAGGAAGTGCTTCACGTCATCCTTGAAGGTCTCGTCCTTGGCCCTTCTGGATCTGCCCGCGAGCGAATATGCTTGGCATGGCGGTCCACCGATGAGCACCCAGGTGTCCTTGTCACCCAGGGCCGCACTGATCTCTGCATCGACGCCGGCTTCGTCGGCCTCGCCCAGCTCCAGGCAGCGGGCCTCCTTTTCCGCATGTGCGAAAGCTTCTGCGACGGCTGGAATCTTTCTGAACATCTGCTCGTCGATTTCGTTGCGTATGTAGGAGTAGTAATGCTGGATGTGCTTCGTTCCACGCAGCTGCCGGAACACGGCGCGCAGCGTCAACGTTTTATGGGCCATGGGATCCTTCTCGATCGAGAGCACGATCTCGAAGACGGGTTCGCGCTTATGGTCCCGGAGTGACGAGAACCCCTCTCCGAGCCCCCCCGGGCCTGCAAAGAGGTCAATTATTGGAATCGGCATTGAGGACCTGAGAGTTTTTCCGAGTGGTCGATTGGCAGTCGAGTCGTGAATGCGCAATGAAGGTCATGTGGCAACGCTTTCCATGTAGGGGCGCATCACGTTGGATACCCGGTCTATGTTCGCGTAGTACGACAGCTCGTCCATGGAGACCTTGCGCTGCTCCCATCCATCGCGGAGCGCTTCGAGTGCGACATCGATGCCGATCTTGTTTCGGTACTTGAAGCAGTCCGCAATGGTCTTGGCCGCATTGAAGACCGGTACATCCAGTCCATCGATGCGCATGGACTGGATGCCCTTGGTCAGGGCCGGGCCTGACATGCGGACGGGGCGCAGCGAAGGACGCTCGAAGCGAGGTGTGGGTGAGTTCTGGGGAATCGCCAGCCAGATCTGATGCGGTGCCTGGGTACCGAGGCCATGGATGTGCAGCGCCGAGAGCAGGCAGATAACCCCTCTTGGCACCCTGAGTGCGACCTCCGCCAGCGAAATGTGCTCGCTCAACGGTCGATCGGGGCGGGCGTAGACGCCGCGGCCCACGCGCCTCAGCCGACCGTCCTTCACTAGGCGGCTCAGAATGATCGTGGGCAGGGAGAGGGCGGCGACATCCCTGGCCCGCAGCAGAGAGGCGCTGCTGGCCAAAGCCAGCACCTGCTCCTCCTGCGTCTGGCTGGACATCAAATTTACGATCGATAATGTTGCATTATTTAGTTATTATTTCACAGTCGAATAAAGATCGCAGCGTCAGCGGGATGCTGCTCCTGGTTGTTCAGCATCGTTCCGAGCCATGGCTGCAGATCGGAGGGGCCAGACATGACTGAACTCTCATCGACGGAATTTCAACGAGCATTGCTCACATGTCTGGGCGCTTCGCGAGAAAGGACGAGCGTGGCTTGGAGGGTCGTGAGCAGGATCCTTTGTACGGGTGTTGGGCTTCGCTCGCATCCCTGGCCTGCGTCCGTAGTCGATTTGCGAACAAGGACCTTCGGCCTTGAGCAAGCGCGCCACTCGATGCTTGCCGCAGCGCTCGCCCAGGTCGCGCATGTCTAACGTCAGCTTGCGGTAGCCATAGACACCGCCGCTCTCGAGCCACGCCTGCTTGAGCAGGTCTAGCAGGCGCTGGTCGTCCTTGGCCCGCAGGCTCTGCGGTTCTGCCTTCCATGCGTAGTAGCCGTTGGGGTGGACCTGCATCACCTTGCACATGCGCCGCACGCTGTCTTGCTGCGCGTGCTGCTTGATGAACGCGTACCTCACCCGGACTGCTTGGCAAAGGCGGCCTTTTTTAGGATGTCGCGCTCCTCGGTCACACGCTTGAGTGCGGCCTTCAGCCGGCGCAGCTCCTCGGTCTGGGAGGTCTGTAACTGTCGTTCGGGCGCGGGCACCGCATAAGCCTTGATCCACTTGTACAGACTGTGCTGACTTACGCCGATCCGGGCAGACACGTCGGCCACCCGGTGGCCTCGCTCGGTGATCTGCTTGACCGCTTCGATCTTGAATTCTTCGGGATATGGCTGTTTGGTCGTCATGGCACCTCCTATTGGGCCTCAGGTTTGAGGCTTGAAGGTGTCTAGTTCAGCCGGGGCGATTCACTCTACATCGAGCAGCTCTGGCGCGAAAACCCCACCTCGAGCTAGAATTGAACCAATCGTCGGCCGTGTGTCGACCAGAACGCCTGCAAATGGCGATCATTCAAGGACAGGGGAACCCTGTTTTATCCACAGTCGCAGCTTTCTACGGCCCGACTTTATATTTGATTGGCTAGTAGCTCATAACTGCCAGCCGTCTCAAACGGGGAAATTTCCCCACATAAATTAGCCGACGAGTTAGTCTCGACGCGCTACTTAAAATTGTTTGTTGCTGGAAACGCGGCAATCATCATTTAGAAGAACATTTTGGCGAAACGTCGCCACTAATGTCTCTTTTTTTCAAACGGTTCGTCTACCGCTTAATTTCATCGACAGCATTTAGCTGTTCCGATGCTTTCCTGCTGGCTGCGCACTTCGCGTGGCCAGTCAAATTGCCTATCCAAACGATAGCGCTACCACACTTTTTTTAATTGGCTCGCTTTCGTCGCGAGCTGCCGTTTGTCGTGCGGCATTTAATTCTACGACCACAATTTGTTTAATATTTTGGGAATATTTGTGATGAATGAAAATGCATTGCTCTTCGAAGCAAGAAAGAATGGCGAATTAGTTGTAACTTTGGAGCAAAATGTAATTAATCAAATAACTGCGATTATTGATGAGGAAGGTGTTGAAGTCGGGGGTGATTTAGCGGATTTGCGATTCGGTGAGATGAATTCGCTGGCTGCGGCTCTGAGAAATATATTGGCTAGCGAGCGCTTGTGCGAGCCTGAACTGTTGTTGATTGAATCGGCTGTGCGTAGTAGACCCGGTGGAGCGATTTTGCAGTTGCGGTTATTTTGTTATGCAGAAGAAGGGGCTTTTGATAAGTTGAAAGCGAGTTGCCTCATCAGGGTGACGTTGCAGAAAATGTTGGGTTATTCGATGCAGAATGATCCCAATTATTTTGATGAAAATCAACTAACAGACTGCGAAAGGGCGGGTGTGCAAACTGTTGCACAAGATGCTTTGCGAACCTTGGCCAACAGAAAAATCAAAGCCCCAATCCGCGTTGATTTTTTGGGTTCAAATATTGAGTTGGAGGGAAAATTTGCGCCACGGGCCAGCTTGGCGTCCTATGAGCCAAAACAGATTTCTCTTTTTGGTCGAATACTTGGGTTTGATGTGGGCAAGAGGATTTTATTAATGCAGGTTGAAAGAAAGGTACTGGATGTCCATTATTTAGAGGACGAGTTACCGCTCGTTCAGGTGGCGGAGCTTGCACAAGTCGGCTCAGAAGCACATGTTCGAGTAAGGCAAACGTTGGACCATCTTGGGCGCGAAGTGCTTTGCTTTTCCTGCTTTTCAGAGCCCCGATAAATAGATTAGTATTTTGATTTCTACGTGGTCAGCTTGCCTTGGCTAGCTGACCACGACAATGCCAAAGAAATCAGAAAAATCAATAAAAATTCCTGGCTTGAACGGATGGTTCCATGCCCTCTCAATCCAGTTGCTGCACTGCGATCGATAATGCTGGCGAGTGGATTTCCGCACCGAACAGGATCCACCTGAAGCTTGCGCCCTTCAATTTTTAGGTCATGAGTTTTGTCTAGGTTGAAGCCATTTTTATTTGCGAAGTTCTGGAGGGCGGCAGAGCGTGAATTTGTAAACAGCTGGAAGCTTTGGTCATCAATATTCCATAAATTTATCACATGCTTTAAAAATTCAAAGTGCTCTTTCTGCCACAAAAGCACCTGCCGAGAGGGCCCAATGTAGGCGCTGACCTCCTCGTCAGCATACGAGGGTCTGGAGGATAGGGGCTCATTCCCCTCCACGAATTCGGCGTGTCGCACCAGTTCTGCCCAGCGTGTTGGTCGGATGCCCGACAGCCAGCCAAGATCGTGCGATCCTGCGTTGCCTTTTGAAACTATGCGGCCCGTCTCTATCAGTAAATTTTCTAAATACTTTCCGTTTTTTTCTGAAATGTTTGTCGCCTGCTGAGCAACTCCAAAATTCCTCCGAAGCACGAGCATCCGAACAAATTTGAGGGCCGAAGCAGCTACGAAGGGGCTTGTATTCTCCGGGCCAGAATAAGGTTCGAATGTGCTTAAGTAGTCATGGAGCAGCGTGATCCCGTCGAGATCGATCAAATTTTCCTGAAGATATTTAGATCTGCCCTGCTGTGTGAAATTCTGCAGTTTGACAGAGCGGTTGGCTAGCTCAGAGAAATAATGTAAATAGCTTCGAAACGTTGTGCTGGGTTGTGCATGACCCAGTAGTCGGGCGATAGCCCACGAACAGCGGCGTGTCGATCCATCACTTCCTAGAAGAAGCCGCCTCGCATTCTGATGTGCGGCGTTGCCACTATCAACCGGATTCAGATTCAATGTGCTGAGGCCCAAGAGCTCAGCCACCCTGTTCGCAAACGTGTGTCGGTTGTGATGCGGACTGAGTTGAACGTTGCGGGTTACCTGTTGAATGACACCACCAATTCTTCTGAGCAGTCCTCGCCGCTCTTCCAAACCATCTAGCCCAAACTCGGTCGGGAAGAGTTCGTCTTTGTCATGCAAGACCGGGGTGGCTTGTCGTACTAGGAAGCATTGCTCGATGATTGCCCTCTCGTGATCCGTCAGCCGAAATAGGAGTGGAACTTGGCGACGGCTTGCTGGCGATTTCAGCCGGCGCAAATGATTGCTCCGAACCATGAGCACCACACAGTCCGGCGCCGGCTCCGTCCAGTCAGATCGCAACAGACATGCGGCCTCCATCCCGCGCAAGCCGAATCGGTACATCAACAGATTGATGAACGCGCATTGAAGATCGCCCACGGATGCTTGGGCTGGAATGGGCGCAAGACAAGCATTGATGCGGAGGTACTCCCGCTCTGTGATGCAGCCAGCCGATACCAACAAGCTCGGTCCATCTGAAAAAATCTCTGACCAATCTGGGTTTTCGACTCCGAACGCAGCGTTTATCGTTTGGTGGAAGTCCTTCAGGCACTGGAGGGCTAGGTGGAGGGTCTTGTATCCATTCTTGGCGACCTCTGTGCTGAAGTCTGGTGAATGTGCTGTTGGCTCGGTTGTATCTGGAACACTGGAGCGAGCGTCCATCAAGCGCAGGTAGAAGTCTGTGACATCTTCTTCCTCGCACGCCAGTAGATCGTGGTCAAAACCGATGGCCAAAAAGCACAGTGACAAGCTGCTGAAATATCTGTCCACAGAACTGACGCGAAGAAGGGTGCCCTTGCTGGTGCTTCTTCGTAAGAGGTGCCGCACCCACTCCACCAGGAGAAGGCAACTTCTACCGGCGGACCCTCGGTATTGATCCAGCGCTCTGCAAAGTGCCGCGTCCATATTTCTGCGGCCAATCCCACCAGCGGTAGCGGCGGCGTGTTTTCTGAATATCGTCCGCACCTCGCCGAATAGCTTCTTGCTTGCCTCCTGTGAGATGGCGGGATCTGGCATTCCGGTTGGTGGCGAATGGTCTGCCGTATCTCTGTCAACCAGAGCGGATAGATGAACTTCATGCTGGTCTGGAGATATCCTGGGTGGGCCTTGCTCGTCCTCGAAAATTTCCGAGCCGCTCTCCGTTTCGGATGCTTTGAATGTTCCGAGATCACCGGCCGCACCGTGCCGCAGTCTGATCCAGTCGCGATGCGGCAATCCGACGGATTGGAGGTCGCCATTCAGATAGGCCGTAAGTGAGGCGGGGAACTCCAGAAGGTTTGCTTGATGGACCAGTTGCGCGATTTCAGAGATCGTTGCAGTGGCGGTGTTTATGTGCGGGGCCAGCAGCCCGATCTCTTTGCAGAGCTTTTGCCACTCAACGGGAGGACTGCTCTTGCCCATGTCCAGGCCACGTTTTGTCGTACTGGCGCGGGCAAGGAAGTTCGCTGCGGCAACACTGATGGGGTAGCGTTTGACGGCGCAGCCCGAATCGATGTCCAAGTCAGGGGAATACTCCAGATAGTAGGATTGATCGAAATGCACAAGCCGAAAGTTTTTGGCCACGAGCAGGTCTCGGAGCAGGGGGGGCTCTGTCACCCTGGACTCAAGAACCGTGAGCACTGTTCCAAAGAAAAGACATTCGCGAAGCGAAGTACGGGAGAGCTCCTTCGTGTCAAGAATGTGCTGCAGGGCATGAAGTGCCGCCGCTACCTTTTGGCGGCTGCCGATAGCTTGGTGCGAGAGCAACGTGCGCTCCTCCAAGGCCGGCAGGTAGCGCTTTTTGAGACGTGGTCGAGTCCCATCCGCGCACCAGCGTTGCCGAATCCAGTTCTGAAGCGCTTCGTATCGAAGGGAGCCGAGTGCTCGCGGTGTGCCCGAGTCGTTGAGCAGCATGCGTTGGCTCAGCACCTCCCATTCGTCGGCTGAGATTGAATCGACAGGTCGCTCTCCAACAAAACGAAGAATCTCACTTTGTGCTTCAGTCAGTGCGTCAGCGTGGCGTTTCGCGCGTCGAGTCTCACGGGCCGCTCTGCCGAATTGCGCACCCTCTTCAAGGCATGTCTTGCCAGGCGTCAGGTCGGGAAAATCAAGGGGTGTGGTGTCCCAGCCAGGCGTTTGAGGTGGGGCAAACTGAAGCGCGGCGAAGAGCTGTTCAAGGGCCGGGCGGATAGCTTCCAAATCCTGAAGCCTAACCCTTGCCGAGAACCGTCCGTATGTAGCCGTTCCTCCTTCTGCATGCCCGAGGAGGCCGTCGATGATCTCGGGGTCTTGCCCCAATCTGCGCAGACTCGTGCTGGTCCGATGTCGGAACAGGTTCCACGGCAACGCCCAGGAGAAGACCTCCGTCGATGCCAGCGTCACTTCTGATACTTCGAACCGGCGCAGGCTTTTC